>Ga0207667_10003347_pt1 | contig 19783 bp, 19 predicted proteins | sample KBSCornC52_FD_184301 | JGI IMG/M metagenome (GOLD analysis project Ga0207667, IMG submission 184301) | Corn rhizosphere microbial communities from Kellogg Biological Station, Michigan, USA - KBS Corn C5-2 (SPAdes) (version 2) | ecosystem: Host-associated > Plants > Roots > Rhizosphere > Soil ...
GGCGAAGTCCTCGTCGGTCAGCACGACGGTCTCGCCGCTGGGCAGCTGGTAGCCCTTCGCGATCTCCGAGTACGGCACCTCTTCGCCGTCGGCCTCGGCGACGCGCTTGTAGCGGATCCGCGAGCCGTCACTGCGCCGCACCTGATGGAAGCTGACGTCCCGCTCCTCGGTGGCCGAGTACAGCTTGACCCCGATGCTGACCAGGCCGAAGGACACGCTGCCCTTCCAAATGCTCCGCATGTCCTCAAGTCTCCCCGCTCTAAGGGCGCGCTTTACTCGCTAAGAATGGACGGGTGCAGCCCATGCTCGCCACCGCCGTGAGCACATTGCCCACCGGAGCCGGGTGGGCATACGAGTTCAAATGGGACGGCGTGCGCGCGCTCATGGACGTCACCGAGCGCGGCGTGCGCCTCGTCAGCCGGGCCGGCAACGAAGTCACCAAGGGGTATCCGGAGCTGGTGAGGCAGGCGGCCGAGGTGGACGACGCGCTGCTCGACGGGGAGATCGTCGCCTTCGTCGAGGGCCGGCCGTCCTTCGAGCGGCTGCAGCAACGGATGCACGTCCGCGGGCCTGACCTGCCGCGGCTGGTCGAGACCGTGCCGGTGACGTTCGTGGTGTTCGACGTGCTGCGCCGCTTCGGCGTCGACCTCACCGCCCGGCCGTTCGCCGAACGGCGCGCGACGCTCGACCGGTTCGCCGAGGACCACCCCGGCTGGACGCTGAGCCCGGTCTTCGACGACGGGCCGGCGACGCTCGAGGTCGCCCGCGCGCACGGGCTCGAAGGCGTGGTCGCGAAGCGGCTGGCCGCGCCCTACCGGCCCGGGGCGCGCACGGACGAGTGGTGCAAGCTGCGCTTCGAGCACCGCGGGGAGTTCGCGGTCATCGGCTGGGAGGCCGCGCCCGAGCACCCGGCCACACTGTCGTCGCTCGTGCTGGGCGTGCAGCGGGACGGCGCCCTGCAGTACGCCGGGCGGGTGGGCAGTGGCATCTCCGGCCGAGTGGCCGCCGACCTGAAGCGCCGGCTCACCGCCCAGGACGAGCCGGCCGTCCAGGGGGTTCCGGCGCCGCTGCGGCAACGGCGGCTCACGTGGGTACGGCCCGAACTGGTGGTGGACATCGTGTTCACCTGCTGGACCGGCGATCGCGTGCTGCGCCAGCCGGTGTTCAAGGGGATCCGGAGCGACAAGACCGTGGAGGAGGCGCACGGCGATGGCTGAGAAGGCCGGCGAGAAGGTGCTCGTCGAGGTGGACGGCCACCGGCTGTCGCTGTCGAACCTCGGCAAGGTGCTGTACCCCGAGACCGGCTTCACCAAGGGCGAGGTGATCGACTACTACACGCGCATCGCGCCCGTCCTGCTGCCACATCTGGCCCACCGGCCGCTGACCGTGAAGCGCTACCCCAACGGGGTCGACGCGCCGTTCTTCTTCGAGAAGAACGCGCCGCGCGGCACGCCCTCGTGGGTGCGCACGCTGACCCTGCCGGTGCCCGGCTCGACGATGAACCGCGACACCATCGACTTCGTCGTGGTCGAGCAGCTGCCGACGATGGTCTGGCTGGCCAACCTGGCCGCGCTCGAACTGCACGTCCCGCAGTGGCACGTCCCGAAACGAGCCCGCAAGCCGCGCACCGACACGCTCGTGTTCGACCTCGACCCCGGCGCACCGGCCACCATCGCCGAGTGCTGCGAGGTCGCGCTCGCGCTGCGCGAACTGCTCGAGGCGGACGGCTTCGCGCCGGTGCCCAAGACGTCCGGTTCGAAGGGCATGCAGGTCAGCGCGCCCATCGAGGTGGACGACCCGGACCGTCCCTCGGCGTACGCCCACCTGCTGGCCCGCCGGCTCGAGCGGCAGCTGCCGAAGCTGGTCGTCTCCCGGATGGCCAAGGAGTTGCGGCCGCGGAAGGTGTTCGTCGACTGGAGCCAGAACAATCCGGCCAAGACGACCGTCGCGCCGTACTCGCTGCGAGCCCGGCCCGCGCCCACCGCCTCCACGCCCCTGACGTGGGACGAGGTGGCCGCCGGCGGGGCCATCTCGTACACCGCCGGCGAGGTGCTCGAGCGGGTCGACCAGTACGGCGACCTGTGGGCGCCGGTGCTGGACGACGGGCGACGGGCGCGCTTGCCCGCCGCCTTGGTGACCGACGAGTAGGCTCCGCCCCGCGACGTCGTTGGGGGAGGTGGCCGTGTCGAGCGCCGCAGCGGGAGGCAGTCTCGGGCGTGGTGGACGGCTGCCCCGATCCGCCCGCCGCAAGCAACTGCTGGCCGCGGCGCAGGAGGTCTTCGTCGCCAACGGCTACCACGCGGCCGCGATGGACGACATCGCCGAGCGCGCCGGCGTCTCCAAGCCCGTCCTCTACCAGCACTTCCCGGGCAAGCTGGAGCTGTACCTCGCGCTGCTCGACACCCAGGCCGAGGCCCTCGGCGAGACCGTGGTCGCCGCGCTGGCCGGGACGACCGACAACCGCGAGCGCATTCACGGCGTGCTGTCGGCGTACTTCGCGTTCGTCGACCGCTCCGACCACGACGGTGCGTTCCGGCTGATCTTCGAGAGCGACCTGGTGAACGAGCCGGCCGTGCGTGATCGCGTCGAATCGGTGACCAAGCGGACGATGCTCGCCGTCGCCGACACCGTCGCCTCCGACACCGGCCTGGGACGGGACGAGGCCCAGCTGCTGGCCACCGCGCTCACCGGCGCGGCGCAGGTCGCGGCGCGCTGGTGGCTGGCCGAGGACCGGCCGATCAGCCAGGAGGACGCGATCCGGCTGCTCGAGTCGCTGCTGTGGCGGGGAATCTCGAACTTCCCGCGGCAGGGTCAATAGCGGTCGACAGCGCGCGTTCGCTGCCGGCGTAGCCGGGTGGGCGGCGAAGCGGTACCGGCCTCGGCTAGCGTTGACCCCCTTATGGATGACGAACGCAGGAGGCCCGGCGTGGAGGTCAAGATCGGCGTGCTGCACACGGCGCGGGAGATCGTGCTGGACAGCCCGCTCGCGCCGGACGAGGTGGAGCAGGCCGTCGCCGCCGCCCTCAAGAGCGTGGACGGGCAGCTCGTCCTCACCGACGACCGGGGCCGGAAGGTGATCGTGCCGGCGAACCTGGTCGCGTACGTCGACATCGCCCAGGCCGACACCCGCCGGGTGGGCTTCGCCGCCCCGTAACCCCGCCGCCGGTAACGACGTCTCGCGGCTCACCTTTCCCCGGAGATGACCGCTTCCGCGGCGTGAAGCGAACATCTGCGGGGAAGAGTGCGGCGGCGGGCGTCCTACAGCGGCGCGCCGACGACCGGCAGGACGAGCCGGCACGGCACCGGCTTGCGATGCGCCGGGTCGAGCGCATTGAGGACGTCCCGCGCGACGACCGGGTCGAACGCGACCGCGACGTGCTCGGCGTAGTCAAGCCCGCACTGCTTCTGGACGACGATGTTCGTCGCGTTCGACGCGTGCAGGTAGCCGGAGGTGTACGGCGTCACCAGCTCGTCGTACTTCGTCATGATCGTCGTGTAGGTGACGCCCGGGACGGCGTACACCCCGTCGGCGTAGAGACGGCGGTTGAACTCCGACCCGCGCAGGAACTCCAGGCACGATCCGCAGAACTTGGCGAAGCCGCCGGCGAAGTACCGGCTGTACTGCGGGAAGGCGTCCATCAGCGTCTGGGCGAGTGCTCCGATGCCGTCGAGGGTCGTCCCGCCGTAGATCGGCGTGATCGCGACGTACCGGTCGACCTTGGCCGCACCCCCGCGGAACTTCAGGTACCACTGCGGCATCACGGTGCCCTCGGAGTGGCCGACGAGATCGACCTTGGCCGCCCCGGTCGCGGTCAGGACCCGATCGACGAAGGCGGCCAGCTCGGCCGAACTCCGCTCCATCGGCGCGAGGCCGCCGACCACGTGCTCGCCCGGCGCGGTGCCGTAGGTCAGCGCGAAGACGCAGTAGCCCTGATTGGCCAGCAGCGGCGCGAGCGTCGCCCAGTTCTCGCCCATGGTCGCGCCGAGGCCGTGGACGAGCACCACCGGCCGCGGGTGCGCGGCCGTCGGCTTGCAGCTGAAGTCGTTGGCGCCCGGCGGCGGAGCGGCCGGGTCGAGCAGCACGCGGTACGCCGCGGCGATGTTGTAGACGACCGGGTACCGCGTGGCCGCGCCGGCCGCCGACGAGCCGGACGACACGGCGACCAGGAGCCCGGCGAGCACGAGCAGGGCGGCGGCGAACGGACGGGCGAGGCGCATCGCGGACTCCTTCACGTACCGGTGGCCCGGACGCTAGTGGGACACCACGTCCCGGGCAAACCGGACGTCCGCCCGCTAGGAGCCCTTACGACGCGAGGCCCAGCTCGCGCATCCGCTCCTCGTGCCGGTCGGTGATCCGGCCGATGAGGCCGGTCACCCCGGACAGGTCACCGGTGCCCTCGACCAGCAGCCGCATCAGTGAGTCGCGGTCGGCCAGGACGTGCTGGGTCTGGCTGATCGCCTCGCCGACGAGCCGGCGTCCCCACAGCGCCAGGCGGCCGGCGATCGCCGGCTGCTCGGCCACCGCCGCGGCCACCTCGTGCACCGCGAACTCGGCGCGCCCGGCATCGGTCAGCACGTCCCGGATCAGCTCGCCGGTCGCGTCGTCGGCGAACTCGGCGACCTCGCGGTAGAAGTCGGCGGCCAGGCCGTCCCCGACGTAGGCCTTCACCACGCTCTCGGGCCAGGTCGAGGGCTTGGTCAGCGAGTGGTACGTCTCGAGCGCGGCGACGAAGGGGGCCATCGCCGCCTCGGGGTCGGCACCGATGGCGACGAGCCGGTCGGCGAGGCGCTGGTAGTGGCCGAACTCGACCGCGGCCATCTCCGACATCCGCGCCCGCGCGGTCAGCGTCGGGGCGAGGCCGGCGTCGTCGGCGAGGTGGTCGAACGCGCTCAGCTCGCCGTACGCGAGCGCGCCCAGCAGGTCGACGACGGCGGCGGACGGCGGGGAAGCGGGCACCGAAGGAGGCTACCCAAGCGGCGCGGCCGAGGGTCCCGGCTACACTCGGCCGCGAAAGCACCACGAATTGCGCGTTGACCGCATGCTTCGGTGCCTCCCTCTCCGGCCGTTGCCGGTGGGTCGCAGGCGCCGCTTCCTTCCCCCGGTCGGCGCACGAGACGCCATCTAGAGGTAGAGGAAGCGCATGACCGAACCGTCTCTAACCGACTCCACGCTGTCACCGGCCGAGGCCGATCACCGCACCGACCTGCCGGACGCCACCGAGCCGACCGCGGCCGAGCTGGCGGCGCGGGCCCCGGTGCGCGAGGACAGCCCGGCGTTCAGCGAGTTCGACATCAACCCGGAGATCGTCCAGGCCCTCGCCGACGTGGGCATCGTCCGCACCTTCGCGATCCAGGAGCTCACCCTCCCGATCGCCCTGGCCGGCAACGACCTCATCGGGCAGGCCCGCACCGGCACCGGCAAGACCCTCGGCTTCGGCGTCCCGCTGCTGAACCGGCTGCAGCTGCCCGGCGGCGCGGGCGCGCTGCCGCAGGCGCTCGTGATCGCCCCGACCCGCGAGCTCGCCGTGCAGGTCTCGGCCGACCTCGCCAGCGCCGGCAAGCGCGTCGGCGCGCGGGTGCTGACGATCTACGGCGGCCGCGCGTACGAGCCGCAGATCGACGCGCTGAAGAAGGGCATCGACGTCGTCGTCGGCACGCCCGGCCGGCTGCTCGACCTCGCCCAGCAGGGTCACCTCAAGCTGTCGGACGCCCGGATCCTCGTGCTCGACGAAGCCGACGAGATGCTCGACCTCGGCTTCCTGCCCGACATCGAGAAGCTGCTGGCGATGGTGCCGGCCGGCCGGCAGACGATGCTGTTCTCGGCGACCATGCCGGGGCCGATCGTCGCCCTGGCGCGGCAGTTCCTGAACCAGCCGATCCAGATCCGGGCCGAGCAGGGCAGCGAGAAGCCGAGCACCTCGCACGTCGACCAGTTCGTCTACCGCGCCCACGCGATGGACAAGGCCGAACTGCTGTCCCGCGTCCTCCAGGCCCGCGGCCGCGGTCTCGCCCTCATCTTCACCCGCACGAAGCGCACCGCGGCCAAGGTCGCCGACGACCTCGAGGACCGCGGCTTCGCCGCCGCCGCCATCCACGGCGACCTCGGGCAGGGCGCCCGCGAGCAGGCGCTGCGCGCGTTCCGGGCCGGCAAGGTGGACGTCCTGGTGGCGACCGACGTGGCCGCCCGCGGCCTGGACGTCGAGGGCATCACTCACGTCGTGAACTACCAGGCGCCCGAGGACGCGATGACCTACGTGCACCGCATCGGCCGCACCGCGCGGGCCGGCAAGCGGGGCAGCTCGGTCACGTTCGTCGACTGGGACGACATCCCGCGGTGGAAGCTGATCTGCGACGAGCTCGAGCTGCCGTTCCACGAGCCGGTCGAGACCTACTCGACCTCCCCGCACGTCTACCTCGAGCTCGACATCCCGGAGGGCACGAAGGGGACGCTCCCCCGCGCCGCCCGCACCCGGGCCGGCCTCGACGCCGAGGAGATCGAGGACCTCGGCGGCCGCGACGGCGGCCGATCCCGCAGCGCGGGGGCCCGGCCGGGCGGACGGTCGGGTGGCCGGGACCGCACCGAGCGCCCACGTTCCGACCGGGGCGAGCGCGGCGACCGGCCGGAGCGGGGCGACCGTCCCGAGCGGGGCGAACGCGCCGAGCGGCCGCCGCGCAACCGGACCCGCCGCCGCACCCGGGCCGGGCAGCCGGCCGAGGGCGAGCTGGACACGGCCGAGAACCCGCCGGTCACCGGTGAACCCACGGACGCCGCCACGACCGACTCGGTGGCTTCGGATGACGCAGGCGGCGAGCGCAGCTCCCGACCGCGCCGTCGCCGTCGCGGCTCCCGCGGCCGCGCCGGTGGCGCGGGTGCCGGGTCGGAGGGTGGCTCGGAGGGTGGCTCGGACGGCGGCCCGGCCGACGCGCCGCGCGGGGACGCCGCCGCCCAGTGACCTGACCGGATGGGCCAGGATGGAGCGGTGAGCGAACCGGCGACCGCACCGCCGCCGACGGTGGCCGGCGAACCGCCGGCCGAACCGCCCACCGGGCCGACGGCCGGTTCGAGGGCGGCCGCAGCGCTGGCCGCGCACCGGCAGCGCGTTCGCCGGGCTCGCCGGATCTACGGCGCCGTGGTCGCGACGGTCGTCGCCGTGGCCCTGGTCGGCGTCGTCGTGGCGTGGAACAAGGGCGAGATCTCCCACGCGTCCCTGCACACCGTCGAGCGCGCACCGGCGGCCATCCCGCTCGCGCAGCCGGCGGCCAACCCGGCCCCGGCCTGGCACGTGAGCGACCGGCTGGCCATCGGCAGCCCGCAGTACGGCGGCACCGTCATCACCTGGTCGGCGCACACCGTCGGCGGCCGCGACGCCCGCACCGGCAAGCCCACCTGGAGCTACACCCGCACCGACCGCACCACCTGCACCGCGGCCCAGACGACCGGCACGACGATCGTGGTGTTCCGGTTGCACGGCAACTGCGACGAGGTCGCCGGCTTCGACTCCGGTACCGGCCGGCGCCTGTGGGCCCGCACCCTGGACAAGGACCAGCGCCCGCTCGACGGGCCGGTCACCTACCAGGTGCAGCCGTTCGCGTTCTTGCTGACCGGACGGACGACGATCTACGCCCTGAACCCGACCAGCGGGTGGGGCGGCTGGACCTACTACCGCTACGGCTGCACGATCAACCGCGCCGTGCTCGGCTCGGCCGGCGCGCTGATCAGCCAGACGTGCGGGGGCGCCGTCCGGTGCAGCGGCGTCAAGTTCTGCGCCCGCGGGCCGCAACTGCTGCTGCGCGACGGCTCGGCCGGCAACGGCGACAACGGGGACAACCGGGACCAGATCAAGTGGTTGCAGCGCGGCGACGACCAGGCGCCGGTCGCGGCCGATCTGGTGATCGCGTCGCTGTCGAGGGACGGCCGCACGCTCGCGGTCCTGGCGGCCAAGGACGGCGCCGTGCAGCGCAGCGTCGACCTCGGCGCCACGAGCCGAGCGGTGCCGGTCGCCGTCGGCCTGCTCAACGGCGAGCTGCTGTGGCGCGACGGGACGGCCGCCGCGATCGACACGTCCACCTCGACCAAACCGGCCTGGACGGCGACCAGCAGCGGGCCGCCCACCGCCGTCGGGTCGGGCGGTGGAGCACCCACGACTCTCGGCAGCTCCCGCATCACCGCGGTGGCCGGCGGGGCCGTCGTGACCCTCGGCGGCACCGACGGCCGCGAACAGGGGCGCATCCCGCTCGGCCTTGCGCCGGGTGCGTCCGCGTACCGGCTGGGCGGTGGCTTCCTCGTCGACGCGCCGTCCGGGGTGACGCTCTACCGGTGAGCACGACCTCCGAGCGCACCCTCGGCCGGGCCGAACGCGTCACGATCGAGCTGCCGGGCCGGCCGATCGCCGCCGTCGCCAGCGGGCCGGTGGACGGTCCGCCCGTCCTGCTCGTGCCGGGCTTCACCGGCAGCAAGGAGGACTTCGGGCCGATCCTCGACCCGCTGGGTGCGGCCGGCTTCCGGGCGATCGCGATCGACCTGCCGGGCCAGTTCGAATCACCCGGCCCGGACGACCCGTCGGCCTACGCGCCGGACCGGTTGGGCCCGCTGGTCGCAGCGCTGGCCGCCCGGCTCGGCGGCCGGGTGCGCCTGCTCGGCCACTCGTTCGGCGGGCTGGTCGCCCGCGCCGCCGTCCTCGCCGACCGCACCCCGTTCGCTTCGCTGGTGCTGCTCAGCTCCGGCCCGTCCGCCCTCCCCGGCGAGCGCCGCGAGCGCATCGAACGGCTCGAGCCGCTGCTGGCGACGCACGATCCGGACGAGCTGTACGCCGCGGTGCTGGCCGCCGAACGGGCCGCGCCCGGCCACGTCCCACCCGACCCGGAAACCGCGGCGTTCCTCGAACGCCGGTTCCTGGCCGGCGCCCCGGCCATGCTGGCCGGCATGGGCGCGGCGCTGCGCACCGAGCCCGACCGCGTCGCCGAACTGGCCGCCGCCGGCCTGCTCACCCTCGTCGCCTGCGGCGAGCGGGACGACGCGTGGCCGCCGGAGCTGCAGCGGGACATGGCCGGCCGCCTCGGGGCGCGCTACGCCACGATCGCCGGCGCCGCCCACTCCCCGGCGGTGGAGAATCCGGCCGGCACGCTCGAGGTCCTCCTGAAGTTCTGGGGTTAGACCTCGGTGGCGAGGCCGGCCCACGGGACGGCCTCCGGCGCCGCGCGCCGGCCCTCCGGGCACGAGCGCCGGAACTCGCACCAGGTGCAGCCCGGCGACGGGACGGCCGGAAAGGCGGTGTCCGGATCGGCCCCCGCGGCGAGGTCGGCGCCCGCGGCCTCGATCGCGTCCGCGGTCGCCTCGGCCCGTTTGAGGTGGTCGGCGAGCGACGCGTCGTCGTGGTCGAAGCCGGCGACCGTGCCGCTCGGCAGGTGGTGCAGCTCGACCCGGCGGCACGGGCGGCGCAGGGTGCGGCGCACCCCCAGGGCGTAGAGCGCGAGCGCCGGGGCGTCCTGGGCGTCCGCCTCGTCGGGGACGTGCCGCCCGGTCTTGTAGTCGACGACCACCAGCTCGGCGCCGCGCTCGTCGATCCGGTCGACCCGGCCGGAGATCGCCAGCCGCTCGGTGCGGGTGGCCACCGTCCGCTCGACACCGGCCGGCTCGGCGAACGGGTCGACGTCGGCGAGGTACCGCTCGACCCACCCGGCCGCGACGACCGCGGTGCGGCCCGACTGCTCCTCGTCGCGGAACCCGTACGGCTGCCAGTTCTCGTGCACCAGGTCGGCGCCGTGCTCGGGCAGCCGCTGGGGCCGCGGCAGCGCGTACCACTGGGCCAGGGCGAGGTGGACGACCGCGCCGACGACGTTGCGCGCCCACGGACCGCCGCGCGGCGGGGGCGGCTGGTCGACGTACGCGTACCGGTACCGGCGCGGGCACTCGAAGCTGGCCAGCCGAGCCGGGGTGCAGGCGAACAGCCGGGCCGGCATGCCGCCGAGCATCAGCTGTTCCACGGTTTCGAGCCTAGGTGGAGCCACCGACCGGGCGGCGGGCGCTGGGTCGAGCGAGCAGCCGCTCGTACGCCGCCGGGTCGGTGAGGCGGGCGCCGAGGCCGGTCGTCTTGTTGCGCCCGTGGTAGTCGGACGATCCGGTTCCCACGAGGTCGAGTTCGCGAGCGAGGCGGGCGGCGTGGGCACGGTCGTCCTCGTCGTGGTCGGGGTGGTCGACCTCGAGGCCGACCAGCCCGGCCGCGGCCATGGCGGCGATCGTGTCGTCGTCCACCACCGGGCCGCGGCGCCGGGCCAGCGGGTGGGCGAAGACCGGGATGCCGCCGGCGCCTCGCACCAGCTCGAGCGCGGTGAAGACGTCGGTGTCGGGCTTGCGGACGTAGTACGGCTGCCGGGAGGACAGCAGCTCGCGGAACGCGGTGTCGACGTCCGGCACGACGCCGGCGGCGACCAGCGCCCGGCCGATGTGCGGCCGTCCGACCGACCCACCGGCGGCCAGGTCGGACACCTGCGCCCAGCTGATCGGGTAGCCGGCCTCGGCCAGCCGGCCGACCATCGTCGCGCCACGGATGCGCCGCGCCTCCCGCAGCCGGGCCCACTCGGCCGTGATCGCCGGGTCGTGGTCGTCGACGAGGTAGGCGAGCAGGTGCAGGCTGATCCGCCGTCCGTCCGGCTCGTGGTGGACGCAGGAGAACTCGACGCCCGGCACGATCGTCAGCTGAGGCGGGCGGGCGGCCAGCGCCTCGGCCCAGCCGGCCGTGGTGTCGTGGTCGGTGACGGCGAGGACGTCCAACCCCTCGGCGGCGGCCCGGGCGACCAGCTCGGCCGGGGTGTCGGTGCCGTCGGAGGCGGTCGTGTGGGCGTGCAGGTCGATGCGCATCGCTCGCTCAGCGGCGGCGCCGGCCGAATCCGTCGCGCGGCAGCACCGGCGGCACCGGCGGTACCGGCGGCAGCGGCTCGGTCACGTAGTCGCTCGGCGGCTCGTCCGGGTCGGGCGCGCCCGGCTCGCCGAACACGAGCCGCCGAAGTTGGAGGTAGAACGTCTTGGGCTTCTCAATCTTGACGAGCCGGCGGACGCCGGGATGGTCACCCGGCGCCTCGATCTCGATCGTCCCGTAGCCGAGGACCTTGCCCGGCACGGTCTCGACGAGGCGGGCGCCGGAGATGCGGTCGACCCGCAGCGACGCCTCGCTGGTCGTGGTCTCGGGCACGCCCTGCACCCGGATGATCCGCTTGCTGGTCAGGATGATCTGCTCGGCCTGCCAGGTCTGCACGCGCACGAACCCGACGGCGATCAGGAACAGCCCGAGCAGCCACGCCATGGGCTCGGGCTGCAGCGCCGCGGCCAGGAGGAACACCAGCAGGGCGATGGTGAGCAGCTTGTGCGGCGGGCGCAGGAGCACGATCCAGTGATGCCGGGTGCGCGCCCGCACCGGCAGTTCGGAGGGCAGCAGGGCCGGCACGGCAGGATCAGGAGGTCAGCTTGTCCACGAACTGGCGGACGTCGCGGGCCGAGGTCTGGACGAAGTGCCACGCGCCCTTGGCGATCTCGGCGGCGTGGTCGGGCGAGGTCATCAGGTAGAACGCGACGAAGGCGAGGATCGCGAGCGACGCGACCTTGACGACCACGGCGACCCCCTCGCAGCATGCTGGCGGATGCGCCGGGCGACGCACCTTGCCGTCGTTCATACCGCAGGCGGTGCCCCGCGGACGGGTGGCGCGCCGGGGCGGCGCCAGGAGTGGGCGGGAGCGTGATGGAGGACCGGATCCCGTGCGCGGGGGGCGTCGTGCTCGACGCCGAGGGCCGGCTGCTGCTCGTGCGCCGCGGCCGGCCGCCGGCGGTCGGGTCGTGGACCGTGCCCGGCGGCCGGTGCGAGCCGGGCGAGGAACCGGCCGCCGCCTGCGTGCGCGAGGTCGCCGAAGAGACCGGGCTGGCCGTGCGGGTGAGCGCCTGGGTGGGCCGCGTCGAGCGGGACGCCCCGGGCGGCGGGACGTACGTGATCGACGACTTCGCCTGCCAGCTGATCGGCGGCACGTTGCGGGCCGGGGACGACGCGACGGACGCGCGGTGGTTCGCGCGCACCGAGCTGGCGGGGCTGCCGCTCGTGCCCGGGCTGCTCGAAGCCCTGACCGGTTGGGGCGTGCTGGGCGGCGAGGGCTAGCTGCGCTCGGCCGGCTCGGGGCGGCCGGGCTGCTCGCCGCCGCGGGCGTCGATGTACTCCTTGGTCGGCACCATCACCTTGCGGCGGAAGATGCACACGACGGTGCCGTCCTGCTTGTAGCCGATCGTCTCGACGTACACGACACCCCGGTCGGACTTCGACTTCGACGGCGTCTTGTCCAGCACCCGGGTCTCGCCGTAGATCGTGTCGCCGTGGAAGGTCGGCGCGACGTGCCGCAACGACTCGATCTCCAGGTTGGCGATGGCCTTGCCCGACACGTCCGGCACCGACATGCCCAGCAACAGCGAGTAGACGTAGTTGCCGACGACGACGTTCTTGCCGAAGTCGGTCGTCTTCTCGGCGTAGTTGACGTCCAGGTGCAGCGGGTGGTGGTTCATCGTGAGCAGGCAGAACAGGTGATCGTCGTACTCGGTCACCGTCTTGCCCGGCCAGTGCTTGTAGACGGCGCCGACCTCGAACTCCTCGTAGTACCGACCGAACTGCACGATGCGACTCCTGGGAACTCGGGCGATCCGGCGCGATCTCGGTGGCTCGCGCGGCGCGGCGGGCAGCGGGCGGCAACAGTGTCGCAGGCCGGCCTGCCTCCGGCCCGGGTGTGCCGCCGCGAGCGTGGGCGACCCCACATCGCCACCGCGACGGCCGAACGGGGTGGCTCAGTCCAGCCGCGCGGCGCGGCGCCCCAGGTCCAACCCGTCCACGCCCTGCTCGGCCCACCGCTCGCGCAGCGCGCTCGCGCCCCGCACCCGGCACCAGGCCAGTTCGGTCGAGGTCGCCGGGAACGCCTGCAACACCGTCACCGGGCCGGCCGGGGTAGCCACGTCACCGAGGGGTGACTCGGTGAGCACCACGCCGGTGCACGCCGAGCCGGCGACCAGCGGTTCGCCCAGGTCAACGGACATCCCGGGCGAGTACACGACACCCTCGACGGCCGGCGCGGCGGCGAGCACGGCGACGCGGCGCCAGACGTCGGTGAACTCGTCGGTCGGGTCGCGCAGGTGCAGCAGCAGCTCTGCCCGCGGCCCGTCCGCGGCCTGCACGGCGGCGTCCGCTCGCGTCATCGGGTGCCGCGCCAGCCCGAGGCTCACGTACGCCCGCTCCCCGGGGATCGGTTCGAACCGCAGCACCTCGATCGGGTCGACGCCGACGAACGCCACGGAGGCCCGCGCCGGGACGCCGCCGAAGTGGTCGATGAGCACGGCCTCGACGGCGTGCAGGACGGGCGAGCTCACGCCAGGACGCTAGCCGAGCCGCCCCTGCGGCCCTCGCGAACCCCGGTCTCCCGCGTCAGCGGAACGTGGCGGCGATCTGCTCCTCGACCTGCTCGTAGGTGGCGCCGGCCCGCACGAGCAGCGCTCCGATGCCGTCGAGCGCGTCGCACAGGCCGCGCGCATGCCGGTCGAAGTCCTCGTACAGCGTCGCGAACTGGGCCGCGGCGGCGCCGGACCAGTCCGCGCCGAACAGCGGTGAGAGCTGCCCCTTGAGGTTCTGGTGCTGGCCGCGGACGTCCCCGCTGACGCGGTGCGTGGTGCCGCCGAGCGCTTCGAGCTGGGCGGGAGTGACCTTGAGACTGGGCACGGTGTTGCTCCTCTATCGAAGATCGTTATCGAAGATCCGGATGGACGGGCGGCAACGCTACGACGGCCGCCGCACCGGCCGCGGCGAGTTCGTCCCGATTGTGGATAACCGCCGGTTATCCACAGATGGGCGGCGCGCGGCCCGGCCGCGTCGTCCGAACGGCGCAGACTGCCCGTCGTGGACCTCGACCTCACCATCCCGACGCCGCTCGGCCCGCGGGACGTCACGGTGAGCGCGCCCGCCTCGGCGCCGCTCGCCGACGTGGTGGCGGCCGTCGCGGCCGCGGCGGGCATCCCCACACCGGCCGGCGCGCCGGCAACGGGGACGCTCGGTGACGGGGAGCTGCGGGCCGGGTCCGTCCTGACCGGCGCAGCGGTGGTCGAACCGGCCGGCGTGCTCGCGCTGCGCGTCGTCGCCGGTGCGGGAGCCGGCCGGAGCTTCCCGCTGTTCCGCGGCCGTCTGGTCGTGGGCCGGGACCCGGAGTGCGACATCGTCCTCACCGACCCGGACGCCTCCCGCCGACACGCCGAACTGCGCGTCGGCGCCGGCGAGGTGACGATCCGCGACCTGGGCTCGACCAACGGAACGAGCATCGACGGGGAACCGGTCGCTGACGACGCGCGACCGCTCCCGCGCGGCGCCCGGATCCGGATCGGCGACTGCCTGCTCACGCTCGCGGCCACCGCCGAGGCGCCGGCCAGGCTGCGCCCGGGCCCGGACGGAACCCGCCGCGTGCCCCGGCCGCCCCGGCCGCGCGCGCCCAACGACGCGGACGAGGTCGTCTTCCCGGCGCGCGAGGAGGCGAGCCGCCCGGGACGGGTGCAGTGGGCCGCCGCGCTCGTGCCCGGCGTCGCCGGCGGCGCGCTCGCGTGGTGGTCCGGTTCACCGCAGTTCCTGCTGTTCGCCCTGCTCTCCCCCGTCATGCTCCTGTCGACGGCGCTGGGCGATCGGCTGCACTGGCGCCGCTCCCGCCGCCGCGGCGCCGCGCAGCACCGCCGGGCGCTGGCCCAGGCCGAAGCGGCGGTGGTGGCCGGACTCGCCGTCGAGACGCGACGACGCTGGGCGGCGGCACCGGATCCGGCGGCGGTGTACCGGACGGCGACCCTGCCCGGGGAGCGGCTGTGGAGTCGCCGCCCCGGCGATCCGGATGGCTTGGTCGTGCGAGTGGGCGTGGGCGAGCAGCCCTCGCGGCTGACCGTCCGGGCCGGGACGAGCACGCGAGCGGCCGGCCGCCTGCCCACCGTGCCGGTCGAGGTGGATCTGCGCCGCGGGCCGCTGGGGTTGGCCGGCCCACCCGACGTCGTCGACGCCGTCGCCCGTTGGGTCGTCGCCCAACTGGCGGTCCACCACTCACCGGCCGAGGTGGAACTGTCGTTCCTTCTCGATGAGACCCGATCGGCGGAGTGGGCGTGGGCCAGGTGGCTGCCGCACGTCGGGCTGCGGGTCGCGAGGTCGAGCGCCGAGTGGGCCGATGCCGTGGCCGGCTGCGCGGCCACGGTGGAGTCGCGGCGCGCGGCGGCCAGGGGCGGGGCGGTCGGTTGGGCCGGGCCCTGGCTGGTGCTGGTCGTCGATCGCGCGGCCGAGTTCGCCCAGCTGCCCGGCCTGGCGGAGGTGTTGCGGGACGGACCGGCCGTGGGTGTCACGGCCGTGTGCGTCGAGACCGAATCAGGGCGGTGGCCGGGGGCATGCCAGGCGCTGGCCCGGGTCCGGGGCGAGACCGGATCGCGGCTGGCCGTCCGAGCCGAGCCCGAGGCGTGCGAGTCGGAGGCCATCGCCGACCAGGTCCCGGTCGACTGGGCCGAGAACGTCGCGCGCAGCCTGGCCTCGTGCCGGGACGACGGCGGGACGGCGCCGCGGCTCCCGGCTCGGGTCGGCCTGCTGACCGCCCTGGCCCTGCCCGCCCCGAGCGCGGCCGAGATCGCGCAGCGGTGGGCCGACTCGGACGGCGGTGCCCGCGCCGTCCTGGGTGCCGGTCCGGACGGGCCGCTGGCGATCGGCCTGGCCGCGGACGGCCCGCATGCGCTGGTCGCAGGGACAACGGGCGCCGGCAAGTCCGAGTTGCTGCAGGCCCTGGTCGGCTCGCTGGCCGCCAACCACCGGCCGGAGGACGTCTCCTTCCTGCTGATCGACTACAAGGGCGGCGCCGCGTTCAGCGACTGCGCCGAGCTGCCCCACGTCGCCGGCCTGGTCACTGACCTCGACCCCTACCTCACCGAGCGCGCCCTGCGTTCGCTCGATGCCGAGCTGCGCCGCCGCGAGCGGTTGCTCGCCGCCGCGGGCTCCGCGGAGCTGGCCGGGTACCGGGTCGCCGGGGCCGAGGAGCCGCTGCCGCGGCTGGTCATCGTCGTGGACGAGTTCGCAACGCTCGCCGCCGAACTGCCGGAGTTCGTGCGCGGGCTGGTCTCGGTCGCGCAGCGCGGGCGCTCGCTCGGCGTGCACCTCGTGCTGGCGACCCAGCGGCCGGGGAGCGCGGTGTCGCCGGAGATCCGGGCCAACACCGCGCTGCGCTTCTGCTTGCGGGTGACCGACCCGGCCGAGTCGACGGACGTCCTCGGCTCCCCGGAGTCGGCCGCCCTGGACCGGAGCACGCCGGGGCGCGCCTACCTGCGCGCCGGCTCGACGCTGACCGCGTTCCAGGCGGCGTTCGCCTCTGGGCGCTCACCGGATCCGGAGGCCATCGTCGCCGAGCCACTCGGACCCTGGCGGCGCCACCGGCCGCCGGCGGAGGGCGGGTCGGGCAGCGACCTGGCGCGGCTGGTCGGCGCGGTCAAGGCCGCCGCGCGGGCCGGCCACCGCCGGCCGGTCCGGCCGCCGTGGACCCCGCCGCTGCCCGAGCGGCTGACCCGCTCGGACCTCGGGCCGCCGAGCCGGCTGGCCGCCGTGCCCCTGGCCCGGATCGACCGACCCGACGAGCAGCGCTGCGACGTTCTCGAGTTCGACCTGGCCGCCGGCGACTCGCTGCTGATCGCCGGCACCAACCGGTCCGGTCGCACCCAGGCGCTGACCGCCCTGGCGTTCGGGGCCGCGGCGCAGCGCCCGGCGACGGAGCTCGCGCTCTACGCGGTCGACCCGGCCGGCGCGCTCGCTGACGCCGTCGCCGCGTTGCCGCACCTGGCCACGCTGCTGCGCGGCGACGGGCTGGGGCTGCTGCCGCGCCTGTTGACCCGCAGCAGCGTGGCCAGGTGGCCGCCCGGGCTGTTGCTGGTGGACGGCTGGGATCGCCTCGCCGCCACGCTTTCCGACCCGGAGGTGGCCGACTGTGCCGAACTGCTGACCCAGCTCCTGCGCGCCGGTCCGGCCGCTGGCCTCGCGGTCGCCGTCTCCGGCGACCGCAGCACCCTGCTGCCGCGCTTCAGCGGCGGCTTCGCCCGGCGCATCCTCCTTCGCCAGGCCGACCGCACCGACTTCGGGTTGGCCGGGATCCCCGCCCGCGCGGTGCCGCACCGGTTCACGCCGGGCCGCGGCGTCAGCGCCGAGGACGGCGCCCTGCTCCAGCTGATCGAGGCCGAGCCGCCTGCGCCGGAGCCGATGGCCGGGCCCACGGTCACCGCGCCCGACGGCCGGGTCGTGCTGCGCCCGTTGCCGGCAACGGTGCGGCTGGCCGAGCTCCCACGGCCTGCTGCCGGCCTGGTGATCGGCGCGGCCGGCGACCGCGGCGAGCCGCTCGTCTTCGACCCGTTCGCCGGAGCCGGGCGGCTGGTCGTGGCCGGGCCGCCCCGCTCGGGCCGCAGCACCCTGCTGTGCAGCCTGCTGCGCCAGGCCGAGGCCGCCGGCCTGGCCACGGTCGTGGCGGCGCCGTCGCGGTCGCCGCTGGCCGCCAGTCGGACGGGCCGCAGCGGGCCGGTGCTCGAGCCGGCCTCGCCCGACCCGGGGCCGCCGCCGTCCCGTCCGACGCTCCTGTTGGTGGACGACTGCGAGGCCTTCGGCGACGACGCGGTGGGCGAGCGACTCGCCGACTGGCTGCGAGCCGGCAGCGCACCGGTCGCCGCGGTCGTGGCCGGCCGGGCGGACGACCTCGCGACGAGCTACCGCGGGCTGGGCGCAGCCGCCCGCCGCAGCCAGTGCGGGCTGCTGCTGCGGCCCGGCCCGGTCGACGGGGAGCTGCTCGGGGTGCGGCTACCCCGGCGCCCGGCCAGCGGGCCACCCGGGCGCGGCGTGCTGGTCGGCGACCCGGCGTGGGGGCCGCCGTTCACGACCGGCGACCCGGTCCCGGTTCAGGTGGCCCTGCCTTGAGCGGACGAACGAGGGCGTCAGGCGCCGGGCGTCCACATGTGCGGGTAGCGGTGGTCCGTCGGCGGGGCGAAGTTCTCCTTGATCACCCGCGGGGACACCCACCGCAGCAGGTTCCACACGGAGCCGGCCTTGTCGTTCGTGCCGGAGGCGCGGGCGCCGCCGAAGGGCTGCTGGCCGACCACGGCACCGGTCGGCTTGTCGTTGACGTAGAAGTTGCCGGCGGCGAAGCGCAGCGTCGACTGCGCCTCGAGCACGGCGGCGCGGTCCCGGGCGAAGACGGCGCCGGTGAGCGCGTAGGGCGCCACCGACTCCAGCTGGTTCAGCGTCGCGCTCCAGTCGGCGTCCTCGTAGACGTGCACCGCGAGCACCGGGCCGAAGTACTCGTCCCGGAACACGGCGTGGGTCGGGTCCGTCGACTCGACGACCGTCGGCTGGACGAAGTAGCCGACGCTGTCGTCGGCCTTGCCGCCGGCGAGCACGGTGGCGGACGGCTCGGAGTGCAGCCGGTCGAGGACGCCGGAGAGCCGGTCGAACGCCCGCCGGTCGATGACCGCGCCGCCGAAGAAGCCGAAGTTCGACACGTCGCCGTAGCTGAGCGACTCGGTGACGGCGACGAGCTCGTCCTTGACGCCGCCCTGCCACAGCGACCGCGGCACGTAGGCCCGCGACGCCGCCGAGCACTTCTGACCCTGGTACTCGAACGCGCCGCGCACCAGGCCGGTCACGAGCGCCGAGCCATCGGCGCTCGGGTGCGCGACGACGAAGTCCTTGCCGCCGGTCTCCCCGACCAGCCGCGGGTAGGTGGCGTACGAGCCGATGCGGTTGCCCACCTCGCGCCACAGGTGCTGGAACGTGGCGGTCGAGCCGGTGAAGTGGATGCCGGCCAGCGCCGGGTGGGGCAGCGCGGCGGCACTGACCGCGGAGCCGTCCCCGGTGACCAGGTTGATCACGCCCGGCGGCAGGCCGGCCGCCTCGAACAGCCGCATGGTGTAGTGCGCCGACAGCTGTTGGGTCGGCGACGGCTTCCACACGACGACGTTGCCGAGCAGGGCGGGCGCCGAGGGCAGGTTGCCGGCGATCGCGGTGAAGTTGAAGGGGGTGATCGCGAGGACGAACCCCTCGAGGGGCCGGTAGTCCATGCGGTTCCAGGTCAGCGCCGAGTTCTGGGGCTGCTCGGCCAGGATCTGGCGGGCGAAGTGCACGTTGAAGCGCAGGAAGTCGGCCAGCTCGCAGGCAGCGTCGATCTCGGCCTGCTGCACCGTCTTCGACTGCCCGAGCATCGTCGCCGCGTTCAGCCGGTCCCGCCAGCTGGTCGACAGCAGGTCGGCCGCGCGCAGGAACACCGCGGCCCGCTCGTCGAACGGGAGCGCCTGCCAGGCCGGGGCGGCGGCGAGGGCGGCGCCGATGGCGGCCTCGACGTCGGCCGGGGTGGCGTTCGCGGTCTCGCCGATGACCAGCTCGTGCCGGTGCGGCGCAACGACCGGGATCCGCTCGCCGCCGGCCATGCGGGAGACCCCGTCGATGGTCATGGTGAGCTCGGCCCGCTCACCGGACAGCTGCTCGAGGGCGGCAGCGAGGGTGGTCGCCTCGGCGCTGCCGGGGGCGTAGGTGTGGACGGCCTCGTTCCACGGTGTGGGCGGCGAGGTCACGGCGTCGACGGCGGGACGGTACATCCTTCGATCGTGCCACGCGGGCCACCGGGGCGGACCGGCCCGATCGACCCGGTCAGAGCAGGGCGAGCCAGGGTCCGAGCTCCTGGGTGGCGTACCACGACAGCTCGTGACCCTCGGCGTCGTCGACCCGCTCCTGCGCCG
>Ga0207667_10003355_pt1 | contig 19758 bp, 14 predicted proteins | sample KBSCornC52_FD_184301 | JGI IMG/M metagenome (GOLD analysis project Ga0207667, IMG submission 184301) | Corn rhizosphere microbial communities from Kellogg Biological Station, Michigan, USA - KBS Corn C5-2 (SPAdes) (version 2) | ecosystem: Host-associated > Plants > Roots > Rhizosphere > Soil ...
CATCGTTCGCGACCGGTCCGGAATTCTGACGCCTACGATTAGAAGGTTTATATGCGCAGAGAAGCTGGGATGGTCAAACCAACGTGCGTGCATGACATGCATTCAGTGCAACCCAGACCGTATCAATGCCCGAATTGCCGCACAACACGTCCCCCGATTGGGGGCCTAGATGCTCTCTTGCAAAAGGCGGACAGTCAGCTGGACTCTGTCCCGCCCGCCTCCATGCTAAACGTTACTGACGAGCCAACTTGCGGCCAGAACCATTTTCCTCAGTTGGATGGCGCGTACCTTTTTCCTCGGATTTCAACGCTGAGAAGGCCGGCGCCTCAACGAGTTGCCAGCTTCCGCCCGCGTTCCAGGGCCCGCGCGCGTTGGGTTCGCCGCGATCGCCAGTACCAGTGGAGTCGTCAAAATACTGATCCACCAGTTCAGGCGTGGGAGGAATGCTGCCAATTGAGAACCGGTCTTTACCAAGGCTTTCGAGCGCCGCCGTGAATGCCTTCATGTGCGTGATTTCGCGCGTCATGAGGAACTGTAACGCATCGATAGTACCCGGATCGTCGGAGAAGTTTATTAAGCGCTCGTAGACGATTTTGGCCCGTGCCTCGGCGGCAATGTCACTGCGAAGGTCAACATCCAACTCGCCGGTGATTTTAAGATAGTCGGCGGTCCAAGCATCCCCCATGGAGTTATGCAGGGCCACGCCGCCACCCCCGGCAATTGCGATAAGAGGATCCACTTCGGCGGCTTCCCGGTTGTTTTTCATTGGCTTGAGGTGCATTCTGGCCAAAGTACCCACGATTTCGAGATGACTTAATTCTTCCGTTCCGATGTCCATCAACATGTCTTTGCGTTCCGGGTCGTCACAATTCAGACCCTGAATCGAATACTGCATCGCCGCCGCGAGTTCGCCGTTAGCACCCCCAAACTGCTCGAGTAACATGTTGCCGAATCTTGGATCGGGTGTACCGACCTGCACTGTATACATCAACTTCTTAATATGGTGATACATAAGGGTTCAACTAAGCTTTCTGCTTTCTTTGACGAGCTGGCTTACCATCTATTCCGTCCATCGCCGAACAGGCATCCTGCATGATGGGCATGGCAATCGCAGTCAGTAAATAATCGGAGCTCTCCTCTTCTCCAAGAGTATGGGAGAGCAAAGTGGCAACCTCGCGCTCGCCAATTTGTTTTGCTAGACAGCGTGCCGTTCCATAAGCGGCAATTTCATAGTGCTCGACGCGCTGGGCGGCACCGATGAGGGCAAGATCGGCGGCCAGTTCCTGCTTGTCTTCGCTCTCCTTGATCGTCTCTTGACCCTCCTCGACCAGGCCCATCATTGCTTTACATGGCTTCGGTTGGGCTTTTTCTCCCAGCAACTGAAAGGCTGCCTTCAGTCTTTCAACGTGGCCTTCGGTTTGTTGGAGGTGCTTTTGGAAAGCCTCCTTCAACTTAGGATGGTGCGCAGCATCTGCCATCTTGGGCAAGGCCGAAACCAACTGGCCTTCCGCATGAAGCAAATCGCGAAGATTGTCGACTAACAGTTCTTTCAACGGACTCATCTGGTTCGATTCAGTGGACGGTTCTTCGGCCACCAACGTAGTTCTATTTGGCATTGCGAACTCCTGTGCCCGATTGACTGCACGCGCAGGGCCAGAGACGCCGCCCTAGAATCTTTTAGGGATCATGTGCCAAATGAGCTGGCGAGGTAGGCCAGCGCATAGCAAGATGACCGGCGAGGAAGCACGAAAGGCAGGTGACAGTGCAGGAATGATGCACAGTAGCACCCAAGCGGGCTCGGCAAGGTTTACGGCATCAGCGGCGGCATCCCAGCAACCCCATGAACCTTTTAGCATCGCTTTTCATCGAGACATTATTAAACAGGATGTATGCGGGATCTTCGGCCTGAGCCTTATAGAGCAGCCGTTGGAGCTGGGCCAGATCCTCCTCGGTGTAGTGATACGAATAAGAGCCTTTACCATGAAGTCGCCAGTAGACGGCATCGCCATACTGGGAACGATCGGTCAAGGGATCCACGCAATGGATTAACTTATGTTCCGCGCAAAGGTCACGGACCACCTGACACGGCCAGGGTCCGCGAGGCTCCCAAGCTAGACGGAACGGTTGGGGACCAATCTTTTGAAAGAATCGGGAAAGGTTCTCGATGTTGCCCTGAGTAGCCTTGAATGACGCGGGACACTGGAAAAGAATGACACTTGCACGCACCGTTTCAGCGATTTCAAGAGTCCGCTTCCACGCCTCCCAGACTTCCTCGGTGTCCTGAAAAAACCCACACATTTGACTACGTTCCGGCGACAAAAAGCCTCGCAGGCGACGGTAGGTCGGGCTGGAGCACGGGTGCGTGATGAGTTGCCAGGCCTTGAGACAGAATTCGAAGTCTGGAGGCGCCAACGCGCGCCATCGCGCCGCCACTTTGGCTGCGGGCGGATCATAGAAAGTCGATTGAATTTCGATTACCGAAAACTGCGAGAAGTATTGAGCCTGCGCGCCCGCCCACCCACAGCAACCTATCAAAGACTGCACCGGTTCAGCCTCCCGACCCTGAGAATGAGCTTCGCCGCTCCGCCCGCCTCGTGAAGCACAAGTTTCGAAGCGGTTCGCTCTGTGCTGAAATGTAAGAGCATGATTAGCGCCAACGTCATAAAGGGCGTACACGAGCTTTTGGATGAACGCGGAATCCGCCCCAAGCCGGGTGAGACATTCGGAGATACGGTAGCTCGGGCGCTCGATATTTCCGCGCGCCAAAGCGAGATCCTGCTCGAACGCCTGCATGATGGCGCGTCCGTCGACGAAGCCGCTGCTGCTGCCGAGATTGACATCGGTCAAATTCCGGGAGATTTCCTGGTCCGTATCGCGACTGCCATCGGCACCGCTTTAGGCCGCGTGAATAGAAGTTAGCAAGCGGCGAAAATGTAGCCTGTTGTTGTGAGCAAAGAAGAAGCAGCCGAGACGCTTTCACTCGATGGACGAGAGGTCCGCGTCACACATCCCCACAAGCCGTACTTCTCGAAACAAGCCAAGCTCTCGAAGCTCGACATCGTGCGCTACTATCTGGCGATCGCGCCCGGCGCACTGGCTGGAATCCAGGACCGTCCTCTCGTCCTAAAGCGGTTCGTCAACGGTGCCGACAGCGAAGCGTTTTACCAAAAGCGCGCGCCCACGGAGCGCCCTGCCTGGCTGCGAACCGTAACTCTATCTTTTCCATCCGGCCGAACGGCCGAAGAGATCGTCGTCGACGATGCTGCCGGCCTTGCATGGATCGTCAACTTGGGCTGCATCGAACTACATCCTCATCCGGTGCGCTCGGGCGACCTGGATCATCCGGATGAACTGCGGATTGATCTTGATCCCGGTCCTGGCATCGACTGGGGGGATGTTCGCACTGTGGCTCTCGAAGTGAAGGCGTTCCTCGAAGAAATGGGTCTTCGGGGTTGGCCCAAGACTAGCGGATCGCGTGGAATCCATGTCAACGTGCGGATTGAACCACGATGGACCTTTACTGAGGTGCGGCGTGCGGCCCTTGCGCTATCGCGGGCAATCGAACGGCGGGCGCCCACTCTGGCCACTTCAAAGTGGTGGAAAGAAGAGCGCCACGGCGTCTTTCTTGACTACAACCAGAACGCGAAGGATCGAACCACCTGCTCGGCATACTCCGTGCGCCCGCTGCCGGATGCACGTGTCTCCATGCCCTTGGGGTGGGATGAAGTGCCCGAGTGCGACCCTGCCGATTTCACCGTGTTGACCGTTCCGAAACGCTTCGCGGAGGTAGGCGACCCGCACGCGACGATGAACGCGGCCCGAGGTTCATTGGAAAGATTGCTCGACCTCGCCGCGAAGGATGAAGTTGACGGCCTCGGGGATGCGCCGTGGCCGCCGCACTTTCGAAAGATGGAAGGGGAAAGCGCGCGTGTGGCGCCGTCACGTGCCAGGTCTGCCGCCAAAAAACCTAGCGGGAAGACAGCTAAAGCAGGATCCACACGCACGAAGATGCCCCTGATCGTCGTCGCGAACTCTCCCAATCGGGAGCAAGCGCTGGCCGGTCTGGAACGATGGAAAAGCAAGCACGCCAAAATTACCGATTTTCTCGCGAAAGACGACGTGTTAGTGGATTCGATGCGGGGCCGTTCATCGACGTGGACCCGAATCCGGGTGAATTTGCGCAACATACCCATGGACCTCCGGCCTGTTCAAGAGACTCCCGATCCGGATGACGATCCGACGCGTGAGTGGCGCGCTCACCGCGAGTCGCGGAAAAAGGCGTAGGCGAATCCGATTTTCACAAATCACGCGCGAAGATCTCCATCAACTCTTGCGGTGGAACCACTTCGAGTTGAGCATAGGTACAGTCGCGCGGATTCTTGTCGGCGCGCCACCTTCGAAACTGCGACATATGGCGAAACCGTTTGCCCTGCATATGCTCGTAGGCGACCTCCACTACCAGCTCGGGACGCAGGGGCTCCCACGATAGATCCTTGCCTTGGCTCCAGCGGCTTTGCCCGCCTGGAATCCGATGCCCCGGTTCGCTTGCTGCCGAACCATCCTCCGCCCAGCTTTTCCATGGATGATTGACCAGTGCATTCTGGCGATAGGGAGCGAGATATTCCACCAACTCCAATCGCTTCGATTGGGTGAAGCTGGCACACACACCGACGTGCTGCAGTGCCCCCATGTCATCGAACAGCCCGAGCAACAGGGAGCCGATCATAGTTCCCTCCCCTTTCTTGTGCCAACGGAAACCAGCCACGACGCAGTCGCAATCGCGCTCGTGCTTAACCTTAAGCATCACTCGTTTGTCAGGCTCGTATGCTCCCAATCTCGATTTCGCCATGACTCCATCGAGCCCAGCGCCTTCAAACCGATGAAACCAGTCTGATGCAACACTTCGATCCTCGGTGGCCGGAGTGAGATGGATCGGCGGTTTCGCGGTTGACAGCAGAGTTTCCAGTCGCTTACGGCGGCTCTGAAACGCTTCGCTCCGCAAATCGCGGTCGCCGTGGCAAAGTAGATCAAAGAACACAATCGAGGCCGGCGTTTCGCGCGCCAGAAGTTTCACCCTCGATGCGGCTGGATGGAGGCGTAGCTGGAGCGCCTCGAAGTCGAGGCCCTTCTTTGTCGCGATGACGATCTCGCCATCCAAAACGCACCGGGACGGCAATTGTTCCTGCAATGTTTCGACGACATCAGGGAAATAGCGATTCAGCGGTTTCCCATCGCGACTCTGAACCAGAATCTCATCGCCATCGCGGAAAACGAGTGTGCGAAACCCGTCCCATTTCGGTTCGAAAATCCATTCACTGCCCACCGGCAGTTCACCAACTCGCTTAGCAAGCATAGGCAAGACAGGCGGAGTTACAGGTAGCTGCACGTCTTCATGCTATACCGCGCGCGGGGGCTGAACGGGATCGTTGGGAGCTTCGCACAACGGGAAGCCCACTGCTGGGTATTGAGGCGATGGTTCTCCAACAATCTCAAAAAGTGAACTTCAGTGCGAGCTGCATCAACCGCGGGGCGGCGGCCTTGGTTACTTGTCCGAAGAGGTCGCTATCGATGTCCCCATTGACGGCAGCAGGTCCGAAGAATTGGGTGTGGTTGAAAGTATTAAAGGTTTCGAGCCGGAACTGCAGAGCCTTCGACTCGGAGATTCGAAAATTCTTCAGAAGTGCGAGATCGAAATTGAGCATCCCGGGTCCGTAGAAGGATCGGCGGGACGCGTTGCCGGGAGTTCCGAGTGCGTTTTCCGTGAAGTTAGCTGTGTTGAAATACGGCAGCCCGTTGCGCGGATTGCCGTTGAGATTCAAGGACCCTCCGGTGGTGTCAGGCAAATCCAGCGACTTTAGATTCACGCCATTCGGTTGGCTGCCTTGCAGAGAATTGTCTCCCTCCGTGGCTAGAGTCACCGGGAAGCCGGTGCTGAGACGGGTGATTCCGGAAATTGCCCATCCCGTCGTGAGCATTTTGGCGTGGCTGCTCAGCAGTTCGATCGGGAGCTGATACTGGTAGGTCGCGACGAAGTTGTGTTTAAGATCCCAGGCGGAAAGTGCGCGCGTCCGGCTGTAATTGAAGGGATCGACAATATCGGAAATGCTCGAAGCCTGATCGATAGATTTGCTGTAGGTGTAGGCCAGAACCACTTCCAACCGTTTACTCGAATGCCTCAGGCTGGCTTGAAATGAGTTGTAGTTCGAATTTCCGAAGCTGCCTTCGTAATCGTCATTGCTGAAGTTGGATCCTAAGGGCCCGCGAGTGCCGTTGAATATCTGGCCAGTGGCACTTATGTATTGCGCATCCTCGGCGAAAGGCCCGCACGTGGACGTTCCGGGCAAAACAGCGCTCGGTTTGCTTAACGCCAGACACAGGGCGGGATTCCCGGGGTTCGCCGAATACACCATCAGAAGATGGTGGGCCTGTGAGCCGACATAACTGAGACTCAGGAGTGTGTTCATACCGAGCTGGCGTTCGACGGAAAAGAAGTAGTTCTCGCTGTAAGGGAATGTATTGCCGCGGAATGGGGCCGTCATCCCCGCTTGAGGCAGATACGGAGAATAGTCGATGTTTGGATTGGGATGATTCACAGTCGCGTTCAGCGGTGGAAATGTGAGAGGGAACGGTTGAACGTGGACGGTACCGTCCGCGGCGCTCACAAAGGGGGTCGCGAAAAGTGGAGGAGCGGGGCTCGTGTAGCTCAATCCATACGGAGGTTGCGGTTCGTCGATAGCGATCGTATTGCCTTGAATCACGGAGTAAAACATACCGTAACCGGCGCGGAAGCTGGTTTTGCTTGGGCCGCCTAAGATTTTGCCAAGTAGTCCGTGCGAGTTGCTAGGCGAGTACGCAATACCGAAACGTGGTGCAAATTTGTTGCCTTCGGGAACCAATGTGTTGGGCACGCCCGCGTCAGTGGGATAGACCAAACCCTTTGGCGCGGTTGGGTAGACCTTCGATTGCTGGCCAAGATTGAACGCCGGAATCTGGTTGTACTTCTCCGACCAATATTGCATCAGATCCCAACGTACTCCCAGGTTTACCGTCAGGTTCGATGTGACACGCCAGCTATCCTGCCCGAAGGCCGAGGCGTACTTGTGCCGGCCATAGTAAGTTTGCGAGTCCGCCTGGTTATATTGACTTGCAACTCCGATCAGAAAGTCCGCGAAATCCGAGCCCGTTTCCGAGCCGTGGAACTGGAAAGATCCATTGAACTGAGGATTCGGATTGACGTTGACCTGTTCATAGCTCGCATGGAAGCCGACCTTGATGTTATGAGCCCCGTACACCTTCGAGAGGTTGTCACTCAAAGAATAGGTATTATTGGCCTGCGTCAAGTTCGTGGTGGGAGTTCCCATGACGAACGAATTGAAGGAGACGTTCTCGATACCTTCGATCTTGGGCGCGAGCACGACGATTCCGGGCGTTCCCGGTCCCGTAACGAAGCCTTGTGACGCTAAGGTGGGGCCGACTCCACCGGAAGGCTGGCCGACGTTATTCGCAGTGCGCATGTAGCTCAGACGCAATTCGTTGACCACCGTGGGCCCGAACGTTTTCGTGTCGCCGATGTTGATCAGCTGCGAGCGTCCCAAATTTAGCGCTGCAAAGCCCGGAACGCCCGCCCCTCCTTGCCCCGTCGGGTAGGGATTGTTGAGATTGTAATCGTCGAAATAGTAATACCCTGAAATCAATCCCCAGTGTTCCGTGTTCGCGTCCATCCGATAGCTGGCCTTGTCATCGCGCAAAATCCTGCCGAAGGCGCCAGTCGAAAAAGTGGAGGCGCCGACGTTCGGAGCGGGAATATATTGCAAGAGATGCTTGGAGGGTTCCGCCCAGGCTCGCTGCGGAATGATTCCGTTGGGAAAAACACACTGAGAGCTATCGACACATCCCGGCGTATAGTACGGCTCGTTAACGGAAACACCGTATCCGAGCTTTTGTTGGAGAAGACTGGCGAGATTAGGACCGCTTACTTCGCCATTGAGCGAATCTTTTTCATCGCTCAAATTGCCTGTGCGGTCCGCGGCGGTCGGGACTGGAATCAGCCCGGTATCGACGCCCTGGCTCTGCCGCGTACCCTGGTAGTCGCCGAAGAAGAACAGTTTGTTCTGCTTGATAGGTCCACCGACAGTCCCCCCAAACTGATTCTGCCGGTAGAAACTGCGCTCGGGTGAAAAGAAGTTGCGCGCATCCAAATCCGTATTGCGCAGAAATTCGAATCCACTTCCATGTACCTCATTGGATCCGGACTTGGTGACAACATTTACCACGCCACCGCTATAATTGCCAAACTCTGCGTCGAAGTTGTCCGTTAAAATCCGGAACTCGGCGATCGAGTCCAGATTTGGCACCACCGAGGTGCCCCCATTCATCAGTTCCTTGACATCGCCTCCATTTACCATGTAACCGTTCGCATCTTCGCGCTGTCCGGTGATGGACTGATTGCCCGGGTTCAGTCCTCCGGAAGGGGCGATTGCAACCGACGCTCCCGCCATCACGATAGAATCCTGCTGCTGGGTGGTGGTGGGTACGATGCCCGGCTGAAGCGCCAGCAGGTCGGTGAAGCTCCTCCCGTTCAAGGCTACCGTCGTCATCTGCTTGCCAGTGACCACATCGCCAATCTGGGTATTCTCTGTCTCCACATGAATCTGCTCCGTGGTAGCCGATACGGTCACCTCTTCCGCCCTTTGCGCCAGTTCGAGGGTCAGATCCAATTGAATTGCGGAATTGGTATCGATCACCACATTGGTTCGTTTCTCGGTGCGAAAGCCACGAGACTCGATCTGGACATCATAGGTTCCGACGGCCAGACTAGGGAACGCGTAGTCGCCCTTAGCGTCGGTGGTTGTCTTGGTCTCGATGCCCTGAGCGACATTGGTGGCCGTCACCATGGCCCCGGGAATCGCTCCACCGCTGGAGTCTTTCACGGAACCTGCAATGCGTCCAGTTACCGCTCCTTGGGCGAGGGGTAAGCACGCGAATATTGCAGCGAAGATCCAGCGAAACAGAGCACGATGCCGGTTTTCAGATGAGGAGTTGTTCATGGGTTTGAGGGCAAATGTGAAGGCGAGCTTTACCCTAACACGCCGGTTCGATATCCGAGCCCTAGAGAGAGTCAACTGGCAGTCAGTGACAAGTCTCTTTGGGTCAGTGACCGCAGATAACAAAGGGTTTCAATGGCCGAAAGGAAGGAGAGCACAGACGGAAGCGTAGATCATCAAGCACCGAAAGAAGTCGCCGCGGATCGAAAGGCCGAAGCAGTGACCCGAGAGGAGGAAGTATCAAAGCACACCATCTAGTTAAAGCAAAAGTGAGCTCAGCAGCTTGGGATGAGAAGCTCTATGCGGACCCTTGAAGCGTCACCGGCAGCCGCGACCGTGAGAGTCCAGCAGCCTTGGTTAGAAACTCGACAACTACCGGAACCTGCTCGTCCGTCAGATTCGCACCCTGCGCCTTCATGCGAGCAACTGTGGCGGTCTATCCGTCCTTGTCCGCCACCTTGTTCTTGACGCGATCGAGCGAATGGCACGAGGTGCAGGCGGTGTTCACGAGGTTTGCAGCTACAGCATCGGGACCCTTGAAAGCGGGGGCCGCGCCATCCGGCGCCTGGGCTAGAATCACGAGTGCAATGGACATGAGGAATGCCGCAACATTCAAGACGAGCTTCGTCATGGAGGTAATTATACGTAATCAGCAGCCCAACGAAACAGGGCCGGGCCCTAGCTGAGATTGTCCAAGTAGAAGCCGACGATGTGATATCTTTGGCCTGAAGAAAACCTGTAGAAAGGAAGCCCGCGTTATGGAAGGAAGCGACGATCATCCGCGGGATTTGCCAAACCTCCTCCGCAAGCGTTTCTGCTTGGCGCTGGTGATCCTCGCGAGCTGCTGCGCGTTGTCCGCGCAACCGTTGGAGGATCCCCAGGCTCAGTTCAACCGGGGGACAGACTACTGGTATGGAAATGGGGTTCCGCAGGACTACGTAGAGGCTGCCAATTGGTATCGCAAAGCCGCGGAGCAGGGTTATGCCGAAGCGCAGTATCGACTGGGACAGATGCTGGCTATCGGCCAGGGTATCAGGCAAGACCAAACCGAAGCCGCGAACTGGTATCGCAAGGCGGCCGAACAGGGTGTCGCGCGAGCGCAGTACAACCTGGGAACGATGTATGTCTTCGGTAAGGGCGTTCCAAGGGATTACGCGGAAGCGGTGAAATGGTTCCGCAAGGCGGCGGATCAGGGACACGTAGAAGCGCAATACAACTTGGGGGTATCCTATCGCGACGGGCAGGGTGTCGCTCAGGACTTCCACGAGGCGCTGACGTGGTTCGCCAAGGCGGCCGATCAGGGATACTCCGCGGCACAGTTCACGATGGGCTTGATGTATTCAGATGGCCAGGGCGTTCCGAAAGATCCGGGGCAGGCGCTGGCTTGGTTCCGCAAATCCGCGAACCAGGAATATCCTCCGGCGGAATTCAACATGGGAGTGCTCTACGCGGTAGGAACAGGCGTGCCGCGCGATTTGGAGCAGGCGGTGGAATGGTATCGCAAGGCGGCCCAAGGGGGGGTGTCCCAGGCTCAGGACGCGTTGAGGATGGTAGCCGGCACGGGGTTGCCGTCGGCCCAACATGCGCTAGGGATGACCTACGAGAATGGCTGGGGTAGCTTGACGATCGAAGCAGAGGCAGTGTATTGGTATCGGAAGGCCGCCGAGCAGGGCTATCCGCCGGCGGAGTACGATCTGGGGCGGATGGTCGCTGACGGCCGGGGTGTGCGGAAGAATGAGGCCGAAGCAGAAGCCTGGTTCCAGCGGGCCGCCGAAAAAGGAATACGAGAGGCGCAAACGCGGCTGGAAGCCCTTGGCGCGCCCGCGGCGCCGCCTAAATAGCCGATGCGGATATTTTGCATTTCGTTAGCCCTTCCTCTAGTCTGCGGCGTCGCTCTGAGCGTGTTCGCGGCCGACCGGGTCTTTACGCCTTATGCGAGCGTGAAACCCGTTTTAGATCAGCCGAGCGACCTGCTGCCTGCAGAGCTGAGAAACCCAAATGAGGCCAAGTGGAGCGCCTGGAGCCAGCGGCAGGACAAGGCCATTCGAGCGCGTCTTCAGGAAGGCGATTTGGACTCCATGGTAAATCTGCTGTTATACGGGACCTCCTTCACGAAGCAGCCGCGGATCAAGCTGGAGGCCCTCACCGAGGCTTCGAAGGCTGGGATCCTGCGGGCCCGCGTGGATGATTTGGTCGCGGGTCTGCGGAGTCCGGGAGACAACGAGCGTCTCATTTTTCTGAATGATCTTCTACGAAGCCAGGGAATTGATCCGAGCTCCCCGGGCGAAACAGGCGTGTTCATCTACAATAACCTCGGGCGAGTCATTCAGGAGATTGGGACCTTGGCGAAGCGCGCCGAGGAAGCCAAGCGGCTTACGCAGCCGGCCCAACCGGATGCGGCCGTCGATCCATCTGCGATTTTCAACTGGCGGCCGGGGCTGTTCCGCGATCGTGGGGTTTCGCTCGACACCGGCATTTTCCCTAATTTCTCGATCGAACAGGCCTTGCGCGATCTGAAAAATCGCGGTGTGCTGCGCGAAGGCCAGGTGGCTCGCGTGGCCGTGATCGGGCCAGGTCTCGATTTTATCGACAAGAACGAGGACGCTAGCTACGACTATTATCCCCAGCAGACTTTGCAACCCTTTGCATTGTACGATTCGCTTGTCCGGCTGGGGCTGGCGAAAGCTAACGCGGTATCCATGTCGATTTTCGACATCAGTTCCAGAGTGATCGACCACATCCAGCGCGCCCGCGAACGCGCCCGTATGAACGTGCCGAACACCGGTTATGTCATCCAGTTGCCGCGCCAGGTCGCTCCTGCGTGGCCGCCCGATCTCATCGCTTATTGGCGTTCGTTAGGCGACCGCGTGGGAACCGAGGTGACGCCGATCCCTACTCCCACTGCTTTTCAAGGTCTGGAAACGCGAGCCGTACGAATCCGTCCGGACGTGGTGCTGACCTTGCACCCGGTAGACCTGAATATCGTTCTCGAACGCATGAATCTGGCCGAGGCGGATCGCTTCGACCTAATCGTGGCTACCAACATCTTTATCTATTACGACGCATTCGAACGGTCACTGGCGCTGGAGAACGCTGGCGCCATGTTGAAGCGCGGAGGTCTCTTGCTGACCAATGATCGGCTGCCCGAGGTTCCTGGCGGATCGATGCGGCTGGATGGCGTGACCGAAGTGCAATATAATCACGACTCGATCGGTCGGTATCGGAAACGATAAGTTGAGAGTTTGCGGACGGCAGGCTCTTGCTGCCTGCCTCCCCGTAATGCACTCTAGAAACGGAAGCGGGCGACGATCTGGCCTGTCCGTTGCCCGGCGTTGAGGGCGGCCGTTTGGTCAAAGCCGTAGCCGGAAGCGAACGTGCTGGCGCCGGCCGTGCAGGTACTCGTGGTGGTTCCCGTATTGCCCGACGCGAAGCAAGTCGGCGCTGTCTGCGGTGCGGGTGCCCCTGTGGCGTTGCCCGCACTTGGGTTGGGAAGTGCGGTGCGGTTAAATATGTTCACGAACTCCGCCCGAACGCTGAAGCTCATCGTCTCGCGGATCCTGAACGTGCGTCCAATGTTGAAGTTCTCCGTGGGATGCCGCTGATAGCGGAAGTCGCTGTAGTACGCCGGAGAGTTTCCATACGTGCCAGGAGCGGGATTTGCCCACGCGGCCGAATTCAGCACCAGAGTCTTGGTGGGATCATAGCAGTGGCAGTTGATGTCCACGTTGTACAGCGGTACTCCGGGGACACGATTCATGAACGACGCAGTCGGGAGAAAAAACGACGTGTTCAGCGAATTCGTCGCGGTCGGAACGAGGATCGGCGTCCCGCTGGCGTAAGTGAAAAGGGCTCCCGTTTGCCAGTCGCTCAGCACGTACTTCAGGATCTTGTTGCCAGCCCACGGAGCTACGGGCACTGTGTAGGTGATGTTGATATTGCTGACCAGGGGCCGGTCTAAACCCGAAAGGGTCTTGTTTAAACTCCGATTGAAAATATCGTTCTCGGTTCCTGCCTCAATACCATTTTGGAGTGTCTTCGACCAGGTAAAGTTATAGCTTACATCCAGACCGTGCGATAACCGTTTGATCACCTTGAGCTGCAAGGATTCGTACCAGTTATCTCCCACCGGGGCCCACAGCGGTGTCGGCGCCGTCGTGAATTGCGGGAAGGGCCGCAGCGACTGGGCTACGGTACCCGTGAAACCCGGGTACGGCAGCTTGTTCTGAAACCTGCCGGCAGCCGCACTGGTGATCGGGGCCACCAGGATAGCCCGGTCCGCCGCGTTGGTGATGTCGATTCCGGCGGCTAAGAGGCTCTGCGGCGTGTTCGGGTTGTAGTTGAGCGCCCCTGAGGAGGGCATCCACACCCCGCGGTTCCCCACATAGGCAACGTCCACCACCAGATCCCGGACGATCTCGCGCTGCACGCCGAAGCTCCATTGATACGACTTGCTGGGATACCCCGCGTTCTTGTCGATCCAGTACCCTGGTGCTGCACCGGGCGCTCCCGGAGTAGCTGGGTTCACAACGGGGAAGTGGCTCGGATCAAAGTTTGGCCAGGCAATCTGAGCATATGTCAGCGGAATGCCGCCCTTCAATCCGTTAGGTAAGGGTGACTGGCCGAAAGAAGTGGAAGGTACACTATTGGTCGATGTGACAAAGCGCGTTTGTATGCCGTTGTCGGGGGTTGTGCCGATAAGCAGGCCGGCTCCTCCGCGGAGCACGGTTTTCGGAGTCAGCTGATAGGCGAACCCCAGCCGCGGCCCAAATCCAAGTTTATAGCTATTGAAAAAATTATTATCGCAGCCGCAGGTGGCCCCATAGGTGACGCCCCCGGGGTGACCACCGTCTTGCCTATTGGCCACCGCGGGGTCGAAAAATCCATAACGGCCATACTGCTCTTTCCCAGAGGTGGAGTAATCGTAGCGCAGCCCGAGCTCGAGCGTAAGCTTGCGGTTGACCTTCCAACTGTCCTGACCGTAGAATCCCAATTGGTGTTTCCCGAGCCTGGCGACCGCCGGTGAGTCGACTTCGTAGACATCGGGTAGTCCCAGCAGAAAACTGGCATAGGGATGTCCGATGGTGGCGCCGCTGCTCACCGTGGTGGTACCCAAGTATGGAAGGGCGGTTTCTGCCGGGCTGTAGCTAAACAAACCGTTGGTGCTGATAATGTTGTAATTCGGGTATCCTTCAACGGACGCTTCGGCGCCAAATTTGAAGGTGTGATTGTTCTTCACCCAGGTAAGGTTGGCCACCAGGTTGGTCTTTGCCTCGTTCGTGTTCTGCGTGCCGTTAAAGCCGGCACCGAGACCGGGGGCCGGTCCTATGATGTTCATGCCGCCGGTGCTGTTAGCCCCCAGCAATCCGGTGGTCCCTGACCCTGCCGCTCCGTTGAACGCCGGGAAAGCCCATGGAACAAATGGGCCGGTTAATCCCAGCCCGGTGGTGTTGTTGTAACAGCAGAACGGGGTGGGCATGTCGAGCCTGCTGTCCACGTACGCCCCCCCTATATGCAGGAGCAGAGTCGGGGAGAGGGTCTGGTCGTAGTTCAGGCGATAGTTGATGGTGTTCCAATCCGTCGGGGCGAGAACTGAAATCAGGGTGGGTAAACCTTCCGCCGTGGTATTAGTGGGCGGTCCAGCGACACCCTGATGGTTCCATCCCCAGTTACCGCTCAGCTTAATCTTGGAACTCAGCGAGTGGTCGATCTTAATCGAAGGAACATAGTACTGGTTCTTGGTCTGATATGGATTGACGAAGTTATTGATTAACTGGGTCGCGAACGGTCCCTGCGGCTGCGGGATCAAGGCTTGAACTTTCAAAGCGACCGGATCGAGCTGGTTGGCCGGAATCATGTTGTTTGGGTATGGGTCCCGGATCAGCCGGGAATCCGTCGCGGATGCGGGTCGCGTCGTGCTGGGATCGTAAATCGAGTTTTGAATGATAGGCCGGCCCAGCGGATCCGTTCCGAGAACCTTGTTGCCGGCCGCCGCCGTGGCGGCGCTAAAATCGCCCATTCGATAGGCTGCGGTGGGAACAGTGACTAACCTGCTGGTGTTAGAAGTGGTGGTGGGAAGGGACTCGTAGGTGAAGAAGAAAAAGGTCCTGTCTTTGCCCTTGTAGACCTTGGGAATCCAGATGGGTCCGCCGGCGGTGCCGCCGAAGTCGTTCTTTCGAACTTTGTTGCGCGTGTGGGAGTACGGGCCGTAGGCATTGAAGGCTTCATTCGTGAAGTAATCGTATGCGGATCCGTGGAATTGGTTGGTGCCCGATCGCATGGTGTAGCTCAAAACGGCGCCGGTCGACTGACCGTATTCGGCCGCATAGTTACTGGTTTGTACCGCGACTTCGCTGACCGAATCCACGCTCGGCGCTCCGAATGAGTAGTAGGTGTTGCCCAAGGTGTAGGTTGCATCCATGCCGTCGATCCGGATCCGTTCGCTAGCGGCCGGCGAGCCATTGATACTAATCGAGGTGAGGGAACCGTTCACGCCGGGAATCGTTAGTACGGCTTCCGTGGTAACGCGGACGGCGCCGATCTGGCCCATCGGAAGGTCGTCCTGCTTTTCGGTCGTGACGTTGTGGCTGACGTCGCCAGTCTCGGTTTTCAGAAGCGACGCTTCGGCGCTAACCGTGACGGACTGTGTGGCGTCGCCTATTTCGAGGGAAATGTCGACACGCGTGGTTTGCAGTTGCTGGACCGTGATCCCTGTCCGGACGTACTTTTTGAAGCCGGGCACGGTCGCGTCTACTTCATACATGCCGGCGGGAAGATCGCCGAGAACGTAATTGCCCGTGGCGCTGGTCGCGGCCGACACGACAACGCCGGTGGCCGTGTTTTTAGCTTCGACCGGAGCGTTCGGAACCACGGCTCCTGCCGGGTCCGAAATTAATCCAGTAATCGTGCCGCCGGTCTGCGCGAACGCGGCGTGGGTGAACGTCAATAAAAAAAGAAGAGCTATCGCTAGCTTCGCTAACCTCATGTCACACCCCTTCAATCTAATTTCAAACCAGTTCGGTTCTACCGCACTGCCACCCCCGTAAGTAACGGGAAGCCCAAAGCCTCACTTCCGACTCAGATCGTTACAGTTTCACGGATGCTATCACCGTGATCTGCCAACGTCAAGCCCATGGGTCGGGAACACGGTAGTTGTCCGGTCGAATTAGCACCTTAGTTGTCCGGTCCAGACCGCCTTGTACCGCGACAAGTATCCGGACTTCAACGTGCGCCATTTCTACGAGAAGCTCAAGAAAACCGAAGGCATCGAGCTGAGCTACAGCTGGGTGAAACAAACGCTGCAAGGCGCGGGGCTGGTAGCGCCGCAGAAGGCTCGGACCGCATCGCCGGCGCAGGCCGCGTCGACCCACTCCCTGTTTGCTGCTGCACATTGACGGGAGCAAACACCGCTGATTTCAGATGACCGCTACTACGGTGATGGCGGCGCTGCACGAGGTAATCGAGCGCGAAGGCTTATTTTGCACATTGTATAGTGATCGCGCGAGCCACTTCTTCGTCACAGCCAAAGCTGGCGAGCCGGTCGATAATGCTCCCGGCCTATTCCCCGCAAGCGCGGGGACGCGGCGAACGGAGCTTCGGCACCTGGCACAGCCGCCTGCCGCAGGAGTTGCGGCTGGCCGGCATCACCACGCTCGATGGGGCCAATCGATTCCTGCGCGAACACTACCTTGCCGCCGTGAGTGGCACGCGTTCCGCCGTTGTGGACGCAGCGATCTGGATTGGATGTTCTGGATCCAGACCGAACGTGTAGTGGGAAAGGACGACACGGTCGGGATTCACGATCAATGGTGGCAGCTCGACAAATCCCGCTGGCGCCACATGCTGGCAGGCCAGATGGTGACCATTCATCAACATCTGGATGGCCGGATTTCGATACGCTACGGGCCCCACGTAGGGGCCTGGAAAAGAGGAGCCGGGGAAAACCAGGTTTCCCTCCGCTCCTTGGAAATCGCCTCCGGCGATTCCCACTTTCCCACTCGCGACGACGATTAATCCTCTCTCCCCCAAAGTCAAAGGCGAAGAGGGTAGCATGATTGCCAGACCAGGACAACTAACGTGTCACTAAAACCAGGTAACTACAAAAGCTAGCGACAGCCCATGGGTCTGGAGGCGCAGAGAACGCGTCGCAAATCAAAGTCGTAAATCAATGTTTAAAACGCTCTCTATGCATTCGGTGCGCCGACATGTTCGTGCCGGCAGGGATTCATCAGACGCGGCAGAAAGTGAAGTATGATGACGACGGATAAGTTCGTGATTCGACCGTTGAAGGAGGTCTGAAATTATGAGCAAAAGAGCCGTGAATGCGGGAGTATCAATCGTCCTGGCCGCGGTCCTGGCCGTTACGCTTGCGGAATTGCTTGCCGGCCAAACCAAGAGCGAGACCGTCCACGTTGGCAATGCCGACCTGGGAGGCGTGGTGAGCAGCCCCAACGGGCCCGAGGCGGGGGTCTGGGTGATCGCCGAGACCACCGACCTGCCGACCAAATTCGTCAAGATCGTCGTCACCGATGAGAGAGGACGCTACCTGGTGCCGGATCTTCCAAAAGCGAACTACAGTGTGTGGGTTCGCGGTTACGGGCTGGTAGATTCCCCGAAGGCCAAATCGACACCGGGCAAGATGCTTGATCTAAAGGCGGTCCTGGCGCCGGACAAGAAGGCTGCAGCCGAATACTATCCCGCACTGTACTGGTTCTCTTTGCTGCAGGTGCCACCTAAAAGTGATTTCCCGGGCACGGGGCCGACGGGGAACGGAATTGCTCCCAGAGTTAAGAGCCAAGGCCAATGGATTAGCGAAATCGTCAACACGGACGGCTGCACCGGCTGTCATCAGATGGGCGACAAAGCCACGCGCGAGATTCCACAGAGTATCCTCAGTAAGACCGCAAACTCGAAAGCCGCGTGGGATCTCCGGATTAAGGCCGGCCAGGCGGGCGGCGGGATGAGTGCCCGCTTCGATCAGGTTGGCCGCCAGCGCGCGCTGGCGATGTACGCAGACTGGTCCGACCGCATTGCCCACGGAGAGTTGCCGTCCGCCGCTCCGTCGCGTCCGCAGGGCCGCGAGCGCAACGTGGTGGTCACTCTCTGGGACTGGGCCGATCCGAAAGTCTATCTGCATGACGCCATCGCAAGCGACAAGAATAATCCGACTGTGAACGCCAACGGCCCCATCTATGGAGCGCTCGAAGAAAGCGGCGATTACCTGACTGTCCTCGATCCAAAGACCAACTCGACGAGCCAAATAAAGCTGAGGGTTCGCGATCCGCAGACGCCGAGTTCCTTCGCCACGAAACCGGCTGCGCCCTCGCCGTATTGGGGCGATGAAGCGATCTGGAACAGCCAGACGACGGTCCACAGCTTCTCGATGGACAAGCAGTCTCGCGTGTGGGCCGCGGCGCGTGTTCGTAAGCCCGCGACTCCGGCATGGTGTCAGGCGGGCTCGGATCACCCCTCCGCGAAGTTGTTCCCGATCGCTCAAGGACAACGCGGGCTGGAACTCTACGATCCAAAAACCAAAGAGACGACCACAATCGACACCTGCTTTACGTGGGGTCACGTGAATTTCGACGACAAGGGTGTGCTGTGGTCGTCGTTTGGTCCGGCCGGCGTCGAGGGATGGTTCGACACGAAGATCTGGGACAAAACTCATGACGAGAAGACAGCGCAGGGCTGGAGCGCGTTCGTTCTCGATTACAACGGGAACGGGAAACGCGACGCCTACACCGAACCGGATAAGCCGGCGGATCCAACCAAGGACAAGCGGATTAACGTATCTTTCTATGGCGTCGCGCCGGCGCCGGACGGCTCGGTGTGGGGATCGGTGATGGGAATGCCGGGCGCGTTGGTTCGCTTCATCCCCGGATCTCACCCGCCCGAGACAGCGCTGGCCGAGTACTACGAGGTGCCGTGGAATAATCCGAAGGCTCCGGTACAAGGCTTCTCGCCTCGCGGCATGGACGTCGACAGCAACGGCGTCGTCTGGGCCCCCCTCTCGAGCGGGCATTACGCCAGCTTCGACCGCCGCAAGTGCAAAGGCCCGCTCAACGGCCCTGCTGCGGCGACAGGACAGCATTGTCCTGAGGGGTGGACGCTCTATCCGTTCCCGGGTCCGAACTACAAGGGAGCGGTGGAGAACGGCAGCGCCGACTCGGCGTACTATAACTTCGTCGACCGGTTCGACATGCTTGGCGTCGGCAAGGACGTGCCACTTGCGACCGGCAATCTGTCCGAGGGTTTGCTGGTGTTGGTGGACGGCAAGTTCATGACGCTGCGCGTGCCGTATCCCATGGGCTACTACGCGAAAGGGCTGGACGGCCGCATCGATAATCCGAACGCTGGCTGGAAAGGCAAGGGTATCTACACGCCAATCTCGACACGAGCGCCATTCCACATGGAAGGTGGCAAAGGGACCACGAGCAAGCTTGTGAAGTTTCAGATGCGACCCGATCCGCTCGCCAACTAGCGGAACTCCGAACTACCGGTTCAGCCCTGGTATTGTTCGTCGCTGACCTGTTCCATCCAGTCGACCGCTTTGCCGTCAAGCTGTTCCTGAATAGCGATATGGGTCATCGCAGTGGCTGGAGTGGCGCCGTGCCAATGCTTCTCAGCAGGCGGAATCCAGACGACATCGCCCGGTCGAATTTCCTCGATCGGACCTCCCCACCGCTGTGCCCGGCCACAACCGCCTGTCACTATCAAG
>Ga0207667_10003358_pt1 | contig 19745 bp, 15 predicted proteins | sample KBSCornC52_FD_184301 | JGI IMG/M metagenome (GOLD analysis project Ga0207667, IMG submission 184301) | Corn rhizosphere microbial communities from Kellogg Biological Station, Michigan, USA - KBS Corn C5-2 (SPAdes) (version 2) | ecosystem: Host-associated > Plants > Roots > Rhizosphere > Soil ...
TGCAGCTGGTCAGGAACGACCTGGGCGAGGTCGGCTTCAAGGTGCTGGTGGGCGGCGGCATGGGCCGCACGCCGGTCATCGGCGCGGTGGCCACCGAGTACCTGCCGTGGAACCAGATCCTGGTCTACATCGAGGCGATCGTGCGCGTGTACAACCGCTTCGGTCGCCGCGACAACGCCTACAAGGCGCGCATCAAGATCCTGGTGAAGGCCGAAGGCCAGAAGTTCTTCGACGAGGTCGAGGAGGAGTTCCGCAAGATCCTCGCCGACGATGTCGGCGGCCACGCCCACATCATCCCGCAGGCCGAGTTCGACCGCGTCGCCGCGTTCTTCACGCGGCCCGCGAAGGTGCACCCGGCCATCGGCGGGTTCGATCCGAACCGCACCGGCGCCGCGCCCGTGCCGTTCCTGCGCTGGCTGGATCGCAACGTGCACGCGCACCAGGTCGAGGGCTACCGCGCCGTCACGCTGTCGCTCAAGCGTCCGGGCCTGCCGCCCGGCGACGTCACGTCCGGGCAGATGGAGGCCGCCGCCACGATGGCCGACCGCTACTCGCTGGGCGAGCTGCGCGTCTCGCACGACCAGAACCTGGTGCTGCCCTGGGTGCGCGAGGCCGACCTGCGCGCGGTCTGGCACGCCGCCAAGGACGCCGGCTTCGCCACCCCCAACATCGGCCTGCTCACGGACATGATCTCCTGCCCCGGCGGCGACCTGTGCGCACTGGCCAATGCCCGCTCGCTGCCGATCGCCGCGGCCATCACCGAGCAGTTCGACGACCTCGACGCGTTGCTCGACCTGGGCGACATCGACCTGCACATGAGCGGCTGCATGAATTCCTGCGGCCACCACCACACCGGCCACATCGGCATCCTCGGCATCGACAAGGACGGCGCCGAGTGGTACCAGGTCAGCGTCGGTGGCTCCGACGGCAGCACGATCAGCGGCACGTCGATGCCCGGCAAGGTCATCGGCCCGTCGTTCGCCGCCGAGGAGGTGCCCGGCGTCGTGCAGGCGCTGATCGACATCTACCGCGAGCACCGCGCCGCCAACGAGCGCTTCGTCGATACAGCACGCCGTATCGGTGTCGCCCCGTTCCGCGCCGCCGCCGACCTGGTGCGTCGCGAGACCGCCGTCGCCGCCTGATCCCTTGCAAGAGTCCGCCATGAAATTCATCGACCGTTCCACCGACCCCTGGCTCCTGCTGCCCGACTCCGAGATCGCCGGCCCGGCCCCGCACCGCCTGCTGCCCCTGGCGCAATGGGAGGCCGTGCGCGAGCACTGGCCCGCCGGCGTGCCCGTGGGCGTGCTGCTGCCCAACACCGCCGACGTCGAGGCGCTCGCCGCCGACCTGCCGCGCATCGCGCTCGTCGCCCTCGAGTTCCCGAAGTGGGTCGACGGCCGCGCCTATTCGCAGGCCCACTTGCTGCGCGCGCGCCTGCGCTACGCGGGCGAGGTGCGCGCGACGGGCGACGTCGTCGTCGACATGATGCCGCTGCTCCAGCGCTGCGGGGTCGACGCCGTGGTGCTGCGCGAAGGCCAGCGCCAAAGCTCCGCCGAGCGCGCGCTGGGCTTCTTCCCGATGGGGCACTACCAGGGCGACGTGCTGCAGCCCCAGCCCCATTTCGCCCGCGAGGTGGCCTGACATGAACGTCTCCGAACTGCCCGGCTTCTCGCCCTTGCAGGCGCCCGCGCGCGCCTCCGCCATCGAGCTCTACGCCCGCCCGAGCCCCGATTTCGCCGCCAAGCTCGACCACACGATCGAACTGCTGCGCGCCGTGGCGCAGGACCACGGCGGCAGCATCGTGCAGGCCACCAGCCTGGGCGCCGAGGACATGGTCGTCACCGACCTCATCGCTCGCCTGCACCTGCCCATCGCCGTCGGCACGCTCGAGACCGGCAAGCTGCACGCGGAGACGGCCGCGCTGATCCCGCGCATCGAGCAGCGCTACGGGCTGGCGGTCGAGGTGTACCGGCCGCGCGAGGAACAGGTCGTCCACTTCGTCCGCGCGAACGGCGAGGACGCCATGTACAAGAGCATCGAGCTGCGCAAGGCCTGCTGCGCCGTGCGCAAGATGGAGCCACTGTCGCGCATGCTCGACGGCCGCGCCGCCTGGGTCACGGGCCTGCGCCGCGAGCAGTCCAGCAACCGCGGCACGGTGCCCTACATGGAGACCGAGGCCAACGGCCGCACCAAGGTCAACCCCCTGGCCGCGTGGACGTGGAACGACGTGTGGCACTACATCGCCCAGCACGACGTGCCGTTCAACCCGCTGCACGACGAGTTCATGCCCAGCATCGGCTGCGCGCCCTGCACGCGCGCGATCGCCGTGGGCGAGGACTTCCGTGCCGGCCGCTGGTGGTGGGAAGACGAGGCCGCCAAGGAATGCGGCCTGCACGCCACGAAGACGGTCGAGCCCGTCGCGGCCTGAGCCCACTCCACGCCCCCCGGCCAGGCGTGTCCCGGCGCCGAAGGCGTCCGGCTTGCCATTCCCGTTCCTGCTTGCGGGCGCCCGCCCGCTGCACTACCGTCGAACCCTCATGACGACCCGAGTGACCATCGTGGGCGCCGGCCCCGGATCCGCCGACCTGATCACGCTGCGCGGCGCACGCGCGCTGGCCAGCGCGACCGTGGTGCTGCACGACGCGCTGATCGACCCGGCGCTGCGCGAACTTGCGCCCGCGGCCGAGTGGATCGACGTGGGCAAGCGCGGCTTCTGCGATTCCACCGCGCAGGCGCGCATCAACGCGCTGCTGGTGCAGCATGCGCGCGCCGGCGGCCACGTCGTGCGTCTCAAGGGCGGCGACCCGAGCGTGTTCGGGCGCCTCGACGAGGAACTGGAGGCGCTGGCCGCCGCCGGCGTCCCGTGCGAGGTGGTGCCCGGCGTGACGGCCGCCATCGCCGCCGCCGCCGACCTCAAGCGCCCGCTGACGCGCCGCGGCTCGGGCCGCAGCGTGGCGCTCAGCACGGCGATGACGCGCGCCGGCGAACTCGTGGCCACGCGCGGCGCCGACACCGAAGTCTTCTACATGGCCGGCCGCCAGCTGGCCGCGCTGTCGCGGCGCCTGCTGGCCGCCGGCTGGACGGCGGACACGCCCGTGGCCGTGGTCTCGCGCGCCGGCTGGCCCGACCAGCACGGCAGCGACCACCGCGTCGACACCCTGCCCGAGGCCGTGGTCCTGCACGGCGGGCGCCCCACGGTCGTCATCGTGGGGGTCGGGGCGACGGCGACGACGCCGACCTTGTCGGCCATCAACGATCCCTTGACCATGACGCCGGTTCCTGCCGCGTCCAAGCCTTAGAATCCCGGCTGCTCCAAGCCTCCCGCAAGCCACGCACCACGCTGCCATGACCCACGTCGTTACCGAAGCCTGTATCCGTTGCAAGTACACCGACTGCGTGGACGTGTGCCCTGTCGACTGCTTCCGTGAAGGCCCCAACTTCCTGGCCATCGATCCGGACGAGTGCATCGACTGCGCCGTGTGCATCCCCGAGTGCCCGGTCAACGCGATCCTGCCCGAGGAAGACGTGCCGGCCGACCAGCTCCACTTCATCAAGCTCAACGCGGACCTGGCCAAGAACTGGCCCAGCATCACCAAGCGCAAGCCTGCGCTGCCGGACGCCGACGAGTGGAAAGACAAGAAGGACAAGCTGGGCGAACTGGTCAAGTGATCCAGCCCGGCTCGCGCCGCCGCGATGCCCTCCATCCAGACTGACGCCCTGATCATCGGCGCAGGCCCCGCGGGCCTGTTCCAGGTCTTCGAGCTGGGCCTGCGCGAGATCTCCGCCCAGGTCGTCGACGCCCTGCCCTTGGCCGGCGGCCAGTGCATCGAGCTGTACGGCGACAAGCCGATCTACGACATCCCCGCGCTGCCCGCGTGCACCGGGCGCGAACTCACCGAGCGTCTGCTCGAACAGATCAGGCCGTTCGCCACGGGCTTCCACTTCGACCAGCTGGTCAGCCACGTCGCGCGCCGCGACGACGGCCGTTTCGATGTGCGCACCAAGGCCGGCCTGCAGTTCGATTGCGGCGCCATCGTGCTGGCGGCCGGCGTGGGCGCCTTCGTGCCGCGCACGCTCAAGCTGGCCGGCCTCGACGCCTTCGAGGGCCGTCAGGTGTTCCACCATGCCGAACGCGTGCCCGCCGACGCGATCGCCGGCAAGCACGTCGTCGTCTCCGGCGCCACCGAGCAGGCGCTCGCCTTCGCCACGCGCCTGTGCGCCGAGATCGGTCGTCGCGCGCCCGAGGCGCCGGCGCGCGTCACCCTGCTCCATCGCCGCGACGTGTTCGACGCCGAGGACGCCACCGTCGCCGCCTTCCGCAACGCCTGCGCAGCCGGCGCCCTGCACTTCGTCGCCGGCCAGCCCACGGCCCTCGCGCTGGACGGCGATCGGCTGGCCGCGCTGACGCTGCTCGACGCCACTGGCGCCACCGTCTCGCTGCCGGCCGACACCGTCGTCGTGCTGCAGGGCCTGTCGCCCAAGCTCGGGCCGCTGGCCGACTGGGGCCTGGCGCTGGAACGGCGCCAGGTGCACGTCGAGACCGCAAAGTTCGCCACCAGCGTGCCCGGCATCTTCGCCATCGGCGACGTGATCCACTACCCGGGCAAGCAGCGCCTGATCCTGTCCGCCTTCCACGAGGCGACGCTCGCAGCCGCGGGCGTCGCCGGGCACCTCAGCCCGGGTGACGACGGGCCGCTGGAATACACCACGAGCAGCCCGCGCATCCACAAGCTGCTGGGCGTGCCGCACGCGAGCTGAATCAGGCCCCGCGCGCCCGGCGGCTGAACAGCAGGGGCAGCGCCAGCAGGTAGAACACGGCCGCGGAGACCCAGACACCGCCCGGCCACGTCCGCTGGGTCGCAGCGAAGGCCGCCGTCACCACGAGCGGGCCGGCGATGCCGATGAGGCTGGTCAGGCTGGCGACCGTGCCTTGCAGCTCGCCCTGGTGCTGTTCGTCCACCTGGCGCGCCAGCAGCGCCTGCAGCGCGGGCAACGCGAGGCCGCCGACGGCAAACAGGGGCAGGATCGCGAACGGCATCCAGCCGGCCGTGGCGGCGCCCATCAGCGCGAAGCCCAGGCCGTCGGCTGCCATGCCGGCCAGCAGGGCGCGCTGGTCGCCGAGCCGGGCCACCAGCGGACCCGTGACGAACGCCTGCGAGACCGCATGCAGCGCGCCGTAGCAGGCCAGCGACATGCCGGCCACGAAGGCGCTCCAGCCATAGCGCTGCTGTCCGTACAGGATCCACAGCGAGCCGGGCACCTGCGACACCAGCGCCACGACGGCGAACACGCCGACCAGCGGCAGCAGCGGCGGGCGGCCGCTCAGCCGATGCAGCGCCGAGAACGCGTTGAACTTGCGCGGGTCGAGCCGCGCCGTGCGGTTCTGGTTGGACTCGGGCAGTGCGCGCCACGCCATGACCAGGTTCAGCGCGTTCATGGCCGCGGCGGCGACGAACGGCGCACGCAAGGACCACTCGCCCAGCGCGCCGCCGATCAACGGGCCGATGACGAAGCCCAGGCCCATCGCCGCGCCCATCTGTCCGTAGCGCATCGCGCGCTCGGGCTCCGGGCTGACGTCGGTGACGTAGGCCGTGCCCACCGACATGCTCGCGCCGGTGACGCCCGACAGCACGCGCCCCACGTACAGCCATGCCAGGTTCGGCGCGAGCGCCATCAGCACGTAGTCGCCCGCCGCGCCGGCGAGCGACGCCAGCAGCACCGGCCGGCGGCCGAAGCGATCGCTCAGCGCGCCCAGCACGGGCGAGAACAGGAACTGCATCGCGGCGTACACGGCCAGCAAGGCGCCATAGTGGGTGGTGGTGGCATCGGCGCCCGCCAGCTCGCGCAGCAGTCCGGGCAGGATGGGGAACACCAGGCTCATGCCCACGGCGTCCAGGAGCAGCGTCGCCAGGATGATGGTCAGGGCTCGATTCACGACATTCTCTCTATCATTGATAGAGTGCATTGTGCACGAACTTCTCTATCATTGATAGGGTGATGAATTCCACCGATCGACCTCGCCTGAACCGCGACGACGTCCTGCGTGCCGCGCTGGAACTGCTCAACGAGGTCGGCATCGACGCCCTGAGCACCCGCAAGCTGGCCGAGCGCCTGGGCGTGCAGTCGCCGACGCTGTACTGGCACTTCAAGAGCAAGGGCGCGCTGCTCGATGCCATGTCCGCGGCCCTCATGCAGCACAGCCGCGCTCCGTCCCAGCCGGGCCCGGACGAAGACTGGCGCGAATGGCTGCTGGCCGACGGCCGCAGCTTTCGCCGCGCGCTGCTGGCCTTTCGCGACGGCGCGCGGCTGCACGCCGGCACGCGCCCGGGCGAGGCGCAGCGCGAGTCCATCGAGGCCCGCCTGCGCCTGCTGTGCGCCGCCGGCTTCGAGCCGGGCACCGCCACCCTGCTGCTGATGTCGATCGGGCGCTTCGTCGTCGGCTGGGTGCTGGAGGAGCAATCGATGCAACAGCCGGACGCCCCGCCGTCCGCCAAGGCCGCCGGACCCGATGGCCGACAGCACCCGCTGCTGGCGGCCGGCTGGGCAGCGAACGTCGGCGGCGATCCCGATCTCGTCTTCGACGACGCCCTGCGCTTGCTGGTGGATGGCGCGCGCGCGCGTCTGCGCTGAACGCCGCCTTTTCCGGGTGCCGGGATTCCGCCGGCCCCGCCATTCCGGCTGGGTGTCCGACCGCTCGTCGGGAATGTAATAACTGACAGGTCACCGCCGCGCTGTCCGATGACAGACTCTCCCTCAGATCCGCCACGGGACAGGGAGAAGCCATGCCTTATGTACGTCGCGACCTCATGGGCCGCATCGAGAGCGTGCACCGCACGTCGTCGCCCGACGTCGTCGAATACCTGGACACGTCGAGTGCCGAGCTGAAGGCGTTCCTCCGGGACGAATTCGGGGCGGCGGACACGGCGCCGGGCTCGCCGGAGTTGCTGCGCGTCGTCGAGGAAGTGCTGCGCCTGTTCCTGGCCAAAGGCCTGCTGAGCGTGGACGAGCTGTCACACGACGCCCAGGCGGCCTGGAGCGCCGTGCTGGACGCCCACGCACGGCAACTCGCCCCGAACTTCTCGGCGTCGGGCTTCGTGGAGATCATCGACGACAGCGCGTTCGGCGGCCTGCCCGACCCGAAGCAGCAAGTGCGTCGCTAGCGCGCGGCGCTCGGCGCTACGGTCGCCCGGAATCGGCGCGGCCGGCATTCCGGAATTCCGGAATCAACGCGCGTCCGATTCCTTTCAAATCAAGGGCTTGCGCTCGGCATCGCCTTGGCACGGTCATTGCGATTCGGCATGGCGCCGCGATGCGCCATGACCCTCGAACAAGCAAGGAGACAAACGATGACGAGCCCTCTTCCCATGCCCCAGTCGGCCGTGCCGGCGGATACCCCGGGCGGCTTTGGCGCCAGCTCCGGGGCCCGGCCGGCGGCCGACGCGTCGCCGGCCGGCAGCGCCCAGGTCATCCGCGCCATCGTGAGCGCGTGTTCGGGCAACCTGGTCGAATGGTTCGACTTCTACGCCTACGCCTTCACCGCGGTCTACTTCGCCGGCGCGTTCTTCCCCAAGGGGGACCCGACCACCCAGTTGCTGAGCACCGCGGCCGTGTTCGCGCTCGGCTTCTTCATGCGGCCGCTCGGCAGCTGGCTGTTCGGTCGCATCGCCGACCGGCGCGGGCGCCGGGCCTCGATGGTGGTGTCGGTGCTGATGATGTGCTTCGGCTCGCTGATGGTCGCCTGCCTGCCGACCTACGCGGCCATCGGCGTCTGGGCGCCCGCGCTGCTGCTCGTCGCGCGCCTGATCCAGGGCCTGTCGGTCGGCGGTGAATACGGCACCGCGGCGACCTACATGAGCGAGGTCGCGCTGGCCGGCCGGCGCGGCTTCTACGGCTCGTTCCAGTACGTGACGCTGATCGGCGGCCAGCTGCTCTCGTCGCTCGTGATCACGCTGCTGCTGGCGGTGCTCTCGCCCGACGAGATGCGCGCGTGGGGCTGGCGCATCCCGTTCGTTGCCGGGGCCCTGGCGGCGGCCGTCGCGCTGTGGCTGCGGCGCTCGCTGGTCGAGACCACGAATGCCGCCACGCGGGCACGCGAGGGCGCCGGCACCCTCAAGGCGATGATGGCGCACCCGCGCGCGCTGGCCACCGTCGTCGGGTACACGGCCGGCGGCTCGCTGCTGTTCTACACGTACACCACGTACATGCAGAAGTACCTGATCAACACGGCCCACATGAACGCGCGCACCGCCACGAACGTGATGACGGCGGCCCTGTTCTGCTTCATGGTGCTGCAGCCCGTGTTCGGCTGGCTCGCCGACCGCATCGGCCGGCGCGAGTCCATGATCTGCTTCGGCCTGTTCGGCACGCTGGCCACGGTGCCGTTGATGACCGCGCTCGGCCAGGTCGCGAGCCCCGGCGCGGCGTTCGCGCTGGTGACCCTCGCCCTGGTGGGCACCAGCTTCTACACGTCGATCAGCGGACTCGTGAAGGCCGAGATGTTCCCGCCCCACGTGCGGGCCCTGGCCGTGGGCCTGTCGTACGCGATCGGCAACGCCGCCTTCGGCGGCTCGGCCGAGTACGTGGCGCTGTGGTTCAAGTCGGCGGGCATGGAATCGACGTTCTTCTGGTACGTGACGGCGATGGCCGCGGTGGCGCTGCTGGCGTCCTGGGCCATGCCGGACCCGCGCCGCCACGGCTGGTTCGCCGAGCGAAGGGACGACGCCCGCGACGCCGCGTGATGCATGCGGCCGCGCTGGCGGCGGACGCTCCGGCAGCTAAAGTGGCCGCTGGACGCCTCCGCCGCATGCAAACCCTCGCGCTCTCCCGCCGCTCGCTGCTGCACGTGCTCGCGTGGCTGATCGCCGCGCTCGCTGCATCGACGCTCGCCGGCGCGTTCGCGCTCGGGCGGGCACGTGCCGACCTGCGCGAGGACGCCGCCGTCCAGGCCCGCGCCGATGCGCAGGCGCTGGCGTCGACGCTGGAGAAGGTCGAGACGCTGCCGTTCGTGGTCGCGCTGCACCCGCTCGTCGAGCAGGGCCTGCGCCTGCCCGACGACCGAGCGCGCGCCCAGGCGCTCGATCGCTATCTGGCCGACGTGCAGCGCCGCGCCCGCGTCGCGGCGGTCTACGTCGTCGAACCGTCGGGCCTGACGATAGCGGCGAGCAACTGGGACACCTCGCAGAGCTTCGTCGGCAACAACTACCGCTTCCGGCCCTACATGAGCGATGCGCTCGCCGGCGGCACCGGACGCTTCTACGGCATCGGCGCGACCACCGGCGAGCCCGGCTATTTCCTCGCGCAACCGGTGCGCGCGGCGGGCGAGCCGGCCGGGCGCGTGCTCGGGGTGGTCGTGATCAAGGTCGACCTGCTGGAGGTCGAGCGCTCCTGGCCGCCGCCCGACGAGGAACGGGTGGCGTTGGCCGACGCCCATGGCGTGCTGTTCCTCGCCAACGTGCCGGCCTGGCGCTACCGCAGCCTGGCACCGCTGGACGACGCCGCGCGCCGTCGCATCGAGGCCACCCAGCAATACGCCGGGCGCGACGTCACGCGACTGGTCGCGTCCGACCGGCGCTGGCGGCTCGACGATCGCGTGGCGCAGCCGGTGGGCGTCCTCGGATGGCAGCTCGTGCGCGTCCCCTCGGTCGCGCCGGCGCACCGGATCGCGGTCGCGGCGGCCGCCATCGCGGCCCTGGCGACCGCCGTGGCCGGCTTGACCGCCTTCGCGCTGGCGCAGCGCCGGCGCCACGCGCGGGCTGCCGCCGCCGCGCGCCAGGCGCTGGTGACCGCCTCCGCGCAACTCGAGCTGCGCATCGCCGAACGCACCGGCGAGCTCACCCGCGCCAACGTCGACCTCGCGCAGCGCCTGGCCGATGTCCACGACGCCGAGCGCCTGCTGCGCGAGACGCAGGCCGAACTGATCCAGGCCGGCAAGCTGGGCATGCTGGGCCAGATGGCGGCCGGCGTCACGCACGAGCTCAACCAGCCGCTGACGGCCCTGCAGGTCTTCGCGGACAACGCCGGCGCCTTCCTCGATCGCGGCGATGCCCAGGCGGCCCGCCAGAACCTGCGCCACATCGCCGACGCCGCCGGCCGCATGGGCGTCCTGGTGTCGCAGCTCAAGACCTTCGCACGCAAGTCCGACGGCGCGCCGGGACCGGTGGAACTGGCGCGCGCCATCGACAACGCAGCGCGCCTCGTGCGCAGCGATTTCGAGCGCGCCGGCGCGCAGCTGGAGATCCGCGTCGTGCGGCCCGCGATCGTCACCGGCGATGCGATCCGCATCGAGCAGGTCCTGATCAACCTGCTGCGCAACGCCCTGGACGCGGTGCGCGCGTGCGCCGAGCGCCGCGTGAGCGTGACGCTCGAAGCCGGCGATCGCGCGACGCTCCACATCGCCGACACCGGCCCGGGCCTGTCGCCGCAGGCGCGGGTGCACCTGTTCGAGCCCTTCTTCACCACCAAGCCCTCGGGCGCGGGCCTGGGCCTGGGACTGGCGATCTCGTCGTCCATCGTGCAGGCGATGGGCGGCACGCTCGCCGCCGAGGACAACCCCGGGGGCGGCGCCTTGTTCGTCCTCACGCTGCCGCTGCAGGAGACCCCCAGGCCATGACCGACGTACTGTTGATCGAGGACGAGTCCAGCGTGCGCCTCGCGACCGAGCAGGCGCTCGTGCTCGCCGGCATCACGGTGACGTCGTTCGCGAACGCCGAGGACGCACTGCCGGCGATCGGTGCCGACTTCGCGGGCGTGGTGCTCAGCGACGTGCGCCTGCCCGGCGTGTCGGGCATGGCGCTGCTGGACGAAGCCACGCGGCGCGACCGCGAGTTGCCCGTCATCCTCGTCACCGGGCACGGCGACGTCGAACTGGCCGTGCAGGCCATGCGGCGCGGCGCGTACGACTTCGTCGAGAAGCCGTTCGGCGCGGAGCGCCTGGTCGACGTGGTCCGCCGCGCGCTGGACCGCCGCCGCCTGGTGCTGGAGAACCGCGCGCTGCGCCAGGCCGCGAGCGAGCGCGACGCGCTGCCGCGCCTGATCGGCGATTCGACCGCCATGCAGCGCCTGCGCGGCTTCATCGCGACGATCGGCCCGACCGGGGCCGACGTGCTGATCAACGGCGAGACCGGCACCGGCAAGGAGGTCGTCGCACGCCAGCTGCACGCGGCCGGTTCGCCGGGCGCGCCGTTCGTCGCGATCAACTGCGCCGCGATGCCCGAGACCATGTTCGAGAGCGAGGTCTTCGGCCACGAGGCCGGCGCGTTCACCAGTGCGCAGAAACGGCGCATCGGCAAGTTCGAATTCGCCCGCGGCGGCACCGTGTTCCTCGACGAGATCGAGTCCATGCCGCTCACGTTGCAGGCCAAGCTGCTGCGGGTCCTGCAGGAGCGCACGGTCGAGCGCCTGGGCGGCAACGAGCAGGTGCGCGTGGATTGCCGCGTCGTGGCCGCGAGCAAGGCCGACCTGCTCAAGCTGTCGGAGGAGGGCCGCTTCCGCGCGGACCTGTACTGGCGCATCGCCACGGTGTCCGTCACGCTGCCGCCGCTGCGCGAGCACCCCTCGGACGTGCCGTTGCGCTCGCGCACTTCGTGGCCCAGGCCTGCGAGCGCTTCAAGCGCCCGATGCCGGACTGGTCGCCCGCGCAGATGTCCGAGTGGGGCGCGCGCCGCTGGACGGGCAACGTGCGCGAGCTCAAGGGCTTCGCCGAACGCCTGGTGCTGGGCGTGGTCGAAGGCGATGCCGCGGCCGCGCCCGCCGTCGACGCGGCACAGACGCTGCCGCGCCAGCTGGAGGCCTTCGAGCGCAACGTCCTGCGCGCGGCGCTCGCGCGGGCCGGCGGCAACGTCGCGCTCGCAGCGGAACAGCTGGGCATCGCCAAGACGACGCTGTACGACAAGCTCAAGCGACTGCAGATCGCGACCGAGTGACCCATTCACGTTCGCCCGGCCCGCGCCTCGATCGACGCGACGGGACGGGCGGCCGGTGCGCAGGGGTGCATTCCTGCGCATCGCCATGCCCCGAGCGACAGGAGACGAATCCATGTTCACCACGAAGCGCCAGACCCTCATGGCGACCGCGGCCCTGCTGGGCGCACTCGCCGGACCCGCCCACGCCGACCTCCTGGTGGGCCAGACGGCCGGATTCACCGGACCGGCCGCCGGCAGCGTCAACGAGCTGTCCGTCGGCGCGCACCTGTGGATCGACGAGATCAACCGCCGCGGGGGCGTCGACGGCCAGAAGCTGCGGCTGGTGCAACTGGACGACCACTTCGAGCCCGCCCTGGCGGCACGCAACGCCCAGGCACTCGTCGACCAAGGCGTGCTGGCACTGTTCGCCGCGCGCGGCACGCCGCACAACCAGGCGATCCTGCCGGTGCTGGCGCGCGCCCATGTCGCCATGGTGGCGCCGTCGACCGGGGCCAAGCTGATGTACCAACCCGTCGACCCCTGGGTCTTCAACGTGCGTGCGCCCTATCAGCGCGAGGCCGAGAACGCGATCGTCCACCTCGACACCGTGGGCGTGACGCGCATCGCCGTCCTGCACGCCAACGACAGCTTCGGTGCCGATGCAGTCGAAGGTGCGCGCAAGGGCTTCGCCCGCGCCCGCAAGGAGCCGGTGCTGCTGGAGCCGTTCGACCGCGACCACCCGGACTTCTCGCGGCTGGCGCCCCGCATCGCCGAGGGCCAGGCCCAGGCGGTGCTGATCATCGGCTCGGCGGACTCCGTCGTGGCCGGGACGCGCGCCCTGCGTTCCGCGGGGTCGCACGCGCAGGTCCTGACGCTGTCGAACAATGCGTCCGGCGCCTTCGTGCGCGCGATGGGCAGCCAGGCGCGCGGCGTGATCGTCTCGCAGGTGTTCCCCTCGGAACGCACCCTGGGCGTGCCGGCCATCAAGGAGGCGCACGACCTCGCCGCCGCTCGCGGCATCACGCTCACGCCGTCGATGGTGGAAGGTTACGTCGGGGCCAAGGTCCTCGTGGAGGCGCTGCGACGCGCCGGTCCGGAGCCGACCCGCGCCCGGGTGGTGGCCGCGCTCGATGGCATGGCCCACTACGACGTCGGCGGCCTGGTGCTGTCGTATTCGCCGACGAACCATGCCGGGCTCGACCATGTCGAGTTGTCGATCATCGGCGAGGACGGCTCGTTCATGCGCTGAGGCAGGGGACGGGCGGGCAAGGCAGGTCCCCGAGCGCCGCGCCGCTCACGTCACCGGCGCCGGGTTGAACAGCACCAGGGCGTTGTGCAGCTTCCAGTGCTCCGCCCACGTGCGGCGGCCGCTGGCCACCTCCAGCAGCAGGTGGAACAGCTCCCAGCCCAGTGATTCGATGGTGGCGTCGCCGTCGGCGATGCGGCCGGCGTTGACGTCCATCAGGTCGTTCCAGCGGCGGGCGAGATCGCTGCGCGTGGCCACCTTGACGACCGGGCATGCGGCCAGGCCGTAGGGCGTGCCGCGGCCGGTGGTGAACACGTGCAGGTTCATGCCGGCGGCCAGCTGCAGCGTGCCGCAGATGAAATCGCTGGCCGGCGTGGCGGCGTAGACGAGGCCGCGCTGGTCGCGGCGCAGCTTGTCGCCCGGCGACAGCACGTGCGCGATCGCCGACGTGCCGCTCTTGACGATCGATCCCATCGCCTTCTCCGCGATGTTGGACAGGCCGCCGGCCTTGTTGCCCGGCGTGGTGTTGGCGGCGCGGTCGACGCGGCCGCGGTCCAGGTAGCGGTCGTACCAGGCCAGCTCGCGCACGATGCCTTCGGCCACCTCGCGCGTGGCCGCGCGTCGCGTCAGCTGGTCGATGGCGTCGCGCACCTCGGTGTTCTCGCTGAACATGACCGTCGCGCCGGCGCGCACCAGCAGGTCGGCGCAGAAGCCGACGGCGGGGTTGGCGGTGACGCCGGAGAACGCATCGCTGCCGCCGCACTGCACTCCGACCACCAGCTCGCTGGCGGGCACCGTCTCGCGGCGGCGCGCATCGAGCCGCGCCAGATGCGGCTCCGCGTTCGCGACGATGTCCTCGATCATCGACATGAAGCCGACGTGCGCATCGGCCTGCAGGCATACCGTCTCGGGGCCGAGGGCGGCGTCGCGGCCGTCGGCGATCGGGAAGGAACCGGGCGGCAGCAGGCGGTCGGGCTGCAGCTTCTCGCAGCCGAGGCTGACCACCATCACCTCGCCGCCGAAGTTCGGGTTCAGGCTGATGTGGCGCAGCGTGCGGATCGGGATGTGGGCGTCGGGCGCGTCGATGGCCACGCCGCAGCCGTAGGTGTGCTCCAGGCCGACGACGTCGTCGACGTTGGGGTAGCGCGGCAGCAGCTCGGACTTGATGCGCTGCACGGCGATGTCGACGACGCCGGCCACGCACTGCACCGTCGTCGTGATCGCCAGGATGTTGCGCGTGCCCACCGACCCGTCGGCGTTGCGGTAGCCCTGGAACGTGTGGCCTTCCACCGGCGCGGCCGCCGGCGCCGCGACGGTGGCCATCGGCAGGCCCTCGAAGGCGCGCGCGGCGGGCATCGCGATGAGGCGTTCGTGCACCCAGCTGCCGGCCGGGATCGCCTTCAGCGCGAAGCCGATGGGCACGTCGTAGCGCCGCACCGGCGCGCCTTCGGCGATGTCGGCCAGCGCCACCTTGTGGCCCTGGGGCACCTTGTCGCGCAGCACCAGTCCGGCGCCCGGCCCGCCCTCGGGCAGCCGCGTGCCCGCCGGCAGGCCGCCGTCGTTGGCGACGATGGCGACGTTGTCGGCCGCGTGCATGCGGATCACGAGCGGTGCGCGCTGTTCCGGTTCGGTCATCTGCTCCTGGGCAAGCCAGCCGGGCGCGCTCCAGACCCATGAAAGCGAGGGTCACCGCACGGATGGTTCTTGGTAAAGTTGATTGCGTGAGTGTAGTCCGTCATCAGTTGTCGTACAACATCATCCTCCTCATCCAGCGCGTTCCGGACCGCCGATCCCGACTGCCCACCCGTCCATGAGCCCTCCCGACATCGCCCGACGCCGCCCTCGTTCGCTCGCGCTCGAACTCGTCTCCGCACTCAGCGAGCGCATCCGCGACGGCCGGTTGAACGTGGGCGACAAGATGCCCACGGAAGCCGCGATCATGGCCGAGTTCGACGTCAGCCGCACGGTGGTGCGCGAGGCCCTGTCCAAGCTGCAGGCCTCGGGCCTGGTCGACACGCGCCACGGCATCGGCACCTTCGTGCTGGGCCTGGGCGGCGACGCCGGGTTTCGCATCAGCCCCGAGCAGTACGCGACGCTGCAGGACGTGGTGGCCGTGCTGGAACTGCGCATCGGCCTGGAGACCGAGGCCGCGGCGCTGGCCGCCATGCGGCGCACCGAGGCCAACCTCACGGCGATGCGCAAGGCGCTGGACGTGCTGGGCGTCGCGCTGGAGCAAGGCAGCGACGCCGTCGCCGCCGATTTCCAGTTCCACCAGGAAGTGGCGCGCGCCACGCAGAACGACCACTTCGCCGACCTGATGACCACCCTGGGCAGCCGCATCATCCCGCGCGCCCGCCTCGAACCGGCCCAGGTGATGACGGACGAACGCCGCGAGTACCTGCGCCGGGTCAACGGCGAACACGAGAGCATCTACGACGCGATCGCCGCGCAGGACGCCGAAGGCGCGCGCGCGGCGATGCGCACGCACCTGGCCAACAGCCGCGAGCGGCGCCGGCGCTCGCAGACGGCCTGACGCGTCGCCTGTTGTACGATGACCGACATTTTGGAGATCACCCCATGTTCAAGAACCTGATCGGCGGCGAGTGGGTGGACGGCGCCAGCGCCTCGCGCAACGTCAACCCGTCGGACACCAGCGACGTCGTCGGCGAGTACGCGCAGGCCGATGCCGCGCAGACGCGCGAGGCGATCGCGGCCGCGCGCCGCGCCTTCCCCGCCTGGAGCACCAGCACGCCGCAGCAGCGCTTCGACATCCTCGACGCCGCCGGCTCGGAGATCCTGGCGCGCCGCGCCGAGCTCGGCGACCTGCTCGCGCGCGAGGAAGGCAAGACACTGCCCGAGGCGATCGGGGAGGTCCAGCGCGCGGGCAACATCTTCAAGTTCTTCGCCGGCGAGGCGCTGCGCCCCGGCGGCGAGGCCCTGCCGTCCGTGCGGCCGGGCGTCGGCGTGGAGATCACGCGAGAGCCCATCGGCGTGGTGGGCATCATCACGCCCTGGAACTTCCCCATCGCCATTCCCGCCTGGAAGATCGCGCCGGCGCTGGCATGGGGCAACTGCGTGGTCATCAAGCCGGCCGACCTCGTGCCGGGGTCGGTGTGGGCGCTGTGCGAGATCCTGTCGCGCTGCGGCCTGCCCGCCGGCGTGCTGAATCTTGTGATGGGCCGCGGCGCGCAGGTGGGCGCGACGATGCTGGAGGATCGCGGCATCGACGCGATCACGTTCACCGGCTCCGTCGCGACGGGCCAGCGCGTCGCGCAGGCGTGCGTGGCGCGCATGGCCAAGTTCCAGCTCGAGATGGGCGGCAAGAACCCGATGATCGTGCTGGACGACGCCGACCTGGCCATCGCGGTCAACTGCGCGGTGCAAAGCGGCTTTTTCTCCACCGGCCAGCGCTGCACCGCATCGTCACGCGTGATCGTCACCGAGGGCATCCATGACCGCTTCGTGGCGGGCGTCATCGACAAGTTGAAGACGCTGAAGATCGACAACGCGCGCAAGCCGGGCACCGACATCGGCCCCGTCGTCGACGCGTCGCAGCTCAAGCAGGATCTCGACTACGTGGGCATCGCGCAGGCCGAAGGCGCGAAGCTGGCGTTCGGCGGCGAAGCCATCGAGCGCAACGGCGACGGCCAGGCCGGCTTCTACATGCGCCCGGCGCTGATCACCGAATCGGCGCCGCACATGCGCATCAACCGCGAGGAGGTGTTCGGCCCGGTGGTGAGCGTCAGCCGCGTGCGCGACTACGAGGAGGCGCTGGCGCAGGCCAACGACACGCCGTTCGGCCTGTCCGCCGGCATCGCCACCACCTCGCTGAAGCACGCCACCCATTTCAAGCGTCACGCGCAGGCCGGCATGGTGATGGTCAACGTCCCCACCGCGGGCGTCGACTACCACGTGCCCTTCGGCGGCCGCAAGGGATCGAGCTACGGACCGCGCGAGCAGGGTCGCTACGCGGCGGAGTTCTTCACCGTCGTGAAGACGGCCTACACGCAGGCCTGAAGCCTGCGGCGCGCCTGTGGGGAGCGGCCTGCGCGCAACACCGGCCCCGCGTTTTCCCGCGGTTTGGTGCACAATCCGACCGCTCGCCGCAGTCCGGCGGCGAGCTTTTCGCTAGGGGTGCTGGCTCCCACGAGCCGGCTGAGAAAGTCCCTTTGAACCTGATTGGCCTTCGCGGCCAGGTCGGCATCTCGCCGGCCCGAGGTAATCCTCGCGCAGGGAAGCGGTCGCACCGACGGGCCCGTTCGCGTCCCGGTCTCCCGACTCCGTTCCCCTGCCATCGCTTTGAAAGAGCTCGATGGCTTCCGTTGCCCGTTCCCCTTCCCGTTTCCCTACGCCTCTCCTGACGCCGCTCGCCGCGGCCGTCCTCGCGCTCGCCGGCCCGGCGCGCGCGGACGACACCCCGGTGCAGAGCGTGCAGGTCACCGCGCGCAGCCCGTCCGACGCCGCCGGCGTCACCGGCTGGGGCCAGCCGCTGTCGCGCACGCCGATCCAAGCCGACGTCATCGACGGCAAGGCGCTGGCCGACCTCGGTGCCACGTCGCTGTCGGACCTCACGCGCATCGACGCCAGCATCACCGACTCGTACAACGCCGTCGGCTACTGGACGACCTTCACCCTGCGCGGCTTCCAGGTCGACAACCAGCGCAACTTCCGCCGCGACGGCCTGCCGATCAACGCGGAGACCTCCCTGCCGCTCGAGAACAAGGCCGACGTCGAGGTGCTCAAGGGGCTGAGCGGCATGCAATCGGGCACCAGCGCGCCGGGCGGCATCGTCAACCTCGTGGTCAAGCGCCCGGATGCCGACCTGCGCAGCGCCACGTTGCTGTGGTCGCAGACGGGCACCGTCGGCGCCGCGGCCGATCTGAGCCAGCGCTTCGGCGAGCAGCGCCAGTTCGGCGCGCGCCTGAACCTCGCGGCCACGCGGCTGGACCCCAACTTCCGCGACGACAAGGGCCACCGCAGCCTCGCGGCCCTGGCCACCGACTGGCGCATCGCCGACGGCAGCCTGCTGGAGCTGGAGTTCGAGCACAGCGTTCAGTCGCAGCCCAGCGTGCCGGCGTTCAGCACCTGGGGCGGCGTGGTGCCGGATCCGCACGCGATCGATCCCCACATCAACCTGAACGACCAGCCGTGGTCGCTGCCGGTCGTGCTCCAGGGCAACACGATGTCGCTGCGGCTCACGCAGGCGCTCGCGCCCGACTGGACGCTCAAGGTGCAGGCGCTGCAGCAGCGCCTGGTCAGCAACGACCACCTCGCCTTCGCCTTCGGCGGCAACGCGGACTGCGTCCCCTGCAACAGCTTCGCCGCCGACGGCACGTTCGCGCTCTACGATTTCCGCAGCGACGACGAGCGCCGCCAGACGCGCGACCTCGACGTGTCGGTCGACGGCCGGTTCACGACGGGCCCGCTGCGCCACGCGGCGACCGCCGGCGTGCTCGAGTCGACGTTCACCGGCCGCTTCAACGACGAGGCCTACAACTTCGTGGGCATCGGCAGCAGCGACGGCCGGACGATCATCCCGGTCAGCCAGGACAACCCGGCGCCGACCACGCCCAACACCAACCGCACGGAACGCAGCACCGAGTTCTACCTGCGCGACGCGATCGAGCTGGGTGGCGACTGGTCGGCCTGGGCCGGCCTGCGCCACACGCGCCTGCATCGCCAGACGGCGCCGACCGCCGCGGGCGACGCCAGCACCGCCACCGACTACCGTCAGTCCTTCAGCACGCCCTGGATCGCCCTGAGCCGCCAGCTGAACGCGCACGACATGGTCTACGTGAGCTGGGGCGAAGGCGCCGAAAGCAGCGTCACGCCCAATGCCCCGTTCTTCAAGGACAAGGGACTGCCGCAGCCGCTGACGCGCAGCCGCCAGTGGGAAGGCGGCTTCAAGCACGCCGATGGCACGAACCAGTGGGGCATCGCGGTCTACGACGTCACGCAGCCGCAGTACACCGACGTCCTGGCCGACCCGTCCCAGGATCCGGGCGACACCAACGAGTACACGCACGTGCGCGACGGCAACAAGCGTTCGCGCGGCATCGAAGGCGAAGCCCAGACGCGCATCGACGCGCTGACGCTGCGCGCCAGCGTGATGGCGCAGCGCGCGCGCAACGAAGGTTCGAGCAACCCGGACGTCGGCGCCATTCCCACCAACGTGCCCAATCGCTCGGTCAAGCTGCTGGCCGACTACGCCGTCGCCGCCCTGCCCGGCCTGAGCGTGCTCGCCAACATGGCCTACGAAGGCCCGCGCGAGGTCTTCCCCGACGACTCGGCCCGCATCCCCGCCTGGACGCGCTGGGACCTCGGCGTGCGCTACGTGCAGTCGCTGGGCGGCAGCACGCTCACGTGGCGCGCCGGCGTCGACAACCTGTTCGACCGCCGCGCCTGGCGCGAGGCCCCGTACCAGTACGAGCACGCGTATCTTTTCCCCACCGAGCCGCGTACCTTCCACGCATCGATTGAAGCAAAGTTTTGACGAAAGCAAAAAAGTCGCTATACTGAGAGGCTTCGCTGCTCCCCGATAGCTCAGTCGGTAGAGCGCCGGACTGTTAATCCGTAGGTCCCTGGTTCGAGCCCAGGTC
>Ga0207667_10003359_pt1 | contig 19745 bp, 15 predicted proteins | sample KBSCornC52_FD_184301 | JGI IMG/M metagenome (GOLD analysis project Ga0207667, IMG submission 184301) | Corn rhizosphere microbial communities from Kellogg Biological Station, Michigan, USA - KBS Corn C5-2 (SPAdes) (version 2) | ecosystem: Host-associated > Plants > Roots > Rhizosphere > Soil ...
TGGGCGTGCCAATTGCTGAAGGGTATTACACCTGCAGCAGCGGCACATGCAATCCTGCGTTCGTTGCCAAGGCAAGTCAGGTAACAAACCCCGTGCTTCTTTTTCCCAAGGACAACAACGGCGTGATCGTGGAATTGCCTTCCGCATCGAGTCCTGCGGCAAGCACGACGGGCTCATTGATCTTTGGCATCGGCACGGAAACCAACAACCAGCTTCCTTCGAGTGCTACAACCATCACGATGGCATGCGATGGTTTCGCGACAGTTTTCAATGGTCAGACGTTCGGGGTTACCGATACATCGAAATGTACAGGGCCCTACAGCACGATCGACACCGGATCGAACGGCATTTTCTTTCCGAATGTGACCAGCATTCCAGTGTGCCCGGCGCAAACCTCGGCGGGCAACCTGTCCTCTCTGTATTGCCCGACTTCGACGCAAAATCTCTCGGCGACGATCCAGGGTCAGGACGGCAAATCGAAGTCGGTTGATTTCAGCATAGCGAATGCCCAGAACCTTCTTACCAATTCAGCCACCGCGTCCGATGCGGTTTTACCAGGACTCGGCGGCCCCAGAACAGCCAATGCCAACTTAGGCTTTGTGTGGGGATTGCCCTTCTTCTACGGCAGAAATGTGTATATCTCCATTGCCGGCCAGACAATGCCGAGCGGGACGCCGCCTGCCCCATGGTGGGCATTCTGATCTGCATCGAAAGACCGCGTTGGAAAAGTGGACCACTCATACCTGTGCCCAGCACAGGTATGGGTGGGCTACGCCTGCTGCGCATGTCATTCAGACTTGGCTGGCTTAGATGGTGATCGGTGTAATCTTTCGAGACCGCCCTCTCGTCTTGCTTGCAACGGCCTTCATAAGTTTCAATGTAAGGATTCGCTCGCACAGACCTAATTGCCGGGCCCCGAAAAGGACGCAAGTTCCTAAATGACAAGAACCAAAGCCGACGGTCTCTATCTTTTGCTTTTGGGAGCCAGCATCTTTTTGGCTTTGGGATGGAATGGCTCCATGAGCGACTTTAAGGTCGTCTATTACGGCTCCAAATGCCTCGCGCAGCACGGTGATCCCTATAAGCCAGACGACGTCTTGCGGGTCCAAGAGATCCAGGGAGCGGACCTGACAGATCCAATTCAGCGTCAAGCAATTAGTCTAAGTGTGTATCTCCCGACTGCGTATCTTCTTGCATATCCAATCACGCTCTTAGGCTGGCAGTTAGGACATCTTTTCTGGACGCTTTTGATAGCTACCGCTTTTATCCTTGCAGGCTTTTTGGCTTGGGACCTTTCAGTGGATAACGCGCCTCTCCTGTCAGCCAGCCTGATCGGTTTCATGCTGGCCAACGGATTTGCGTTCTTGTTTCTCGGCAATACCGCTGGAATCGTCATAAGCCTATGCGTTGTTGCGGTGTGGTGCTTTGTTCGACAGAAATTTCCGGTGGCCGGCGTACTTTGTCTTGCGGTCAGTCTTGTAATCAAGCCGCATGATGGCGGACTGATTTGGCTATTCTTCCTACTGAGCGGAGGCGTCTATCGCAAACGTGCGTTACAGACGCTACTTGTTTGCACTCTCCTCGCGATTCCTGCAGTAATTTGGGTCTCGAGTGTTGCACCTCATTGGACTCAGGAACTGTCCTCTAACGTAGCTCTGTCTTCGAGTGCTATCGGGCGAGACAATCCTGGACCGTCGAGTCTGGCTGGCCATCAAGGTGCGGTGATCACCGATTTTCAGACGGTTTTGAGCGTTTTTCGAGATGACCCGCGTTTCTATAATCCTGTTACCTATCTACTTGTCGGCTTCCTCATTCTGGTGTGGGCGCTTATAACTGCTCGGACACGGCTCTTGCCTTCGACAACTTGGCTGGCCGTGGCAGCGATAGCACCCCTTTCTCTGCTGCCAACGTATCATCGTTCTCATGACGCAAAGATCCTCCTGCTCTGTGTGCCCGCGTGCGCGTTGCTCTGGGCCGAGGGCAGAATGATCCGGTGGCTTGCGGTTGCGCTAACTAGCGCCGGGACCGTCCTCACAGGAGATTTTCCTTTGTGGGCGCTTGGTCGGCTCACCAAACAGACTCAGATACCAGGCGAGATGTTCGGGAGAATCAAGGTCATAATGCTCACGCGACCCGTGCCGTTGGTCCTGCTTGCACTGGGAACGTTTTATCTGTGGCTCTATTTCGACCGGACTCGCGTTCGCTCACAAGCAAGTGAGCTTGCTGCCTGCAATGCCGTTTCGACCCCGTTTTCCTGAGCGCTAATTTCTGTTCGCTCCATTTACCCTGAAAGCTTATGGGCCGCATCCGCGTACTCTCCGATCAGGTTGCCAACCAGATCGCCGCCGGCGAGGTGGTGGATCGGCCAGCCTCCGTGGTCAAGGAACTGCTGGAAAACGCACTCGACGCCGGAGCTATGCGCATCCGCGTTGACGTGGAAGCGGGCGGCCGCAAACTCATCCGCATCGTCGATGACGGCCACGGCATGAGTCGCGATGATGCGCTGCTCGCTTTCGAACGCCACGCCACCTCAAAACTGCGCTCTGCCGACGACCTGCTCAAGATTGCCACGCTCGGATTTCGTGGTGAGGCTCTGCCGTCCATCGCCTCCGTGGCGCGGGTCACGCTTGAAACGGCAACGGGCGATCAGGCCGCCGGAACCAGGCTCGAAATTGCAGGCGGCAAAATTCATCATGTGGACGACGCCGCAGTTCCGCGCGGCACGACGATTGCGGTGGCCGATTTGTTTTTCAATACCCCTGCACGCCGCAAATTTCTTCGTGCCGAATCCACCGAACTCGCTCACGTCACCGCGCTCGTTACGCATTACGCGCTCGTCTATCCTGAAAAGCATTTTGAGCTGGTTTCGTCTTCGCACACCATCGTTATGGCGCCGCCGGTTGCGCGTCCGGCGGAGCGCATTTACCAGATCTTCGGTAAAGAGACGCTGGGACAACTGCTTCCGGTGGCCTCTGAGCTACCGCTTGACCGCGCAGGTCTGCCGGAGCCGCCACCCTGGAAGAAGGATCCAGACGAGCCGGTGCGCGTACCCGGAACCATGCGGCTCACCGGCTTTTTCTCGAAGCCCGAACTTCAAAAACTCAATCGGAATTCCATTTATATCTTCATCAACAAGCGGCTCATCCGCGACCGGCTGCTGATTCACGCCATCACCGAGGCCTACCGCAATGTGATTCCGCCTACAAGCTACCCGGTGGTGCTGCTGTTTCTTGAAATGCCGCCTGAAGAAGTGGATGTGAACGTTCATCCGGCAAAAACCGAAGTGCGATTCCGGCAATCCTCTCACGTGCACGATTTTGTTCGCGACAGTCTGCGTGTGGCGCTTATTAAGGCGCGGCCCGCTGCTGGATTTCTGGCAGCGCTCGACGCACAGCCCACGGCCAGCCCATCCCTGATGCCGCCAAGGAATTCGCCGCTGCCCGGCCCTCCCGACTCGGAGCCGATCTCGCCGCTCACCGCTAACTCCGACGCCGCCGCATTTCAGCTCGCCCCTCGCGAACCCGTGCCTATTCCCGGGAATCTGCCTTTCGCACCTGGCAGCTTCAACTCGGGTTTTGGCCGTGAAACGTTCCGCGAAGCTGCCGCGGCACTCTTCCGCCCAGCCACCACGCCGGGATGCGGCGGTCCGAACGGATGTAATCCGGGATCCGATTCCGACTTGGCCACCGCAAACGGTGCAGGCCAAACAGCGCTGGCAGCGGAAATGGTCGAAGCCGAGCAGGCTGCTTCCACGCTGAACCACCTGGGCTCCCTTAAGCCGATGGGACAGCTCCGTGAGTCGTTCATTCTGGCAGTCGGCGAGGACGGATTATGGATTATCGACCAGCATGTAGCCCATGAACGGGTTCTATTCGAAAAGATTTTGCGCGACCGGCAGGTGGAAAAAGTTCAGCGGCAGCGCCTTCTGATGCCTCTGCTGGTCGAACTCAAGCCGGACCAGATGGTTATTTTCGCCGCCATCGCCAAAGAGCTTGAGTCCAGCGGTTTCGAGGTGGAACCCTTTGGTCCACAGACACTTGCGGTGAAAGCAGCCCCGGTGGGCCTGGAAGGCGCCATGTTGGAGAAAATGCTCGCCCAGGTCATTGAACAGAGCTCTGCGGATCCGGAGGAAACCAAGCAGGGCCATGATCTTACAACTCTCAGGACCCGAATTGCGGCCTCCATCGCCTGCCATGCTGCCATCAAGGTCAACACGCCCCTCGATCCGCTGCGCATGGAGTGGCTTTTGGGGGAACTCGCAAAGACTGAGCACCCAACAAGTTGCCCGCACGGACGTCCAATAGCTTTGCTGTACTCCTGGAAGGAGATACAGCGGGCCTTCCATCGAATCTAATTCGCATTTAGAATGAATGGGTAGGTGGCTCCGCCCCTCTCTCAGGAGTATGGGGGCAGACCGGGCGCCTGGCATTCTTCAGAAACTGGTTAAAGGCATAGGCCGCAGAGCCTAGTCGACGCAGAGTATCTTGACCCGGGTCCGCGTTCGGATCCTGGTTTCCGGGAGAAGTGGCGACAACCAACCCAAGACTCAGGCGAACTGTAACTCGCTGAAAATGCCGGATCGCCAGCCTGGAAGTGAGGTTCTTCTTTGACAGCAGAGCAATTGGAAGCATCGCGCGCCGAACGGATGCGCTTGAACGGACACGGGGCTCTTACGCTTGAAGATGCCCGGACCTGGATCGAGGAGACTGGACTGTGTCTCTTCCTGCCGCGGAGGCAGTTCTCCACTTCCGTAGCTCCTTCATTTGTTGAGGCTATCGCGGGACATCGGAATTCGAATCCCGATCCCAAACACATTGCGCTTGCAGAAGAGTTATTGGTACGCCTGGAAACAGATGGTGTTGCGGTGCGCCTGAATCTGCTTGGGCAGCCGGGCGAGCATCCAGATTTCGTTGTTGCCGCCTGGGTTCTGCCTTACGTATACGCTCTTCGGGGTGATCGCGACTGGCGTCGCAATCCGCAACTCACCGGCTCACGGCAGGTTTCCCAACTCGCTGTGCAGGCATACAAACTGCTTGAGGCAGGCGAAACCACCATCCCATCCTTGAAGCACACGCTTGGACGCGAAGTGACTGAGCAGGCGGTTCTGCGCGCCATTACCGAACTCTGGCAGCAACTTCGGATCATCCCCGTGATACCGGCTCGGGGCGAGACGGCCAAGTGGCAGTTACTTCGCGTGCGCTATCAAAAGGCGATTGCCGAAGGTGCATCCACCTCGCAGGTGACCGCTATTTCTGTGCTCGCCTCCATCTTTCTACAAGCTGTGATTGCGGCCACCATGGAAGACGTGGAGCTGTTCCTTGCGCCACTGACGGCGCGCAGCAAAGTGCGCGAAGTCTTGCGTGGCCTGCTGGCAACTCGGCAGGTACACACGATTTCGCTCGGTCACGCGCCGCATTTTTATGTAGCAGGCACCTTGCCGGAGTTCACGGTAGCGCCGACTATCTATGCCAGCTCGTCGATGCCGGCCTCAGCTTATTTCCTTCACTCGCATGATCGTGAGGAAGAGACCGCGGATCGGTGGGGACACGGGCCAACAGCACCCCTTGGGCATGAACCAGTTAAGCCCGCGAATGAACCAGCCACTCTCGAGGCTCCGGAGATTCACGCGCCTCATCATCCTGCGCATAAGCCTGTCACGGCGCAGAAGCCGTCTTCGGTGCGGCCGCATTTCAGCCGTCCCGCAGCCCACTCGCGCGATCGCAAGCCCACACAGGCTTCAGGTAACCGAACTGCTCGCCGGCCCACCTCCGAATCCACCAGCCACACGTCGGCACGGTCTACGAATGGCTCGCCCAGCGGTGCAGGAAACGGTTCAAGAACGGGCGCGAGCAACCGCTGGAGTGCCAATGGATCCAGAAGCTCGAATGGCAATTCAAACGGAAGCAGCAATGGCAATGGCAGGTCCGCGCATTCAACTGCGCGTTCGTCAAACAGTCATCACACAAACAGTGCACGAAGCGGAAAGCCTTCAGCACCGGTAGGCCAGCGCAACGGAAATGGCGGCAAACCCGTCGCCAAAACCGGCGCTGCATCGCGCACCGGAGGGCTGCTGCGCAAAAGCAGTGCTCCGCGCAAAGATGTTCGCACAAATGCACGGTCGTCCCGGCCCGCACGTAAACCCGCCCTGTCCGCGGGAGCAAAAGCAGGTAACAGCAAGCGGTACGGCTTTACTGCCCCAGCTCGGCAGAGTACGAAGAAGCGCGGATGAGCGCGGCAGAAGACCTTTCACGTTCCGACGCGCCGACTCGTAAAGTGATCGTCGCAATCGATGGCCCATCCGGGGCGGGCAAGAGCACTCTTGCTCGCCATCTGGCCCAGCATTTCGGCTTACTTAATCTTGAGACCGGAGCCATGTATCGTGCCTTTGGTCTCAAGGCATTGCGGGTACATTGTCCGATCGACGATCCTCAAGCTCTCGAAATTCTCTCAGCCGAAACAACGATTCACCTTGAGCCCGGTGAAGCCGAAAACAAGGTAATTTTGGACGGAGAGGATGTGACTGGACTGCTGCGCAATCAGATCGTCTCCGATGCGGCGTCGCGAGTAAGCGTGTATCCTGCGATTCGCGCCTGGATGGTGCGTCTACAGCAACAGATGGGACAGAGCGGCGGGATCGTGATGGAAGGTCGCGACATCGGCACAGTTGTGTTTCCTAACGCTGAAGTAAAAATTTTTCTCGATGCAGCACCGGAAGTTCGGGGCATGCGACGCTACGAACAGCTTGGGCAAACTGGCCGCAAGCCGGAAGTCCAACCGGAAGAAGTGATCCGAGAGCTGCGCGAGCGCGACTACCGCGATCGGAATCGTGCCGATTCGCCTTTACGCGCGGCACCGGATGCGGTGCTTCTGGACTCGACCGACATGACACTGGAAGAAGCAGTGCGTGCCGCCGAAGCAATCGTCGAGTCAAAATTGACGGCACAAACCAAATCCTGACAGAAGCTCTCCAGACTCGATTTGCGAAGTCCGCGTGCATTTCTCATAGTTCACGCCGAAGTCGCAATTTCGAAACTGGCGCCTTTTTAAGATAGGCTCTCCATATGGAACGTACCTGCTCACGCTGCCACCAGACCATGCCGGAAGACAGTTGCTTCTGCCCGGTGTGCGGATTGCCGCAGCTGGTCTACTCCACCGAGGATGCGGAAGCAGAGAGTCAGCCGGAGCGGTGGAATGAGGTAGTACGCGATGCGAGCAGCGTGGCGTGGAAACCGGCGCTTCGCTCGGCGCTGATGCTGGCGATCCCGGCGGGCGTCCTAAGCAACATGCTTTCGCCATTCAGCATTTTCGGTATGCCATTGATGGCCATCGCCGGCGCATGGGTCGTAATGCTCTACATGCGCAATCAACGCCCGGCATGGATCACGATTGGCGCTGGTGCGCGTATCGGACTGGTTACGGGAATCCTGGGCGGATGGACAGCTGCCGCGACGACGGGAATCACCCTGTTTGCCATGCGCTTCTGGTTTCACCAGGGCAAGTTCTACGATACCCTCTGGCAAACGCTCACACAGCAGATGAGCCAGCAGTGGGAATCAATGGGCGTTGATGCGCAAACGGTGGCGCGAATGCAGCATATGCTTCTGCCGCCGGAGGGTCGAGCCGCGTGGCTACTGGCTGCGCTCAGCATGCTGACCATGCTGCTGCTGCTGTTTGCGGTTGCAGGGGGAGCGATTGGAGCACGCCTGCTTGCTCGGCGCCGCCGTCCGGAGATTTAGGCCGGCCGACTCACAGCTAATTCATCAACACGCCTCGAACACCAACGCGCAGCTCTGCATTTGATTGCTGCGGAGTCGCATTGGTGTACTGCGGTCAAACGGCGCTATTTGTGTGCGTGACTTTCCTGCTCCTGCTCCTGAAGATGGTGCAATGCCTTCTCGGGGCAGATATGATGCGCTTCCAACTGTTTCAATTCCTTTGGCGATTCAACGCAGGAAGCAATTGTCATAAAGCAATCCAGGCACCGCGTGTTGTATGTGCCGTTTTCGTTTTGGGTTCGGCTATACATGGGCTCTCCAGAGTGCTTTGAAATTTAGGCGATATTAGCCTCGCATTGAATTCGTTTGTCGTGATTCGCATCACCCAAGCTTGTGACGGTCTACTGGGATTCAACGCCGATGTTTGGATTCCGGCGAAGCTGCCAGCACGCGCTCTCGCCTGCCTGATCAAATAGTGCGATCGCGCAAGGCGCGTCGAAGGTGCCCAGGTAATCGATCTCCGTCTTGCGAGCCTTTTGCGGAATAGATACGAACTTGTTCACCGTCACCTTTGCCTGCGGCGACCCGCGCAGTCGATAAACGGCCCAGTCGCCCACGTAGATAAGGGCGAACAAGACCGCCAGCACGGCAGCAATGCGAAGCATCCAGACGAAGAACCATCGTGCGAGCATCAGCCATCAGCCTCCCAATCGCCGTGTCTGGCTAAGAATAACCGATGGTTCTTTGGTGATGCTTCGCTCGCCATGCTTCAGATTGATTGATGCTCCACTCCCCTGAACGAAAAACGGCCAGCCTCGAAGTGGGCTGGCCGTTCATTGGCGTTTTCTCTTCAGAACCGCACGCTTGCAGCACGCGGTGAAATGCCGCTTAGCTCTGCGGCACGCGCTTCCGCGTATGCGGCGGCGCCCATGAGAGCGGTCTTGCTTTCAAGGATCACACGTACCGGGGTATTCACCAGCAATTGGCTTAGGCGGCCCTTGTCTGTGAAGGCCTTCATGAACGTGCCGTCTTTCAGCTTTTCAAGAATCCGAGGCGCAATGCCGCCGCCGACGTACAGTCCGCCAAGCGATAGAACCTTCAGCGCCAGGTTCCCAGCTTCGGCTCCGTAAGCCGACACAAACATGTCCAGCGTCTTCTCGCAGATCTCGCTCTTCGCAGCCAGTGCGAGCTCGGTGATCACTACATTCGGATCTTCTTTGGTCAGGCGCTCCGCGAGCCAGGCCGGCTCTTCAAGACCGCGCACTTCGCGCAGAAATTCATAAATGTTAGGCATTCCCTGCCCGCTGACCACGCGTTCAAAGCTGATGCGTCCGTTGTACTTCTGCTTCAAAAAGCGCAGCAGGTCGATCTCATCTTCGTTGCGCGGGGCAAAATCCGAGTGCCCGCCCTCAGATGGGTACGGAACGTAATCGCGGCCATCCCAGATCATAAAGGCTTCGCCCAATCCGGTCCCCGCGGATATAAGCGCGCGATTCGCCATCTGCCGCGCATCGCCCTCACTCAAGGTGTAGACCTGATCGGACGTTAGCTCGGCAATACCGTAGCCATTGGCCTGCAGGTCGTTGATCAGGAACACATAGTCGATGCCCAGCCGAAGACCGAGTTCCCGGCTGTCGAGCGTCCAGGGAAGATTGGTCAGTCGCAGCCGACCTTCGCGCACCGGCCCGGGGACACCGAAGCACGCAGCGGTGACCTTCTCCGATACCACGAACTCCTTGACGATCTCTTCAAGCCCCGAATGTTCCCTGGCCCAATATTGCTTGTCGCGCGCGTGCTTCAGGTTGCCGTTTATAAAGTCATACAGCGCCAAATTTACTTTGGTGCCGCCTACATCTCCCGCCAGAATCATCCTTCTCTCTCCAAAAAGCCGCAGCCGTCATTATCCGTAGCGGGCAGCTGTGAGGCTGCGTTTTTGTCCAAGAACAATGTGAGTATACCGCTCACGGGCCATATCAACTGACTGGGTAAACGCTCCGTATCCAGTGGGCCGGTAAAGACTTCCTTCAGAAGGCCCGCCTTGTCCATACCGCTTATGAGAAAAAATACCGAGCGGGCATGATTAATGACCGGCCAGGTGAGTGTGATGCGCCACGCGTTGATTTGCGGCACATAATTGGGAGCCACCAGGCGCATCATTTCGTTCAGCCCTTCGGTGTGCGGAAACAGCGAGGCCGTGTGCCCGTCGGGGCCCATGCCGAGCGATACCAGGTCAAAGCGCGGTACTTCGGCGCCTTCAAGCCGGAAGCCGTTGCGCAATCCTGACTCATAGCGCGCCGCCGCAACTTCCGGATCGAGTTCCCCTTCCATGCGATGGATCTGTTCCGGGCGCAATGGCACATGATCGAGCAGAGCCTCACGCGTCATCCGGTAGTTGCTCTGCTGGTCATCGGGCTTCACACAGCGCTCATCCACCCAGTAGAGGTCGAGGCGGTCCCAGGGCATGCGAGCGCGCCACGGCTGATTCGGGTCGCCCATGAGCGCGAACACAGTCTTCGGGGTGGAACCTCCGCTGATGGCGACCCTGGCCCGGCCACGAGCAACCACCGCTTCCTCGGCCATCTCAACGAAATACTGTGCGGCCCGCCAGGCGAGCGCCGCCGGGCTGGGTTCCACGTAGTAGATGATTTTGAGCTTCCGGGACATGCAGTCTTCCTCTCATCTCTACGTTACACGCTGGTGCTCATCGCTCTTGTTATTCCCTCGTTACTTGGATTCGTTGATCAAGATTAAGTGAGGGGAGACACGGTACAAGATCTGCTTCGTTGCTATGATTAGGAGCCATGTCGAGCGCGATCTCGTCCTCCGGGAAACTATCGTCCTCACTGCCAGGCCTTTCCGAGACAGAGGCTGCCGCGAGATTTCAATCTGACGGGCCGAACGAGTTGCCTTCTGTGCGAACGCGAACCTTCTTCTGGACAATCTGGGAGATTCTGCGGGAACCGATGATTCTTATGCTGGTTTGCGCTGGAATCATTTATGTTTTCCTCGGCGAATTGCGCGATTCCATGGTCCTGATGGCTCGATCTTCGTAATCGTGGGGATCGAACTTCATCCGGAGCTTTTCCGTTTCGCACCGCTCCATTGGTTCGATATTGCCATCTGCCTCGGAGGCGGTGTCGCAAGTCTAGTGTGGTTCGAATGCTGGAAGATTTTGAGGAACAAAGTAGGAAGCATGCGGATCGCGACGTAACGAAGCCGACCCACACGGAAGTTGTTTTCGGAGCTATCTTCCGATGTAGTCGCGGTACTGCAACTCAAGAACTCCGGCTGCGCGCGCCAGGGCCAGCTTGGAAATGTTGTATCGATAGAGGCTCTGGACCATATTGGTTTCAGCCGACGCGAGTGTTGCCTGCGCGGTCACCAACGGCAAATTGTCATCCACACCGGCGTTCACACGATCCGTTTCATCGCTCAGCGCTGCCGTAGCTAGTTCCACATTCGACCGGGCTACCTCAACCAGTTGCTTGCTCGCGACCACATCCAAGAGCGCCGAGCGCACCTGCTGATCGATGCGAACGCGAAGGTCTGTAAGCTGCGCCGTCACGGCATCCAATTGCGCCTGCGATGCATCTTCATTGCCGCGAAGCCCGGCCTCTCGGAAAATAGGGAAGCTCAACGTCGCCATGGCAAGAAAGTTGCCGTGCGTGCCCGCCCCGTTCACAGTGCTGGTCCCGTAATAGCTGTTGAACTTCAGCGTTGGTAGGCGCTGGCTGCGATACGCCGCATGTATCGCCTTGTATCCGACCACAAGGTTCTGCAGGTTCTGGTAATCCTGGCGGTTCTTGTATGCGGTGGCGCGGACTTCTTCCGGCGTCTGTTCAACAAGGTCGCTGTACGGTGCAGGGTCGCTGAGCGCGATATCCTGCCCCGGATCAAGACCGATCTCGCGCTTCAAGAGGATGAGTTCCTTCTGATATTGGTTCTGGGCCTCGAGAAGGCGCTGCTGCTGGGATTGCAATTGTACCTTCGCTCGCAGTTCGTCAATGTTCGCCAGGACGCCAGCGTCGTGCGCGGCGTGCGCATGATCCAGGAGCATCTGGCTCTGCGCAACCAGCGCTGTTGCGTTGTCTACTTCGCTTGAAGCCGCAATGGCGTGCAGGTAAGCTGTTGCCACCTGCTGTACCACTTCGCCCCGGGCAGTCATTTTGGCAAAATGCGAGGCGCGCTCAGCGGCCCCAGCCGCTTTCCATCCAGCAATTACCGGGCCGGAGAAAAGCGTTTCGGTAAAGTGGATCTGGCCCTGCGTGAGTGTGTCTTTGGTGATGAGCGGAAGCGTGGGCACGGTTCCGGCTGGAAAATTGCCCGTAAACTTCTTCGCAACGTTGGGTCCGAAGCCGAGGGCGGCAAGATTGTGCTGGTAATAGCCCGTGTCCCCCGTGAGCGTAATGGTTGGTAGAAACTGCTGCAGAGCCTGATTGCGTTGGCCGTGTAGAACTTTCTCTGCACTCTCAGCCTGCTTGAGGCCAAGGTTGTTCTGAAGCCCGCGGCGAACGGCATCATCGAGTGAAAGCTGCAGGATCTCGCTGGTGCGCGGCTGTGCCGTAACGCTGCCAAAAAACGGATTCTGGGAGGAACTGAGGCTCGTGCCCTGTGACCAGCCAGGCACAGTAAAAGCCGCCCATAAAACGATCGCGAAAGAGCTGAAAACAGCTCTCCGGCAGAGCGCACCTTGTCGATTCCAGCTCACTATCATCTATTCTCTCAGATGATCGGAGCAGGCCGCTGGATGCAGCAAGCTGTTCATTTCGCAAGGCTACTGCGCGGGATGAATCCAGATGGCGTTACCGCCTCCCGACACCATTCGAATATCAAGCACCGTGTCGCGATCGACAGGCTGTCTCGTCACGGTGGTGTGGGTGGCCTCGGTGGCGGCATCTGGAGCGTCCGCATATATTTCGGCCACATACTTGCCGGGCCCTAAGAAGCTCAGCGGAGCTTTGATCGTGCGCTCGTCCCAATTTGTAAGCGTGCCGATGTACCAGTCGCTGCCGCTGCGACGCGCCAGAGAAATCCATTTGGTTGGCTCGCCGCCGATGGAATGAACCTCGTCCCATGAGGTTGGGACACGTTTGATGAAATCGAATTCCTTTTGCCCTGCATAGTGCTCGGGATAATCGGAAACCATCTCAAGCGGGCTCTCGAAGACCACGTAAAGCGCCAATTCCTGTGCGCGTGTCCCCAGCCCCATGGGCATGAACTGGCGCGGCACGAATGTCTTCAGGCTGGCATTGCCGAAAGCACCCGGTGTATAGTCCATTGGCCCAGCCAGCATCCGGGTAAACGGAAGCGTCGCATTATGCTGTGGCGAAGTGCGTGCGCTCCATTTCAGATATTCCTTGCCCATCACACCTTCGCGCGTTATCACGTTCGGATAAACGCGCCGAAGGCCGTCGGGCTTGAATGCTCCGTGGAAATCGATCATCAGGTGATTCTGCGCGGCCAGATCCGCGACCTTCCGGTACCAGTTCACCATCCACTGATCATCGCGATCCATAAAGTCGATTTTGACACCGGCAATGCCCCACTTTTCAAACAGCGGAAATGCCTTGTCCATGTACTTGTCTACTGAAGACCAATGCGACCACAACCAGAGCTTGACGTTCTTTTCTTTGGCGTAGCGAACCAGTTCAGGCATGTCGATTGAGGGATCCACCTGCGTGATATCAGCCAGCGCTGAGTAGTCGCTTGCGTTCTTCCGCTCCGGAGCCTTCGCCCATCCTGCGTCGATCAGCATGTAGGCAAATCCGGATGCGGACGCGAAATCGATGTAGTGCTTCATGGTGGCGGTGTTCATGCCGGTCTTGAAGGTCACGCTCGGGGCTGCTTCGCCGCTCCACCAGTCCCATGCCGATTTGCCAGGCTTAATCCAGGACGTGTCGGCAATTTTCGAGGGCGGATTGAGATTGAGAATAATGTTTGACTCGATAAGCCTGCCCGGTTCATCGCCGATCATGAGCACGCGCCACGGACTTGAAAACGGCGCAGATGTTTCGACGGCGTAAGCGGTATCGGTCTTGCCTGAGGCGTCGACGTGAGGCGACAAATCCGCTCGCATTTTGAAGCTCGGTTGGCCGCCTATCTTGCGCAGATACATCCCGGCGTAGTTATCGATGTCGGCTTCAGTGATGGCAACCCATCCGGCTCCCGGCACGTTGGCAAGATAAGGCGTGCCGATGATCCAGTCGCGATGCAGGCCGTTCACGTTGCGCACTTGATACTCATCCTCGTACGAGGTCTGATAGCCGTCCAGGATCAGTGGATAGGTGATCGCGTCTTTCGCAAAATTAAACTCGGTAAGCTCGTTGACGATGCGAACCTGTGCGATCGAGGACTGCTCCGGCACGACGTAGCGGAACGCAACACCATCGTCGAATGCTCGAACCTCGATCGTCAGCTTTCGTCCCGATGCGTCCTGATAATCCGCTCGTACTCCGTTGTAGTGATTGCGGACCGTGCTGGTCTTGCCTGCGGGAATGCTGTAGGTCTCGTTCTGACTCTCAGGCTTGCTTGCAACCAGGTGCATGCCCGGACCAAGATCTGGCTGGCCAGCAAGTTTGATTCCAAGATTTGCCGAATTCATCAACGGCTGACCATGGAACTCGACCGTGTATTGAAGAACCGGCGATGGCGCCGCGGATCCGCGCGTCTGGGTTGTGCCCTCGGAAAGCTGAAACACAATCTGACCGTCAGGTGAAGCAGCCGTTACCGGCTTTGAATTGCCGTTCTGGGCCAGGCCGGTCGCGGCAACAAACAGGACAATGAAACCGGAAAACGCGTTTCGCAAAACCGACATGATTCCTCCTGCACGCAAAGAGTCGTTGCTCCGATTGCTGCTGCTTCTGAAACGCACCAGTATACTGCGGGCCGCCTCTTTCAAAATTCCTCAGGCATGCTGTAGCAGGTACTTCTTGTAAGGGGAGGCCACATTCAAAACTGCCTCTAGCCAATGAACATGCCGCCGTTCACATCCAGCACATGGCCTGTGATGTAAGCGGCTGCGTCCGACGCAAGGAAGGCAACTGACTGCGCAATTTCGGCGTCGGTTCCAGCGCGGCCCAACGGAATTGTCGCGATCATAGCATCACGTAGTTTCTCGTCGAGCACTGCCGTCATCGGCGTTTCAATGTAACCAGGCGCCACCGCGTTTACTGTGATGCCGCGCGATCCGACTTCCCGCGCCAGCGAACGCGTGATGCCGATAAGACCCGCCTTGCTGGCCGCATAGTTCACCTGCCCAGCCTGCCCGGTGCGACCCACCACACTGGAAATATTGATGATGCGTCCCCAGCGGTTTTTGAGCATCGGCCGCAGAATCGCCTGCGTCATCAGGAAGGCTCCGGTAAGATTCGTCGCCAGAACATCGTCCCAGTCGCTGCGCTTCATCGACATGGCGAGGGCGTCGCGAGTAATTCCGGCGTTGTTCACCAGGATTTCCACCTTGCCGAAGCGATCAAGCACCGCCTTGGCCCCGGTTTTGATGGATTCCTCGCTGGCAACGTCCAGGGCGAACGCGGCTGCCTGGCCGCCGGCCGCTTCAATCTCTGCAACTGCCTCGGCCAGCTTGGCGTGATTACGCGCCGCCAGAGCCACCGTTGCTCCGGCCCGCGCCAGTTCCAGCGCGCACGCCCGTCCGATTCCCTGTGAAGCGCCGGTGACCAGCGCGATCCGCCCCTGCAAACTCGCCATAACTCTGTTATGTACGCGCGCGAAAGCCCGCGCCCTTTCCGTTGTTCATTATAGGGGCCGATGTGGAGTAAGACCGCATCCGCTAACTTTGATCAGGAAGGCGTGACAGCCGCTGCAACGGGTCGAGTGGCGAGCGCAGAGCGCACGAATTCCCTCGGCCAGACGTAGACCGCCAGGCGCCGCGAATAATGCAAGACAGGATCCGTGTCGGGTAGCCTCAGTCCTATAGACACGGCCAGATCATTGCGTTCGATCTCCGCTTCCGCATCTTCCAGCGGGGAGGGAATATAGTGCAGGTTGGCGCGGACTGGCCGGCCCGTGCGGTCGCTGCTGAAGAGGCAAGTGCGTTCTGTGATGAAGTGCTCGAACGTGCCGCTGCGGTTCTCAGCAAGCTTTCTGCTCGGCCCCAGCCCACGATAGCGTGCGTTGAATACAACCTGGCGCCTGGAAAAGCGCCGCTGGCTGCAAAAAGCAAATTCGCGGTCCGAACGCTGCTCCAACTGCATGTTGGACCAGTAGTACGGCAGATGATAAAACGTGCGCGCTGCCAGCACAGCCAATAGATTGCTGGCATCGAGAGAGAAGCAGTAAATGCCTGGCGTACGCGTGAACTGGTCGCGAACATAGGTCCGGAGATTTAGGTCAGGGAAGCTGCGGATTCCCAACAGCGGCGGAACTCCCCTGATCTTGATGCGATCAAGCCAGAATGGCACCACTCCAAGCCATGCGGATCCATGAAACGCGTCGACCTCAAGCCAGTCTGGCAGCAGCGTGGCCATCTTGGCGATGGGAATGGGCCAGTGCGCAAACAGCAGGTCGTTCCAGCGCTGGGTCAGCGCCCAGCGACCTGAAGGCAAAGGCCTAGGCCGGTGCGACGTACGTAGCTGAAATTGCTGCATGTTCTTCTTCAGCGTAACCGTTTTGGGGCCCGAGTAGCTGAGGTAACGGGCGATTGAAGAAACCAATCGCTGAAAGGGGTCTGAACTGCTACCCATTGAGCCTGTTATTGACTTTCCCGTGGTGGCGTCGCAGTAGAAAATCGCGCAAAACGAGGCGGAGGACGAAGACTTTGGCTATCTCAAGGCGAGGACGACAACAATGTGTTGCGCAATTTGCGGCACAACCTTTCGGGCTCGGGTCAATCTTCCCGATTTCTGCATCGCTCGTCGCTAGGAGACCCCCGTATCCGTCGCTCCTCCCTTCTTGAAATCAGAAAAATTGGCGCTCAGCGTATCCAACGCGGAAGTTAATAACAGGCTCTATGCCGTATTCTGTTCGCGAGACCTGATCCATGTCCAGTGAAACTTTCGTTGCTCCTCACGCAAGTAACCAGACCAGTGTGTTCGCCGTTCATGGCGCTGACCCGGAAGTGCTGGCGTTTGCCATGGCCAAGTACTCCCGTTCCTCTCTCTCCATGCGCGAGTCGCTGACCGAAATCAGTGCGCAACGCGCCGAACAGTTCCTGAACACCTTTTACTTTCAATACGGTCACCGCTCCATTGCCGATCTGGCCCACATCGCCTTCGCCATAGAACGGCTGAGTTTGCTGGCCGCAATTGTGCTGGTAGACGAGCAGCGCTGGGATGGGCAGGAACGCTCGACCCGCTACCAGAATTTCATGAAGTCAGGCTGGTATTTTCCTGCTTTTGGGGACGACCAGTCCTCGGCCGATACGTATTCCGCGACCATTGGGAATCTGTTCGTTACGTATCAGCGCACCACCGCGGCCGTCCAGGACCTGCTGCGGCAGAAAATCGCCTGCCCTGAAGGGATGAAACCGGAGGCCTATGAGCGCACACTCAAGGCCCGTGCTTTTGATGTGGCCCGCTACCTGCTTCCGCTGGCGACCAACACCTCACTAGGCCAGATCGTGAGCGCTCGTACGCTTGAAACGCAGGTCTCGCGGCTGCTGTCGCACCCGGTGGCCGAGGTGCGTGAACTGGGAACGAGGCTGCGCGAAGCTGCAACCGGCTCGGCTTGGAACGTAAATGCCCAGGCTGCAAGCGCGTTTGCCGAGAAGGTCGTCGCAGCCGACCCGGAGCTTGCTGCCGAGGCCGCGCAATTTCTTACGCGCGATGTTCGCACCGCGCCAACGTTGGTGAAGTACGCTCAGCCGAACGAGTACCTTATCCAGTCCAATGCCGAACTGGCAGAGGCAGCAAATGATTTGCTCGGCGATGTGCCGATTGACGAAGCGCCGCGGGTGGATCTGGTTGAGCAGACCGAGCCGCTTGAAGTGGAGCTGGCTGCCACGCTGCTCTACGCGGGCGGCCACCACTCTTACCGGCAAATTCGAGACCTGGTGGCCAATATGCCCGCCGCACGGATCGGTGAAATCATCGACCTTGGCCTGCGCCATCGCGGGAGGCACGATGAAGCTCTGCGCGCGTTCCATGCCGGCGCGGCACTTCGCTTTGACATCCTGATGGATATCGGCGGATTCCGCGACATGCATCGCCATCGCCGCTGCACGCAGATCATTCAGGCCTTTACGGGGATGCATGGATACGAGACCCCGGGCGCAGCCGATCTTGGCGGCGAAGCCGACATCCTGGCCGAGGCTGGGATTGCAGCCGAGTACAACGCTGCCATTGAAGCGGCCCACGCCGCGAGCGTGCAGATTGCATCCTCATCTGCGCCGGAAGCTCCACAGTCCGCGCTGTACCTGCTGCCGCTCGCGACCCGCATCCGAAGCCTGTTCAAAATGGATTTCGCTGAGGCGCAGTACATCACGGAACTACGCTCCGGCCCCGCCGGGCACTTCAGTTATCGCCGCGTGGCATGGGAGATGTACCTGGCCCTCGAGAGCCAATACCCGTTGCTCGCCAAGCACATACGCGTCACGGACTTCAGCATGCCTATCGATATCCTGCAGCGTTAGAACCACTCGCCAAGGTGACGGCAGAGACAGCTTTGTACGCCGGCGTCAGCACCTCTTCTATGAGAAAATCAGAGTTTGCAGATGCAATCAAAGTACCGCCTCCTGGTTGTACGCCTGGGCGCAATGGGCGACATACTTCACGCGCTGCCGGCAATAACGGCGCTGCGACAGGCGCATGCCGATTGGCAAATCGACTGGATTGTCGAGCCGCGCTGGCAGGCTTTGCTTGCGGTGCCCGGGACCAACGAACGCGGTCCGCAGATGCCCGTGGTTGACCGCCTGCACTTTGCACCTACCAGGGAATGGCGCAAAGGGCCACTAAGCCGCAGGACCATCACTTCCGTCACCGGCCTCCGCGCCCAGCTCAAGTCGGTAAGGTACGACGCCGTCATCGACGTGCAGGGTGCGATGCGTTCCGCAGTGCTGGCCCGCATGGCCGGTTCTCCGCGCGTAATTGGCGAAGCAACGCCACGCGAAACTGCGGCCCGCCTGCTCTTCACTGAACAGGTGATTACGCACGGTGCACACGTCATCGAGCAGGACATCGAGCTTGCCTCCGCCATTGCGGGCGATTCGCTCACCTGGGTTCCGCCAATGCTACCCGTTGATCCAGCAGCGGAAGCCTGGTGCGATGCTTTGCTAGCCTCAAGCGGCACGCGGCCCGTTGCGCTCATCAATCCCGGAGCGGGCTGGGGGGCCAAGGTCTGGCCGGTTGAGCGATTCGCAGAGGTTGCGCGCGGACTGATCGTGCGGGGATACAGGGTGCTGATAAACGCCGGCCCGCAGGAAGAAGTGATGGCGGACAAAATTGTCAAAGGCACTCTGGGCAATGCGATCCCGCTCTCCACAAAGCTCGAACAGCTCATTTCCATCACCCGGCGCACTGCTTTGTGCATCGCCGGCGACACCGGGCCTTTGCATCTTGCCTCCGCGCTCGGCCGCCCTGTCATCGGCATCTTCGGACCCACGGATCCAAGCCGCAACGGGCCTTTTGGCACGCGCTTCAAGGTGTTGCGCAGCCCCATCAGCAAACGCGACCATACGCGCCGTCCCGAACCCGAAGCAGGCCTGCTGACGATTCAGCCGGAGGATGTGCTGCGTGCGACCGATGAATTGCTGACAGAGGACAAAAACTAGTGGCTGAGCACTCCGCCAGTTCAAAGCACCGCTCGATGCAATCGTGGCAACGGATCGCGCGCCGCATTCGCGTGCCACTTGGCTTTCTGGCGGCTGCGCTTTACCTCTTGAGTCTGTGGCAACATGCGCCCCGCCCAGCGGCTGTGGCCTGGAGCCTGGCGCTGGTGCTGCCTGGATTATGGCTGCGCGCCTATGCATCCGGCTACGTAAAGAAGAACCGCGAGCTCACCGTGACCGGCCCCTATGCACACACGCGCAATCCGCTTTATCTTGGCTCCATATTGATCGCGGCGGGCTTTGCCGTT
>Ga0207667_10003360_pt1 | contig 19744 bp, 10 predicted proteins | sample KBSCornC52_FD_184301 | JGI IMG/M metagenome (GOLD analysis project Ga0207667, IMG submission 184301) | Corn rhizosphere microbial communities from Kellogg Biological Station, Michigan, USA - KBS Corn C5-2 (SPAdes) (version 2) | ecosystem: Host-associated > Plants > Roots > Rhizosphere > Soil ...
CATCCGCCACCAGCACGAGCTTCGGCGCGGGCACCGGCGGCGCCACGATCGGCAACACCGGCAACGCGATCACGACCTGGGGTGCGAACACCACCGGAACCGCATCGTTCACGTCGACTGGCGCGGTCGCGCTCGGCGCGGTCACCGCCAACGCGCTGAGCGTTCACGCGGGGGGCGCCATCACGCAGAGCGCCGGCAACGTCGCGGTCGGCGGCGCGACCAGCCTGGACGCCGCCGGCGGCGACGTCACGCTCGGCACCTCCGGCAACACGTTCGGCGGCCTGGTCAGCGTCAACCACGCAGGCACCGCCACGATCAGCGACACCGGCGTCCTTGGCGTGCACCTGGCCAACACGGCCAGCGGGGCGCTCACGTCCACCGGCGGCCTGACCGTCGACGGCACCACCACCGGCGCGCTGGCGGCCAGCGGCAACGGCGTGGCGCTCGGCAGCGGCGCCAGTGCCCTCCATGTCGGCAGCACCTTGACCGTCAACAGCGGCAGCAGCGACATCACGCAGGGCAACACGCTTGCCGTCGGCAGCACCAGCTCGCTGAACGCGGGCAGCCACGACGTGACGCTGGCCAATGGCGCGAACACCTTCGGCGGCACGGTCACGGCCACGGGCACGTCGGTCAGCATCGCGGCCACGGGGCCGCTCGATGCCAACGTCACGCTGACCGGTGGCACCGGAAACCTCACGCTGGCCTCCACCGGCGCGCTGAGCGGCCCGACGGCCGTGACGACCGCCGGCAACATCTCGCTGACCACCGGCGGGGCGCTGACCACCGGCGGCACGCTGAGCGGCCATGACGTGTCGCTCACCGGCACCAGCGTCAGCGTCGGCAACGACATCACGGCCACCCACAATCTGACGCTGCATGCCACCGGCGGCGCCATCGCGCAGAGCGCCGGGACCGTCTCGGCCGCGGGCGCGACGTCGCTGACGGCAGCCGGCGCCGGCAACACGATCACCCTGAACGGCGCGTCCAACAGCCTCGTCGGCGCGGTCACGGTCAGCGGCAGCACGGTCAGCATCAGCGACGCCAGCGCGCTGACGGTCTCCGGCACCACCACCGCCGACTTCACGGCCAACGGCAACGGCATCACCTTCGGCGCGGGCAGCACGGCGGTCGGCGGCGCCCTGGTGGCAAACGCCGGCACGGGCGCGGTCGCGCAGACCGGCGCCGTGTCGGTCGCGGGCACCAGCACGCTCACCGGCGGGACGGTGACGCTGGCCAACGCCGCCAACGCCTTCACCGGCCAGGTGACGGCCAACGCGTCGGCGATCAACATCGCGGCCACCGGCAACCTCGCCGTGACGCCCAACATGCCCGCGGGCACCGGCGACCTGACGCTCGCGGCCTATGGCGCCGGTGCGACGCTGACCATCCCGGGCGGCGCCATCTCCACCACCGGCGACGTCTCGCTGACGGCGGGCGGGGGCCTGACCACCAGCGGCGACATCAGCGCCCGCAACGTCACCCTCGGCGGCGGCGCCCTGACCATCGGCAACCACGTCACCGCGACCGGCACCTTCAGCGCCACATCGACATCGACCATCACGGAGACCGGCAGCGGCGACATCCACGCCGCCGGCCCCGCGACGCTGGACGCCGGCGCCAATGCGATCACGCTGGGCGCGGCTACCAACAACTTCGGAGCGGTCACGGCCACCGGCGGCGCGGTGACGATCGTCGACGCCGACGCGATGTCCGTGCACCTGGCCAGCGCCACCAGCGCCAACCTGACGGCCACCGCCGGCGTGCTGGGCGTCGACGGCACGACCAGCGCGGGCAACCTCACCGTCTCGGGCCAGGGCATCGCCTTCGGCGGCGGCTCGACGTCGGTGCACGGCGCGCTGGCCGCCAACAGCGGCGCGGGCCCCCTCACCCAGACGGGCAACGTCGCGGTGACCGGCACCACCACGCTCGACGCGGGCAGCGCCGCGATCACGCTGGCCAATCCGGGCAACGACTTCGCCGGCACCGTCACGGCCCACGGCGGCGCGATCGCGCTGACCGACATCAACGCGCTCACGGCGCACGTCACCGGCAGCGGCAACGCGGCGCTGGTGGCAGGCGGCCTGCTGACGGTCGACGGCAGCAGCACCAACATGAGCGCCAGCGGCAACGGCATCGTCATCGGGGCGACCAGCACGGGAGCCCTGCAGGCCGACGGCGGAACCGGCACGATCACGCAGACCGGCGCGCTCACCCTGTCGAACAACGCGGCGCTGACGGCCGCCGGCCACGACATCGTGCTGACCAACGCCGCCAACAACCTCGGTCCCAACGCGAGCACCTTCGCGGGCGCGAACGTGGCGCTGACGTCGACGGGCGTCCTGTCCGCAGGCGGCACCGCCACCGGCAACCTCACGCTCAACGGCACGGCCGTCACCCTGGGCGCCACCACGGTCGGCGGCGCGCTGGATGTCATCGGCCACGGCGGCATCGCCGGCACGAACCCGGTCGTCGTCACCGGCGCCAGCACGCTGGACGCCGGCAGCGCCGACATCACGCTGTCGAGCACGGGCAACCATTTCGGCGGCCTCGTCACGGCCACTGGCGGGGCGATCACGCTCGCGGACTCCGGCGCGCTGAGCACGCACCTGGGCGGCGCCACCAGCGCGACACTGAACGCGGGCGGTGCCGTCACGATCGATGGCGCCACCAGCGGCAACCTGTCCGCAAGCGGCAGCAGCGTCTCGCTGGGGGCCACCACGGTCGGCGGCACGCTGAGCGCCACGGCGTCTACCGGCGCCATCACGCAGACCGGCGTCCTCGCCGTCACGGGCGCCAGCACCCTCGGCGCCACCGCGGGCGCCATCACGCTGGCCAACCCGGCCAACGATTTCGGCGGTGCGGTCACGGCCAGCGGAACCACGGTGAGCCTGGCGGACGCGAATACGCTGGCAGCGCACGTCAGCAGCAGCGGCAACGTCACCCTGACCGCTGGCGGCACGCTGTCGGTCGACGGCACGGTCGGCGGCAGCCTCGGCGCCACCAGCACCGGCCCGATCACCCAGTCGGCTGCGCTGACGGTGGGCGGCACCGGCGTGCTGGATGCGGGCACCGCGGCCATCACGCTGACCACCGCCGGCAACGACTTCGGTGGCGCCGTCACCGCCACCGGCAGCACGGTGTCCCTCTCTGACGCGAACGCACTGGCCGTGCACGTCACCAGCAGCGCCGGCGCCACCCTCGGGGCGGGCGGCGCGCTGGCGGTCGACGGCGCGGTCGGCGGCAGCCTCACGGCCACCAGCAATGGCGCGATGACTCAGTCGGCCGCGCTGACGGTCGGCGGCACCAGTGCACTCAATGCCGGCAGCGGCGCGATTACGCTGGCCAACGCAGGCAACGACTTCACCGGCGCCGTGTCCGCCACCGGCGGCGCGGTCAGCCTGACCGACGCCAACGCGCTCAACGTGCATCTGGGCGGCGCAAGCTCGGCCGCCCTGAACGCGGGCGGCGCGCTGGTAGTCGACGGCAGCACCGGCGGCGGGCTCACCGCCAACGGCAACGGCGTCGTCCTCGGGGCCGCGACGGTCGGCGGCAACCTGGCCGTCAACAGCGGCAGCGGCAGCATCACGCAGTCCGGCGTCCTGGCGGTGACGGGCACGTCGACGCTCGACGCGGGCGGCCATGCCATCACGCTGGCGAACGCGGCCAACAATTTCGGCGGCGCGGTCACGGCCAGCGGCGGCGCGGTGGCGCTGTCCGACGCGAACGCGTTGACGGCGCACCTGACCGCCAGCAGCGCGACGCTCGTCGCCGGCACGCAGCTGATCGCCGACGGCGCCACCACCGGCACGGTCACCGTCACGGCCGCGTCGGCGGACGTCGAGCAGGCGGGTGCGCTGAAGGTGAGCCTGAACAACGTCGGCAGCGCGGTGGTGAAGTCCGGCGCGGCGCTGCACGTCGACGGCAACAGCACCGGCAACCTCAGTGCCACCGGGTCGGCAGTCACCCTCGGCGGCAGCACGCTCGCGGTCGGCGGCAACCTGGCTGCCACGTCGACGTCCGGCGACATCACGCAGGCCGGCACCCTGTCGGTCACCGGCACCAGCACGCTGGCGGCCGGCTCCGGCAACGTCACGCTCGCCGACACCGCCAACGCCCTCGGCGGCGCGGTGACGGCCTCGGGCGCCAACGTCACGCTGGCCGACGCGTCGGCGCTGACGGCGCACCTCGCGGCCAACGGCAGCGCCACGCTGACCTCGGCCAGCGGCCTGACGGTCGATGGCAGCGCCGGCGCGCTCAACGCGACCGGCACCAGCGTGGCCTTCGGCGCCGCGGGCACGACGGTCAACGGCGCGCTGACGACCAACGGCGGCAGCGTCACCCAGTCGGGCACCCTCGCGGTCTCGGGCCTGTCGACGTTCAACGCCGGCGCGGGCGACATCCTGCTCGCGGCGCCGGGCACCAACCTGCAGGGCGCGATCACGGCCACCGGCCACACGATCAGCCTGACCGACGCGCACGCCATCGACGCGAACGTCACGGCCACGGGTGACGTGACGCTGGCCTCCCCCGGCGACGTCACGGCCAAGGGCACGTTCGACGGCGGCCTGACGATCAGCGGCGCCAAGGTCGTGCTGGACCAGGGCACGCTCACGACGCCGATGTCGATCGGCGGCAAGCTGGACGTCACCTCGACCGGCAACACCTCGCTGACCTACGCCACGGCCAAGAGCGTGCAGGTGTCGGCGGGCGGCGCGCTGCTGCTGGACGGCACCCTGAAGACCACCGGCGGCGACGTCACGCTCAAGGCCAACACGATCCAGGGCGTCAACAAGCTGGGCGCCATCGATGCGGCGGCAGGCACCGCCGTGGCGCTGGACACCACCGGCGGCGGCAACATCGGCAAGGCCACGCCGACGCTCGGGTTGCTCGACGCCGATGCGATCATCTCGTTGCTGGGCGCTTCCGGCCAGAGCGGCCTGAGCGTCAAGTTCAGCGCGGGAAGCAGCGCCTGGTTCCGCGTCGGCTCGCAACAGCAGACCGCGCTGCTGCAGCCGCAGTCGACCATCTCGTCCCAGACGTTCTTCTGCGACATGGCGAAGTGCGTCAACGTGCTGGGCCAGACGACGTCCATCGCGGACTCCGTGATCGCCAACATCCTGACGGCGGCCTCGCAGGACGCCGCCGACGCGGCGTTCGGCACGGAAAACCTCGATTTCGCGATTCGCAAGGGCTACGTGACGACGATCGGCCGGGTCCCGCCGGGCATCGACGAAATCGCGGGAGACCTGGGTGCGACGCCGTGTGACTCTCGGGTAACATCGCCGACGGCCATCGCCGCCGACAAGGCCTGTTCGGCGGGCAAGTGATCCTGGCGGGGCCCGAGCGCCCCACCCGGATCGTCGTGACAGGAACCTGCGGACGCCGCGCGAGAGTCGCGGCGGCCGTTCCGATGCCCGGCTCGCCGGGCATCGTCGTTGATCCACAAGCCCTTTGAGCGACGTACCCAAACAACTGGGCAAGTACCAGATCCGCCGAGCGATCGGCAAGGGTGCGATGGGCATCGTCTATGAGGGATTCGATCCGGTCATCGACCGCGTCGTGGCCATCAAGACGATCAAGAAGGACGAGCTCGACGCCGAGGAGGCCGAGGAACACTCGCGGCGCTTCCTGATCGAGGCCAAGGCCGCCGGCCGCCTCAACCACAAGAACATCGTCGGCATCTACGACTATGGCGAAGAACGGGGCCTGTCGTTCATCGTCATGGAGTTCGTGCAGGGCAAGGAGCTGAAGTCCTTCTTCGCCGCCAAGCACCCGTTCTCGATGTCGCAGATCGTGCGCCTGATGGGCGAGCTGCTCGACGCGCTCGGCTACTCGCACAGCCGCGGGGTCATCCACCGCGACGTCAAGCCCGACAACATCTTCGTGACCGACGACGGGTCGGTGAAGCTGGGTGACTTCGGCATCGCCCGCATCGATTCCACGTCCAAGACGCACGCCGGCACCGTGCTGGGCACGCCCAGCTACATGGCGCCCGAGCAGATCCGCGGCGAGACGGCCGACGCGCGCTCCGACCTGTACGCCGCGGGCGTCATCCTGTACCAGTTCCTGGTCGGCGAGCGGCCGTTCTCGGGCGGCATGGTCGCGGTCATGCAGAAGGTGCTGATGGAGGCGCCCAAGCCGCCGTCCAGCCACAACCCGTCCATTCCCGAGGCGATCGACGTCGTGGTGCTGAAGGCGCTGGCCAAGGTGCCCACGGAACGCTTCGCGAGCGCCGCCGAATTCAGCCGCGAGCTCACCGCCGCGGTGGGCCTGGCCGATTCCGAGGACGAGTCCGAGTCGACGATGATCATGTCGGCCGACGCGCTGCGGGCGCTGCAGGAGGGCCTGCTGCCGTCCGAGCGCACGGGCGTCGGCAGCACGCACACCGGCACCGGCGCCAGCGGCACCCACACGGGCACGGGCAGCACGCACACCGGTGCCGGCACGGGCTCCACGGGCACCGGCCCGTCGGGCCGTTCCGCTGGCGGCCGCGGCGCGGCCATCGAGGAAGCGCGCCGGCGCGCCGAGGAGGCGCGGCGCCGCCTCGAGGAAGAGGCCAGGCGCGCCGAGGTCGAGCTGCAGCAGGCCGAGGCCGAGCAGCGCGCCGCCGAAGCCGAGGCGCAGGCCCGGTTCGAGTCCCTCATGGCCAGCTCGCAAGGGCAATTGGCCGAGGCCAGGGCGCTGCAGGATGCCGGCCAGGCGCTGTTCGCGCAGAACACGCTGCTGGTGGGCGGTCCCGACCATGTTGCCGCCGGCCGCGCGTCGGCCGCGAAGCTGCGCGAGGACGGGGCGGCCATCGCCGAATTCGTGAACCAGTCCTATGCGCTGGCGCCCGCCGCGCAGTCCGAGCTGGAGGCGCGCCAAGCCGAGATGACGGCCGCGGCCGACGCGCAGGAGGCGCTGGCCGAGCGTGTCGAGCGCGAAGCCAGGTCGGCACTGGCCAGCTTCGAGCAGAAGCTCGAGGTGCTGGAAAAGCGCCTGTCCGGCCAGGAGGGCGCCTGGGGCAACGAGTCGCGTGCGCTGGAAGCGCTGGATCCGGCCGCTGGCGAGCTGCCGATCGTGCCGATCCAGGGCCGCCTGGACAAGCTGGCCGCCAGCGTCGAGCAGGTCGCCAAGGGCTTTGCCACCGTGCAGGCGCAGCCGCTGAAGCTGCCTGCGCCGCAGGCCGAGCGCCTGGCGGTCATCGAGGCGCAGTTGCTGGCCCAGAAGGATTTCGTCGCCCGCCTGCGCGTGGAGGCGGACGCGTCGCGCGAACGGGCGCGCGCGGCGGCCGAGGCCCGGCGGGTCGCCGAGGAACAGGCGCGCCGCGCCGCCGAGGAGGAGGCCGCGCGCAAGAAGGCCGAGGCCGAGGCGGCCGAGAAGCAGCGCCAGGCCGAGGAGCAGGCGCGCCGGGAGGCGGAGGCCGCGCGCCTCAAGGCCGAGGAGGAGGAGGCGCGCCGCAAGGCCGAGGCCGAGTCCAGGCGCCAGGCCGAGGAAAAGGCCCGCCAGCTGGCCGAGGCCGCTGCCCGCGCGAAGTCGGAGGCCGAGGCCGCCGAGCGGCAGCGCGTCGCCGACGAGAAGGCGCGCGCCGACGCCGCCGCGGCCGAAGCCGAACGCCAGTCGGCCGACGCTGCGCGCAGGAAGGCGGAGCAGGAAGCGGCCGCCGAGAGCAAGCGCGTCGCCGACGAACAGGCGGCGCGCGCGGCCCAGGCCGAAGCCGAGCACAAGGCGGCGGCCGCCGCCGAGGCCGCGCGACTCCAGGCCGAGGACGACGCCCGCAGGAAAGCCGAGGCCGAGGCCAAGAAGGCCGCGCAGGCGCAAGCCAGGCGCGTCGCCGAGGAGCAGGCAAAGCAGAAGGCCGCGGAAGCTGCCGAGGCCGCTCGCAAGCGCAAGGACGAGGAAGAGGCGCGCAGGAAGGCCGCCGCCGAGGCCAGGCGCCAGGCCGAGGCCGAAGCGAAGGCGCAGGCCGAGACCACCGCGCGGGAGCGCGCCGCGTTCGAGGCCCGCCGCAAGGCCGACGAGGAAGCCGCCCGCAAGGCCGAGCTCGAGGACCAGCAGGCGCGCGCCGCGGCCTTGAAGGACGTCGATCCGGATCAGACGATGGTCGTGCGCACGCCGCCGGCCCGCGACGACGCCGAGACGACGATGGTGCGTCCGATCCCGGACAAGACCCTCTCGCCCGCGCCGCCGCCCGAGCCGCGCAAGCCCCGCGTCGAGCCGCCCGCGCCGGTGCCCGCGCCTGCGCCGGCGGACGACAAGAAGAAGAGCATGCTGGTGCCGATCGTCGGCCTGGCCGCCGTCGCGATCGCCGCCGGTGCCTGGTTCGCGCTGCGTCCAGCCCCCGCGCCCAAGGTCGACTACGCGCCGCCGCCGCCCGCCACCGCGCCGGCTGCGCCGGTGCCCGCCCAGGCGCCCACGCCGGCGCCCGCGCCCGCGCCTGCGCCTGCGGAGCAGGCTCCGCCGCCCGCACCGGTGCCTGCGCCCGCCACCCAGCCGACGGTCGAGGACGCCGCTGCCAAGGCCAAGGCGGAGGCCGACGCCAAGGCCAAGGCCGAGGCGCGCGCCAAGGCCAAGGCCGACGCCGAGGCCGCCAAGGCGCAAGCGGACGCCGCCGCCAAGGCCAAGGCCGACGTGGACGCCGCGGTCAAGGCGCAGGCGGACATCGATGCGAAGGCCAAGGCCAAGGCCGATGCGGACGCCAAGGCCCGGGCGGAGGCCGATGCCGTCAAGCCCAAGTCCGACCCGAAGGCCGACGCCGCCGACACCTTCCGCAAGGGCTACGAGGCCTACCTCGCCGGCCACGTGCCCGAAGGCATCCGCCTGATGGAACGCGCCGATTCGATGGGCGCCCCCGGGGCCCGCGCCCGCCTGTGCGCCATCTACCGCAAGCCGACCGCGGCCGAGGGCAAGGACTTCCTCAAGGAAGCCAACAAGTGCAAGGGCGTCGACTGACGCCGGGTCGCCAGGCGTGCGCGTCGCGGGAACGCCTCGCGCTCAGCCACCTCGCCCTGCACGGCGCGTGACGCGCTCCGCGCCGACGCGGCCGGGCAGGGGATAACCCTGGCCCTGTCGCACGCGGGCTGCGCGAGCCTGTGCAAGATCCCCCCATTTCGGGTGCCACGCGTGCGCGAAGGATTCAGGCGGCGATAATCGTTTTCGTCTTCTCACGTCATTGCCATGGAACTCGTCGTCCGCGCACTCCGCTGCCCTCCGCCCGACCAGCCGCAAGCGATCAACGCGCGCTTCGGAGCCAATGGCGGGCGCATCGGCCGCAGCAACACCTGTTCGCTGCCGCTGCCGAGTCCCGACCGCTACATCTCGCGCGAGCACCTCGAGATCCGTTGCCGCGACGGCAAGTACTCGCTCAAGGTCATCTCCAAGGTCAACGGCTGCAGCGTCAACGACAACGCCGTGCCGCCCGGCGCGGCGGTGGAGCTCGCGCACGGCGACCGCATCCAGCTGGGCGATTACCTGCTCGTGGCCGAACTGCAGGGCACTTCGAGCGTCAAGGATCCACTCAGCGCATTCGGCTACTCCGCCAACGCGCGCGCCGACAGCCTCGACATGATGGCCTCGCTGGTGCCCGCGCCGCCGTCGGCGGCCGCGCGCGACTCGCAATTCGACACCTCGCCCAACTGGGCGCAGCCGGTCGTGCCGGCGGCGCGCCGCGCAGCGTCGCCGCCGCCCCTGGCGCACCAGATCGAGACCGACCCGAGCGCCACCGCGCTGGGCAAGATGCTCGATGCGGCGCCGTCGGCGTCGCGCACGCGCCCGGGGCAGCAGCCTGCCAATCGCGCTCCGGCCTTCGGCCGCGACGACACCGGCGCGAGCGCGCTCGACGCCTTCCTGGGCCTGGACGGCGGGCTGCTGTCCAAGCCCGCCGCGCAGGCGCCGCTCAGCGACCAGGCCCAGGGCCTGTACCGCCAGCAGGACGTCAATGTCGCGATGCCCGCGCAGGGCAACAACACGCTGCCCGATCCGTTCGAGGACGACATCTTCTCGGCGCTCGACAAGGACTTCGGGCCTCCCGCGCGCGCGCCCGCCCCGGTCGCGCCGGTGCGCGCGGCGCCGCCCGCGCCCGCGGTCGACCCGCTGGACATCGACCTGATGACCGGCGTCGGCGCGCCCGTGCGCAGCCCGGCCGTCGCGCCGCCGCGCGCGGCGCCCCAGGCCGCGCCGGCGCCCGTCGCCGCGCCCGCCGTGGCTTCGGGCGCGACCGTCGACGGCCACCAGGCCCTCGCGGTGCTGGCGCAGGCGCTCGATCTCGACCCGGGCGACCTCGACGCTGCGCATCCGATGGAGACGATCCGCATCGTCGGCGAGTTGCTGAACCTCACGGTCAACGGCCTGTACCAGATGCTCGAGATGCGGGCGCAGCTGAAGAACGAGCTGCGCATCGAGGACCGCACGATGATCGCCTCGCGCGAGAACAACCCGCTCAAGCACTCCGATTCGGCGCGCGATGCGCTGCGCTACCTGGTCGACGTGCGCCAGCATGGGAACAAGCTGTTCCTGCAGCCCAGCAAGGCCATCGGCGACGCCGTCAACGACGTCTGCGCCCACGAGATGGCGGTGATGGCCGGCACGCGCGCCGCGCTGCTGGCCGCGCTCAAGCAGTTCGCGCCCGAGACAGTCGAGAAGCGCATCAAGAAGTCGGGCGCCCTCGACAGCGTGATGCCGTCGCTGTACAAGGCCAAGCTGTGGGAGAGCTTCCTCGCGATGTACGGCGAGCTCGAGAAGGAAGCGGAAGACCATTTCGATCGCCTGCTCAATCAGGAGTTCGCGCGGGCCTACGCGGAGCAGGGCAAGAAGCTGCGGCGCAAGAAGTGAGCAAGCCGGCCAAGCTCCGGCATCGCCGCCCGCGTGCGAACACGGGCGTGCCCGCGTTGCGGGACGTGGGCGATGCGGTTACTGTCGGGTCAGACCGTTTTCCCATCCGGGCCGCGCGCATGTCGCCACCGGATGCAGCAGGGCGATCCATGACGCGCACCCAGATCCGTTCGCACTCCGCAGGGGCCTCCGATGCCGCGCCGCGCTCCCCCCGCGTGCTGGCCTGGTCGCTCGTGACGCTGGCCTGCCTGGCCGGATGCGCGGGCGATCCGGCGACGCAACCCGCCGCGCCGCCTGGCGGTTCGAAGGGACTCGTCGCCGAACTCGACGCGCTGCAACACCAGCCGGGCCCGGCCTCCGACGAGCTGATCGCGTCCCTCGAGCGCGCGCTGCGCGAACAGCGCGAGAAGCGCGCCCGCGCCGTCGTCGCGGCGGGCACCACGGCGGTCATCCCGTCGGGCTCCCCCGCCGTCGTCGCGCCCGCCGTTCCGCAGCAGCCCGCCACGCCGGCGCCGACGGTGGTTGCCGCGGCGCCCGCGCCCGCCCCTGCGCCCAAACCCGCGCACATGACGCGCGCCCAGGCGCGGGCCGCGTCGGCGGCCGCCGCGCGCCAGGCCGCTGCGGTGCGGCAGTCCGCAGCGGCGGCCGCGGCGCCTGCCCAGGGCATCGTGCTCGCCCCCAACGCCACGGCGCTGCCGCCGATGCATCCCGCGGCGCAGCCCGTGTCGATGCCGCTGGTGCGTCCCACGGGGGAGGCCGCCGTCGTCGGGCCGGAGCGCACGCCGATGTCGCACATCGACGAGTCGCACCTGCCGGTCGACGAGCTGTACGCGCGGGCGCGCCAGCTCGAACTGCAGGCGCAGGTGCTCGAAGCGATCGCGCTGTACCGCGAGGCGAGCCAGCGCGGCCACGGGCCGTCCTCGCAGCGCCTGATGGAGCTCTACGCCGACGGCGCCCCCGGCGTCGCCCGCGACTACCGCGTCGCAGTCTTCTTCAAGGAGCGCGCCGTGCAGCAGGGGGCCTCGTTCGACCCCGCCTGGCGGCGCTGAGATGAAACAGCCCCCACGCTCACTCTGTTCGGGAAGCATCCGGCTTGCAGGCCGGATGCCGTTTCGGCGGGGCCTTGCTGCGCAAGTCCTTTGCCGCCTCCACTCCCCCGAGGAGCCGCCGCAGCGCCTTCGGGCGGCCGGGCAGCACTGAGATGGCTACCCTGAGCACCACCGCACCCCACTGCGAGATCGCGTCGCGCACCGATGCCGGCCGCGTGCGGTCCGCCAACGAGGACGCGGTCCGCTTCGACGCCGGCCTGGGCCTGGCGATCCTGGCCGACGGCATGGGCGGCTACGCGGCGGGCGAGGTCGCCAGCCGCATGGCCGTCGACGAGATCTTCGACGAACTGGCCTCGGCGCTGCCGCACCTGCACGCGGAGCCGGTGTCGGCGGATCGCGCGGGACTGCACGAGGACATGCGCTTTGCTGCCGCGCGCGCCAACGCCAGCATCATCTCGGCCGCGCGTCGCGAGCCCGATTACGAAGGCATGGGGTCGACGCTGGTCATCGCCGTGCTGATGCACGATCGCATGACGGTGGCGCACCTGGGCGATTCGCGCTGCTACCGCTGGCGCGCCGGCAACCTCGAGCAGATCACGCGCGACCACTGCTGGGTCGACGAGCAGATCGCCATGGGGGCGCTGTCGGTCGACGCGATCCTCGATCCGCGCTACCGCAACATCGTCACCCGGGCACTCGGCATCGAGGACGAGATCGAGCTCGAGGTGCATGACCACGAGGCGCAGGTCGGCGACATCTTCCTGCTGTGCTCGGACGGCCTCACCGACATGCTGGACGACGAGAAGATAGGCGCCCACCTGGGCGCCGGAAAGCCGCTGGGCGAGACGGCGTCGGCGCTGGTGGACGCGGCCAACGAGGCCGGCGGCCGCGACAACGTGTCGGCGATCCTCGTGCAGGTCGGCACGCCGCAATCGCCGGGCTGGGCGGCGCGCCTGGTGCGCCGGCTGCAGGGCGGGTGAACGACGGTCCGCGCCCGATGCGGCGCGCGCCGGGCGTCGTGGCGCGCCGGACGCGGGGGAATCCCCCATATTGGCGGCTCGCCACTGTCACCGTTTCAGGGGAAACTGCCGACCATGGCGTGCTGCGACCCGGGCAGGCCGGCCGCCCGCGTCCACATCGTTTCCAGGAGTGACCTTGTCCAAGCCCATCCCCTCTGCGGTTGCCCCCGCCAGCGCGACGGCGCGAGGCGCCTGACATGGGAGGCGTCTCCAAGACGATCGGTTCTGACGGGAAGGTCGAGTGCTCGGACAGGCCCGTCGGTGCGCCACGTTCCAGCACGCAGGGCGCCGCGCTGGCGGCTTCCGCCAGGGCGCTGGAGAAGGGCCGCGAAGGCAACGACCTGGTCGGCGCGCAGAGCCGGCTCCTGAAGGGCGACCGGTGATGCGCGCGCTCGCAATCCTGGCGTCGTGCGCCGTCCTGGCTGCGTCGGCGCATGCCCAGGATCCGGTCAGGATCAAGCCGTTGCAGATGGCGACCTGTCCCGAGACGCCGCAGTCCTTGGCCTACGATCCATCCGACCCGAAGTCCGTTCGAAAGGCCTGGAAGGGGGCGCCGCGAATCGTCCTCGCGCTGGGCCTGACGCGGCACGAGCAGTTGAAGGCCTTGCTGGCCCGCGGCGAGAACCCGAACGTCTGCGTGTTGGGGGCCAGCGTCCTGACGCTGTCGGCGGCTTCCGGTGACATCGAGGAGGTCGAGATCCTCCTCGATGGCGGCGCCGACCCGGATCGTCCGACGGACGCCTTGGGGGGCACGCCGCTGCTGATGGCGCTTGACCTGGGGCACTGGGATGTCGCGCGACTGCTGTTGGCGCGTGGGGCGAATCCGAAGGCCATGACGACGGGCCACATGACCTCGCTCATCAAGCTGAGCGGCTCGTGGCCTTCCGCGCCGGCGCAGCGCGCGGAGCAGGTCACCCTGGCCGCCTATCTCATCGATCATGGCGTGGGCGTCGACGACCAGCTGAGCGGCCCCGGTACTTCGGCACTGATGATGGCGGCCATCCGGGGCAACGAGGAACTCGTGCAACTGCTCCTTCAGCGTGGTGCCGACCCCCGTCTCGAGGATCGCAGGGGACAGACCGCGTTGGCCTTCACCGCTCGCAAGGGCCATGCCGCCGTCGCCGAGGTGCTCGCCTCGGCGCTGGCGTCGGCCGCCCCCGCATCCTCCGAACACTGACCCTCCGATGACTCGCCCGCCCCGCCTCAGCCCGAAGGCCGCCCGCACCGGCACGAACACACAAAGGACCGTCCCATGACCCGCATGCTCGAAATCTCCACCTCCGCCGGAGCCGACACCTTCGTGGTGCAACGCTTTTCCGGTCGCGAGGAACTGGGGCGCCAGTTCGAGTACCACCTGGAACTGCTGTCCGAGCGATCGGACATCACGCCCGACTCGGTGCTGGGCACCAACGCCACGGTGCAGCTCGAGTTGACCGACGGCCAGTCGCACCGCTACTTCAACGGCTACATCACCCGCTTCGTGATCCAGGGCCAGGTGCGCACGACGGCGTTCAAGAGCAACGTCGGCTACCTCTACCTCGTCACGATCAACTCCGGGCTGTGGTTCCTCGGGCATGCGGTGAACAGCCGCATCTTCAGCGCCACGTCCATCGGCGACCTGGTGATGGCGCAGCTCAAGACCGACACGCTGCTCAAGACGGCGTCGACGGTCGGCACCACCGAGACGCGCGACTACATCGTGCAGTACCGCGAATCGGACTTCAACTTCATCAGCCGCCTGATGGAGCACGCCGGCATCTACTACTACTTCACGCACGAGAACGGCACGCACACGATGAAGCTGCTGAACTCGCTCGACGACCAGCAGGCGACGCCCGGGCTCGACACCATCCGCTTCACGTCCGCCGGCCGGGCGGACGCCACCCTGACCAGCCTGGACCTCGTCTCGGAGGTGCATTCCGGCTCGTTCGCCACCGGCGACTACAACTACGTGACGCCCAACACGCAGATCGCGTCCACCAGCAGCCACGTGAAGCCGCACGACAACGCCGGCTTCGAGGTCTTCGACCACCCGATCGGCACGACCACCAGTTCGCAGGCCACCACGTATGCGACCATCCGCGGGGAAGAACTGGCCAGCCGTTATTCGATGGCGCACGGCAACGCGATGGAACGGCGCCTGCAGGTGGGCTTCAAGGTGAAGGTGGCCGACCACGCGGTCGCCTCGTTGAACCAGGAATACCTGGTGGTCGGCCACTCCTTCGTGGCCAACAACAACCTGGGGTCGAGCGGCGGCGGCGACGGCGCGAGCTTCGCCTGCGAGTTCGAGGCGATCCCGTCGTCCGTCCAGTTCCGACCGCTGCGCATCACGCCCCGGCCCGTGATCACCGGCACGCAGACCGCACTGGTGATCGCCGATTTCCGCACCGACACCGATACGTCCGGCGGTGCCGATCCGATCGGCGCGAACATGGGTCGCGTGAAGGTGCAGTTCTACTGGGACCGCTATGGCAAGTCCTCCTGCTGGGCGCGCGTCTCCACGCCCTGGGCGGGCAAGGGCTACGGCTTCCAGAACATGCCGCGTATCGGCGAGGAAGTGCTCGTGCAGTTCATCGAGGGCGATCCCGATCGCCCCGTGGTCGTCGGCCGCGTGCACAACGCGGAGAACATGCCGCCGTTCAAGCTGCCGGCATCGGCGCCGTTCACCGGCCTGAAGACGCTGAGCATCGACTCCAGCGGCAAGAGCGTCGCGGGCAAGTGGAACGAGCTGCGCTTCGACGATTCCGACGGCAAGGAGCAGATCTACCTGCAGGGCCAGAAGGACTTCGATCGCCGGGTGCTCAATGACGACAAGACGTGGATCGGCAACGAATCGCACCTGTTCGTCAAGGCCGACGCCTTTGCCAAGTACAACGCCGACCACCATGTCGAGACCGTGGGCGACCACAACGAGAAGATCGGCGGCAAGTGGTCGACGAACGTCACGTCGGACATCCATGTCAAGAGCGGCACGAAGCTGCTGGTCGACGGTGGCCAGGAGATCCACCTCAAGGCCAGCTCCAAGATCGTGCTCGAGTCGTCGACCATGGTGTCGCTCGTGTGCGGCGGCAACTTCGTCACGCTCAGCCCGGCCGGCGTCGCCATCAAGGGCACGATGGTGCACGTCAACGGGCCGGGCAGCGCCGGCTCGGGCAGCCCCATCAGCCCGGAAGCGCCGAAGGCGGCCAAGGAGGCGATGACCAGCGAGGGCGGCACGGCCACCGCCAAGCCCGCGGCGCCGCCGAAGCCGGCCGCCTTCTCGCCCAAGGCGAGCAGTTTCAAGCTGGCCGCGGCCACCGGCGCGCCGTTCGTCTCGTCGTCCTGCCCGGGCTGACGTTCGGCGCCCGCGCGGCGTCGCCGCGCGGTCCCGGTCACGGTCCCCTGAGGAGAATCGCAAATGCCCAATCACGTATGTAACGGCGCCATGCTCAAGTGCAGCATGGGCGTGGCCCCCAGCAGCCTGGTGGTGCTGCCCATCAACATGCAGACCACGTCCAGCGTGCCGGCCGCCAACATCATGGATCACATCCCCATGGTCAACATCATGCCGTTCGGGATGTGCCAGTCACCCGCCAATCCGACCGTGGCCGCGGCCACCGCGGCGGCCATGGGCGTGCTCACGCCGATGCCGTGCATCCCGCTCACGCCGGCGCCCTGGGTGGCCGGTTCGCCGACGGTCACGCTGGCCAACCAGCCGGCATTGAACAAGAGTTCGATGCTGATGTGTAATTGGGCCGGACAGATCTCCATCCAGATGGAAGGTCAGATGACGCACACGATTCCCTGAACAGGAACCCATGTCCGAAAGCCCCGTTCCGATGCCGGCAGCCGTCCAGGCCCGCCTCTGGCAAGAAGCCGGCGACCTGCCGGCCTACGTGATCCTCGATGGCGCCCAGAACCCCGAGTTGCTGGACGCCCTGTACGCCGACCATGCGCCGAAATGGCGCTGTCTTTTCGGCGGCCAGCTCGAGCCCGACATGGCCACCGTCGCACCCTACCTGGTCGAGCTCGAGCAAAGCGCCGCGTTCACGCGCCGCTTGTTCGCCGAGGGCTGGGGCCAGAACTGGGGCGTCTTCCTCACGAGCCAGCTCGCCCTGCCGGCGCTGTGGCGCCACGTGCGCCAGCAGGTGCACGTCTACGGCCCCGACATGGAATCGCTGTTCTTCCGGTTCTACGATCCGCGCGTGATGCGCAACTACCTGGCCTCGTGCCCGCCGGCGCAGCTGGGCGAGTTCTTCGGCCCCGTCGACTTCTACATCGCCGAGGGCGAGACGCCCACGCGCGCGCACGCCTGGTCGGTGGCCGACGGCAAGCTCGTGGCCCAGAGCATCGGCTGAGGCCGCTGAAGGAACTGCATGCCCTCATCGATCGAACTGAACATCGGCCGGGCGCCGTCGCCGCGCCGCCGCGACGGCGATGACGACGACGCCGCACCGTTTCGCATCGTCGTGCTCGGCGACTTCTCCGGCCGCCCGCGCGAGGAGCGCGCGCCGCTGGGCGAGCGCCTGCCGCTGCGCGTGGACATCGATAACCTCGACGCCCTGTTCGCGCGCTTCGCGCCGCGGGCGCAGATCGCCGGCCTGCAGGACACGCAGGGCAAGCCGCTGTGCATCGAGGTCGGGACGATGGACGAGTTCTCCGCGGATGGCATCGTCGCGCGGCTCCCCGCGGACGCGCTCGCGCGCGCCGGGGCGCCGCCCGCGCCCGCGGTCCCGGCCGGTGCCGACGACACCGCCGACCTGATGAAGCGCCTGCTCGGGGGCGACCTGCCCGCGAGCGCGCCCGCGCTGGCGGCCGCGCCGGCCTCCCGCAAGCCCGATGCGGTCGTCGACCGCCTCATCCGCCAGCTGGTCGGCGACCAGCTCGCGGCCGCGCCGGCGCCGGCGCCGTCCACGGGTGTCACCGACGCCGCCGCGCCCATGCTGCGCCATGTGCTGCGCGATCCGGCCTGGCGCCATCTCGAATGCGCATGGCGCGCGGTCGATCGCTTCGTGCGCACGCTCGACATGGACGACGGGCAGGTGCGCCTCGAATTGTTCGACTGCCGCGCCGACGAACTGCTGGCCGACCTCTCCGCCTGCGGCGGCGACCCGGCCCGCTCGGGTCTCGCGCCCGCGCTCCAGGGCGACGGCCGCGGCTGCGACGTGCTCGTCACGCTCGAGGAATTCGGGCCCGGCCTGCCGGAGCTGTCGCTGCTGGGCGGCCTGGCCGCCGCCGCGACGGCCCGGGGCGCCGTGCTGCTGGCCGGCGCCGCGCCGGCGCTCGCCGCGGTGGCCACCAGCCAGGACGCGGAGGTGCTGGCGTCCGACGAAGGTCGCGTCTGGCGCGCGCTGCGCGAGAGCGCGCTCGCGCCGCACGTGGGCCTCACGTTCCCGCGCGTGCTCGCGCGCCTGCCCTACGGGCCGCGCCACGATCCGGTGGCGGCGTTCGCGTTCGACGAGCTCGCCGATTCGGCTGGCGCGTCGCTGCACGATCGCCTGCTGTGGCGCAGCGCGGCGCTCGACGCCGCGCTGCTGCTCGCCCAGGGACATACCCAGGGCGGTGTCGAGACCGCGGTGCAGCTGGAAGACCTGCCGGCGTTCATCGATCGCAGCGGTGACGAGCCGCGCCTGCAGGCCGTGGCCGAGGCCTACCTCGGCGAAGGCGAGTCGGGCGTGCTGCAGGCGGCCGGCCTCATCACCCTGCAGAGCGACCGACGGGTGCCGAACGCGCGCGTCGCTTCATGGCGCTCGATCGCGGCGACGGGCGGCGAACTGGCCGGCAGCTGGCGCTGACCGGACGGGTCGGCGACGTCGCCCTGGCGCGGCTCGAACGGGCTTCGGGCGACGGCCGGGGCATGCCGGATTCCCGTGCACGGACACGTCGCGCGGGTCGCCTGCCGGGGCCTCGCCGACGCTGCGGCGGCGCCGCGAAAAGTCAATCCTTCGCCCGTCGTCCACGAGGGGGGAAAGTCGGGTTTCATACCCTCGGCGACCCCGGGGATTGCGTGTACATTTGCTGCGGCCCCGCCAAGTTCCGGGTCGTCCACTTGAACCCGCGCACGTGGTTGGCGCCGGTTCTCACGACAACAAGAGCATGAGCCGAAAGCGCGTCATCTGGTCGGAGGGATTGTTCCTGCGGCCGCAGCATTTCCAGCAACTCGAGCGCTCCGTCGAGATGCTCGTCGAGTCCCGCGCGACCGGCGTCCTGTCGCCAGGCTGGGGTCTGGCCAGCCTGCGCCTGGACGACGAGGCCCTGAAGATCGGGCGCCTCTCGATCAAGTCCGCGCGCGGCGTGATGCCCGACGGCACGCCCTTCGCCATCCCCGAGGAATACGCGGCGCCGCTCGCGCTCGAGATCGGCACCGAGGTCAAGGACACGATGGTGCACCTGGCGCTGCCGCTGGTGCGTTCGGGCATGCCGGAATTCGCGGTCGACGCCGGCCCCACCACGGCGCTCGCGCGTTTCGTCGGCCAGGACTTGCGCGTCGAGGACAACGTGCAGGGTGTCGGCGATCCGGCCGACATGAAGCTGGGGCAGCTGAACCTGCGCCTGATGCTGGACGACGACCCGCGCTCGGGCTTCTGCAGCATCGCGGTGGCGCGCATCATCGAGCGACGCAGCACCGGGCAGCTGGTGCTCGACGAGAGCTTCATCCCGCCGGCCATCGATTGCCGCGGCTTCGCGCGCCTGCAGGATTTCCTGGTCGAGGCGCGCAACCTGGTGCGCCATCGTGCCGACACGCTCGCCGCGCGCCTGAACCAGTCGCAGCAGAAGGGCGTCGGCGAGATCGGCGACTTCATGATGCTGCAGGTCGCCAACCGCTACGACCCGTGGCTCACGCACCTGTCCGAGCGCGAATCGCTGCACCCCGAGGCGCTGTAT
>Ga0207667_10003361_pt1 | contig 19744 bp, 12 predicted proteins | sample KBSCornC52_FD_184301 | JGI IMG/M metagenome (GOLD analysis project Ga0207667, IMG submission 184301) | Corn rhizosphere microbial communities from Kellogg Biological Station, Michigan, USA - KBS Corn C5-2 (SPAdes) (version 2) | ecosystem: Host-associated > Plants > Roots > Rhizosphere > Soil ...
AAAAATAAGTATTAAATAGTCTAAAGGACCATGTATAATGCCGATAAAACTGCACTTTAGGCCATTGTTCTATGACTATTACGGAAGTATAATCGGTAATATGCCAAGAGTCCGTAACACAGAATTACCAGCAGCTAAACTATTGTTCCTTTCTTATGGGAAGTTTGTTGATCATGTCCCCATTTTGAATAATTTCCATTGCTGTGAGCCTCTGAAATTTTACCACTTCACCAACTACTATTATTGCAGGGTTTGCCAAACCCATGTATTGTGCTCTGTATGCAATATCATTTACTGTTCCAATCACTATTTTTTCATTTTTAGTGGTTCCTTCCTGAATGATAGCAACGGGAGTAGCAGATTTACCATTTGCCCGAAAAACATCCATAATTTCTTCCAGCTTGCTCATGGCCATTAATATTATAACCGAAGCATTAGATTGAGCGGCCAATTTTATATCTCCTGAGATTTCTCCGGATTGCGTAGTTCCGGTCGTTACCCAAAAACTTTCATTAACGCCCCGGCATGTCAGTGGAATCATTTGAGATGCCGGAACTGCCAGCGCACTTGATATACCAGGAATTACTTCTACGGGTATCCCTGCACTTTGAGCAGCGTCAATTTCTTCCATTGCTCTTCCAAATACAAAGGGATCACCACCTTTTAAACGAACCACATGGCCGTAACTGTGGGCATACTCAATTATTAATATATTAATGTCCTGTTGCGATAATGAATGGCATCCATAACGCTTACCCACAAATTTCTTGATTGAATTTGTTGAGGCGTGCGCCAGTATTTCTTTATTTACCAATGCGTCATATAGTATTACATCTGCCGCAGCAATTATTTTTATGGCTTTTAAAGTAATTAGCTCAGGGTCTCCTGGCCCAGCTCCGACTAATGAAAGCCTTGATTTTTTTAATTCTGCCATATTAAAATAAAAAATATGTTAAATATCATTGATTAAATTAAGATTATTTAAGAATATTACTCTAAATTTATGATATATATAATAATTTAATACAGAAATTTGACATGTTTGATGTAAATATATTATATATAAATATTTTTAATTCGATGATTGCTTGATACTTTAAAAAGGAAAAATTGAGTATCATGAAAATTGTAATTATCGGAAATGGAATGGTCGGCTATAAGTTTTGTGAAAAGCTCTTAGCTAAAACCAAGAATGCCAGCTTGGTTGTTTTTGGAGAAGAAATACGGGCTGCTTATGACCGGGTTCATTTAAGTGAATTTTTCACTGGCAAAACTGCGGACGATCTTTCCCTCGCCAGCATCGATTGGTACCTTAATAATAATATTACACTACACCTTGGCGATCCTGTTCAAAGTATTGATCGTTCCGCTAAAACCGTCTATTCACATAAAGGTATTACTGAATCTTACGATTACCTTATTTTGGCGACTGGGTCTGCAGCATTTGTTCCGCCAATACCCGGCGTTGATAAGGAAGGTGTATTTATTTACAGAACCATCGAAGATCTGGAACTGATGACCAATCATGCCCGAAAGTCCAAAAGCGGGGCAGTAATTGGTGGTGGCCTTTTAGGGCTTGAGGCTGCTAAGGCTATGCTGGACCTTGGAATTACTAACACACAGGTTATTGAATTCGCACCGCGCCTCATGCCAAGACAAATAGATGACGCAGGTTCCGACATGTTAAGAAACAAACTGGAAGCGCTCGGTTTAAAAATTCATACAAGTAAGAATACGAGTGAAATATTAGGAGATGAAAGCATCGCAGGAATGAAATTTTCTGATGATACTATTATTGATGTTGATATGCTGGTAATTTCTGCAGGGATTACGCCAAGGGATGAATTGGCCAAACTGTGCGGCCTTGAAACGGGTCACCGTGGAGGAATTATTGTAAATGAAACATTACAAACCTCTGATCCTTTCATATTTGCGATTGGCGAATGTGCTTTATATAAAGGAATGATCTATGGACTTGTTGCTCCGGGTTATGAAATGGCTGACGTTGTTGCTACCAATCTTGCAGGAGGGCAAAAGGAATTCACAGGTTATGATATGAGTACAAAGTTGAAATTAATCGGTATCGACGTAGCCAGTTTTGGCGATCCTTTCATAAGCGGCGAAGAAATACGAACATTGGTTTTTGAAGACACCATGAAAGGAATTTACAAAAGAATAAATATTTCTTCCGATGGAAAATCTTTATTAGGTGGCATTCTGGTAGGCGAAGCCGAACAATACAATATGCTGCTGCAAACCTGTAAAAATAAAATCGTTTTACCGCCAAATCCTGAAGATGTGATTTTGGGAAACAGAAGTGGTGAAGGAGATACAGGAGCCGGCGTTCAGGGATTGCCGGATGATGCTTTGATATGCAGTTGCGAAAGCGTAAGTAAAGGTGATATCTGCCACGCAGTTTCAAAGCAACAATGCGAAACTATTGATGCTATAAAAAAATGTACTAAAGCAGGAACCGGCTGTGGCGGCTGCATCCCGATGGTGAAGGATCTTATGGTTTACACTATGAAGGCCGAGGGAAAATATGTAAGGAATGTGCTGTGTGAACATTTTAATTATAGCCGCCAGGAGATGTTTGATCTGGTAAAATTACACGAACTAAAATCTTATGATGAAGTATTGGATAAACTTGGTAATGGCGATGGATGTGAATTATGCAAACCACCCGTTGCGTCTATCCTTGCCAGTTTGTGGGGAGAAATGATATTGAAAAAAGGTAATGATACTGCACAGGACAGTAATGACCGCTTCCTTGCCAACATCCAAAAAGGCGGTACCTATTCCGTCGTGCCACGCATTCCGGGTGGAGAAATTACTCCGGACAAACTAATTGCAATTGGCCAGGTTGCCAAACAATATAATCTCTACACTAAAATTACCGGCGGTCAGCGTATTGATATGTTTGGCGCTCATCTAAATGATTTACCTGACATCTGGCATCAATTAATAGAAGCAGGCTTTGAAAGCGGTCATGCTTATGGAAAAGCATTACGTACTGTAAAAAGTTGCGTCGGAAGCACCTGGTGCCGTTTTGGGCTACACGACAGCGTTAGTTTTGCTATCCGCATTGAGGAAAGATACAGGGGTTTGCGTTCACCTCATAAGATTAAAGGCGGTGTAAGTGGTTGCGTAAGAGAATGTGCAGAAGCACAAGGTAAAGATTTTGGAATCATAGCAACCGAAAAAGGCTGGAATCTTTTTGTATGTGGTAATGGAGGCAGTAAACCTCAGCATGCTCTCCTATTGGCGACCGACCTGGACGATGAAACCTGTATAAAGTACATTGACCGTTTCTTAATTTTCTATATAAAAACGGCAGATACCCTAACGAGAACGGCTACCTGGCTTAATAAAATGGAAGGCGGCATTGATTATTTAAGAAATGTGGTTATAAATGATAGCCTTGGAATGAATAATCAATGGGAAGCTGAAATGCAGCTGCTCGTCGACTCTTATAAATGCGAGTGGAAAGTGGCCATAGAAAACCCAGAAATTAAAAAACGCTTTAATCATTTTGTGAATGCCCCAGGCGAAAAAGATCCGACAGTGAAATTTGAAACTATGCGGGAACAGAAGAAAGTGGCTGACTGGAAATGATTTTTCAATATAAAAACTCACTATAAATATTATTAACATAAAAATTGTATTTCCAAATCCAATAATTTTTATAGTTAACAATTGGCCTTTACGATTGCCTGCTTTTACGATTACTTGTTTTTTTACGATTGCTTGCTTTTTACGCACATAACAACATGTTATGGTGTGAACAAAAGAGAAAAAAACATAAACAAAAAAAATGACTATGCAACTAACAACTGAAGAGAAAACAATTACCTGGTTCGCGGCGTGTTACGCGGAAGATGTGCCAACTAACGGTGGCGTATGTGTGAAATATGGAGAGAAACAAATTGCGCTATTCCAATTTTCCCGACGCGGAGAATGGTATGCAACACAAAATGAATGCCCTCATCGTAAGCAGATGGCGCTTAGCCGAGGCATGATTGGTTCGCAAAATGACGAACCTAAAGTGGCTTGCCCTTTTCACAAAAAGACTTTTTCATTGGCTACCGGCGAATGCCTGAATGGTGAAGACTGTCGCGTTGAAACCTACCCTGTAAAAATCGAAGACAATAAAGTATTAATCGGCATTCGCGAATAAAATAAAAACCCCGGCCGATGTGGAAATTGAACCGGGGCGTGATTCTAAATTAATAACAACTTAAAAATCTATCAAAACTATGGTTAAAAACTTTAAAAAATGCATTTATACATTTGTCCTAATTGCAATGGCAAGCTGGAGCAAAAAGGCCGCCGCCCAGCTAACATTCAGCGGGCAAATACGAACGCGATCTGAATTTCGCGATGGATTGGGAACTTTAATTCCTAAAACAAATAGACCTTCTTTTTTTACCTCACAGCGCACCCGGTTAACTTTTAATTACAAAAGCAGTAAAGTTATTTTTCAGACAGCTTTACAGGACGTAAGAGTTTGGGGGCAGGATGCATCTACCATTAACAATGCCGATGGGAATAAACTCGAAGTACATGAAGCCTGGGCTGAAATTTTATTCTCCAACAAAAAGGATACTACTTTCGAGTATTCTCGAATTGATTATTTTTCAGTAAAAATTGGACGGCAAGAATTATTGTACGATGATAGCCGGCTCCTTGGCAATCTTGATTGGTTGCAACAGGCTCGGCGTCATGATGCCATAGTTTTCAAATTTATCGATAACGGATATAAACTTGATTTAGGTGCCGCTTTCAACCAAAACACAGATGGTTTCAATTATAACGGTACCTACTATACGCCGGCAAATGTTATGCCTTATGTTAAAGATAGTAAAGGCAATCTTGCTTTAACACCTCCTAACTTTATCCCTTTAAGTACCACTTCGGGAATCAGCTCAAAAGCTGGTACGCCTGCGTTACAAGCTGCACCTTCAACCAATGGCCTATATCAGGATTATAAAGCTTTGCAATTTCTTCATGCAGAAAAAACTCTTGGGGAAACTAAAATAGCTGCATTACTTGTTTCCGATCAATTCGGCAAATACATCAATGACTCTGTAAAAAATATTTCGGGTATTGATACGGGTTATATCTATGGAAAAAGATTCAATCAAAAAGGTGTCAATACCAGGCTAACAGCAGGTTTTTTAATAAATAGTTTTTTAAACAAAACCAAATCCCTCTCGCTGTCTGCAGGATATTATTATCAAACCGGAAAAGACAGGGATGGCCTCAAGTTAAGCGCATACACCTATACACTTGGACTCACTTACAACAAAAATAAATTCGCATACATGCTGGGATGGGATTACCTATCCGGAAACAGTTCCTTCTCCACTTCGAATGTCAATAATCGTTTTGATCCGCTGTATGGAACGCCACATAAATTTTGGGGGTTTATGGATTACTTCTATGCCGGAACGGGCTCACCTGTCGGAGGCTTGAGTAACCAATTTGCAAAAATTAAATATAACTCAACCAACAAGCGCTTTTCCGCTGAACTGGATTATCATCATTTTAGCCTTGCCAACAACCAAAAAGATATTACAGGAGCTGCCATCAACAAATATTTAGGAAGCGAATTTGATCTTGTTACAAATTATTCACTTAACAAATTGACCACGCTTGAGTATGGGTGCAGCCTGATGGCCGCTACCAATAGTATGGCTTATGCAAAAGGCATTACGCCCGGCACCGCCAATCTCACAGGCTTTTGGAGTTATGTAACGATCATTATTAGACCGGAATTCCTGTTAAAGTAAAATTCCTAAACTCATATTGACCCTTAAAAAATATTTATAAAAAATAACTTATTATGTCTACTACAATCAATAACCAACCTCTCAACAAAATAAATGTCTTTAGCTTCAAAGGCGTTCAAATGAGAACCTTCCAAATAACCTGGCTCACATTTTTTGCTTGCTTTTTTGGATGGTTCAGTTTAGCACCTCTAATGCCAACCATTCGGGCCGATTTGGGTTTAACAAAATCGCAGGTAGGTAACACAATTATCGCCGCAGTATCAGCCACTATTATTGCCCGTTTAATTGTAGGAAAATTGTGCGACATCTGGGGACCAAGAAAAACACAAACAGCTTTGCTATTCCTGGGATCCATACCCGTATTTCTCGTAGGCCTCGCACATAGTTATACATCATTTCTTTTATTTCGTTTAGCCATTGGCGTTATAGGTGCTTCATTTGTAATTACTCAATATCATACGTCAGCAATGTTCGCTTCCAATGTAAAAGGTACAGCCAATGCCCTTACCGGCGGCTGGGGCAACCTGGGTGGCGGTGTAACTAATATGGTGATGCCGGTAATCTTTGCAGTCATTGTAGGTTTTGGTTATACCAGGGCAGAGGCCTGGCGCTATGCAATGATTGTACCCGGCATGATGTTATTGATTATGGCATTCCTTTATTACCGCTATACAAAAGACACGCCTGCAGGCAATTTTGATGAAATCCACCATGAAAAAAAATTATCAAAAACAGACTGGAGTATCCTTGCAGACTGGCGCATATGGTCATTAGCATTGGCCTACGCCGTTTGTTTCGGAATGGAAATAACTTTCGACGGCGTAGCTGCTTTGCATTTTACTGACACATTTAAATTGAGTCAGCGGTCTGCTGGATTTTGGGCGGGTACATTTGGCTTCATGAACATTTTTGCCAGAGCTCTTGGTGGTATTGCTTCGGATAAAATCGGGAAGAAATATGGAATGAAAGGGAAAGGACTTTTATTGGCCGCTATGTTATTAATGGAAGGTTGTGGAATTATACTTTTCGCAAAAGCTGGCAATCTGGATTTGGCTATTATCTCCATGGTCAGCTTTGCATTGTTTCTGAAAATGGCCAACGGCGCAACTTACGGTATCACGCCATTTGTAAACGAAAAAAATGTTGGGCTGGTGAGTGGTATTGTGGGGGCAGGAGGAAACGTAGGCGGAATGTTATTTGGCTTTCTTTTTAAGTCAGAAAATATAACTTATGTGCAGGCATTTCAATATATCGGTTATATAGTGATAGGCGTTTCCCTGATTGTACTCATAACAAAATATGCAGTTGGAACAAAACCAAAAGAAGTTTTTGATACTATTAATGCAGATGAAATTAACGTGCAGGTAGTTTAAAAAAAAGAAATCAACAATTTAAGAAGATACTTGGAAAATCAAAATCATAACTCGAATTCATCTGGTCCGTTTCCGATGCAGAATACAAGCAGCAAAACAACTTGTTGCTATTGTGGCGTTGGCTGCGGAATTATCGTGCACCGCGAAAAGAACGGAGGCATCAGCGTCGAGGGTGACAAAGATCATCCGGTAAACAAAGGCATGCTTTGCAGCAAAGGCATGAACCTGCATTATACAGTAATGGACCAAACTAGCAGGATTCTCTATCCTGAAATGAGATATGCAAAAAACCAGCCAAGGCAAAGAGTTTCATGGGATACGGCTTTGGAAAGAACCGCGGCCGTATTTACAACATTGATTGAAAAATACGGCCCGGATTCTGTCGCGTTTTATGCGTCCGGACAATGCTTAACAGAAGAGTATTATGTAGTTAATAAATTAATGAAAGGCTTTATAGGAAGCAATAATATTGACACCAACAGCCGCCTTTGCATGAGCAGTGCCGTCGTTGCTTATAAAATGAGTTTGGGTGAAGATAGTGTGCCTGTTAGTTATGATGACCTTGAACTGGCTGATTGCATTTTTGTTGCTGGTGGCAATCCTGCATGGTGTCATCCTATTTTGTGGAGAAGAATAGAAGCAGCGAAAGAAAAAAATCCTGCTTTAAAAATAATTGTAAGCGATCCCCGGAAAACACAAACCTGCTCAATTGCCAATGTTCATTTGCAATTAAATCCTGGAACGGATGTGATCCTGCATCATGCCATTGGCCGATGTCTTATTGAACAGGGTGATATTAATATTGATTTTATCCAAAATCACTTGGAAGGTTTTGATGAATATGCCAGGAATATATTTAAAAGAAGTGTGGAAGAAGCTGCAAAGTTATGTGGATTGACCCAAGAAGATATCCGACTTGCGGCATTTTACATCGGCAATGCAAAAGGCTTTATTACGATGTGGACTATGGGTCTAAATCAAAGCGTGATTGGAGTAAATAAGAATCTTTCACTGATCAATCTTAATTTGATTACCGGCCAGATAGGAAAACCCGGAGCAGGGCCTTTTTCATTAACCGGGCAACCTAACGCAATGGGTGGCAGAGAAGTTGGCGGCTTATCAAACATCTTGCCGGCACATAGAAATTTAGTGGAACCGGACGACAGGCTTGAAGTGGAAAAATTCTGGCAAATACCGTTGGGAACCATTAAACCAACACCAGGACTTACGGCTACCGAAATGTTTACGGCTTTAAATGACGGAAATTTAAAAGCGATCTGGATATTGTGTACGAACCCGCTGGTAAGCCTGCCCGATGTTCGCATAGCTGAGGAAGGATTGAAGAAAGCAAAATATGTGGTTGTGCAGGAAATAAGTAGCACAGCGGAAACACTGAAGTACGCGGATGTTGTCTTGCCCGCAGCATCCTGGAGTGAAAAAGAAGGAACGATGACTAACGCTGATCGACGCATCAGCTATTTAACTAAAATAACTGATGCGCCAGGTGAAGCTTTACCGGATGCAGAAATTATTTGCCGGTTTGCAAAAAAAATGGGATATAACGGCTTCGACTACCCGAATATTGAGGCGATCTATGCTGAACATTGCGCTCTGACCGAAGGAACTAATATCGATATCAGCGGCCTCAATTATAATATTCTTAAAAAAGAAAATACAGTTCAATGGCCCTATCCCAAAAGAACAACCGGCAATGGAACAAAAAGATTATTTACAGACAAAATCTTTTTTACACCATCGAAAAAAGCAATTATCCATTCATTTCCCGATGCGAATGAAAGTGAACCGCCAAACAAAGAACGGCCTTTAATACTCACGACCGGCCGCATCCGCGACCAATGGCACACCATGAGTAAAACCGGTATGGTTAATAAATTAAAACAACATATTAGCGAATCTTTTTTGGAAATAAATCCGCATGACGCCGCAAAAAGAAACATAGATGACGGTGCATTAATAGTAGTAGAAAACAAGAGAGGATCCGTTCGCGTAAAAGCCAAATATTCTGACGATATAAAAAGAGGAGTTGTGTTTCTTCCGATGCACTGGGGTAAAATTCTCAATAGCGATCTCAACCGGGCAAACAATCTTACTAATAATTTACTTGATCCAAAATCCAAACAACCCGATTTTAAATTCAGCGCAGTTCAGGTTACACTTTATAAAAAGCCAAAGCAAAAAATTATAGTTATAGGTGCAGGAGCAGGAGCTTTTGGTTTTATAAAAAGCTATCGCTCCCTGAATATTGAAGATGAAATAGTTGTCTTCAGCAAAGAAAATTTTCCATTTTACAACCGGGTATTATTGCCCGACTACATCAGCGGGGCTCAAAAGTGGGAGCACCTGGTAAAAATGAAAACCGAAGAAGAAACCAATTTCAATCTACGTCTACACCGCGGCGTTAGTGTCGAAAAAATAGATCGCAAAAAAAAGACTGTTACAGATAGCGAAGGAAAAACCCATACCTATGATGTAATGATAATGGCCACTGGAAGCCGGGCCGCTATGTTGAAAGATATACCATCCCTAAAAGGGATATTCACAATGCGCAGCCGGTTGGACGCTGATAATTTTAAAAATCATATTGATCCGGCAAAAGGAAAAGTAGTCATTGTAGGGGGCGGATTATTAGGTATCGAACTGGCAGCATCACTGCATGAGGCGCGTGTTGACGTGGTGATTATTCAACGAACGTCCCGGCTTATGGACAGACAACTTGATCAGCTTGGCAGCCAGTTATTGCACGAAGTTTTAAACAATAAAAACATCCCGGTTTATTATAATGATGAAGTAGAAAGGTTTCCCGGAACCGACAGCGTCGAAGGTGTGCGCTTAAAGAGCGGGCTAACGATCAGTTGCCAGGCAATAGTTATTGCAGTGGGCACCATTCCAAATATTGAATTAGCTGCAGCCTCAGGAATAATTTGTAAACGTGGTGTGGTGGTAGATGAATACCTGCAAACAAATGATTCGTCAATTTATGCCATTGGCGAGATGGCGGAGTATAAAGGATCACTTTACGGAATTACCGCCGCTGCAGAACAGCAGGCAGGTATTGTTGCCCAATACTTAAGCGGCGATATTTCAAAATTCTACAGTGGCTCATTGTTAATGAATATTTTAAAAATGTATGGAACGGATGTTTGTTCATTGGGTCTGATAGAAACTCCTGATGATCCTGCGTACGAGGAAGTAGTGTTTATCGACAAAGCAAAATATTATTATAAGAAATGCATAATTCATAAAGACAGGTTGGTGGGTGCTATATTAATTGGCGACAAAACTGAGTTCCTTGAGTTCCGTAACCTGATAGAAAACAAAACTGAACTAAGTGACAAACGATTGCAATTACTACGAAGCGGCAAAAAACCAGACGCTGTTATCGGAAAGCTGGTATGCAGTTGTGCCGACATAGGCGAAGGAAATATTATTAATAAAATAAATGAAGGCTGTAAAGATCTTGTTCAGTTATACCAGCTTTCCGGCGCCGGTATGGGTTGCGGAAGTTGTCGTCCCGAAGTGAAATCAATTCTCGATCAAAAAACAGAAAACAAGACTTTCAATTTAATCGGAAAATAAAAATCGCGTTATTATTAAACCAATTTCTATGACTGAACAGGTTAACAGAATTGAGGAATCATTGATCAGCGAAAATCAATTCTATTTTCAATTTGAAGAAGATTTTATTGAATTAAATATTAGGTGCATTCCCATGATTGTTCGTTTTAAATTAGATGCATGCGGTATCAAACTGCAATTAAAAGAATGGAGCAAACTCAGTGTTGATGAAAGAATTGAACTATGCAAAAGGAGGGTTAATAACAAACTGGAACTCCAGCTTTATAAAATTCATCTGCAAAAATTAGTATTTGCATATACAGGCAAAAAAGCCACTGAATTATTTATTGATGAACACCCCGAATGGGAGATACTCGATAAAATTCCATCGATAATTGACCAGGAATTATCAAAATATTCTTACACAATTTCATTAAATCAATGGCGATCACTCGGCGAACTGGAAAGATTTGCCTTAATAAAACTCAGTAGACCCGGGCATGAAAATAAAAATTTTCCGAAGGCTGTTAAAGAATTCTGTTTAGTTTAAAAAAATCATCATGCGGTACGCATTTCAGTTTAAGATAAATTGCAAAGGAGGCATCTTGTCACCGGGCTATTTACATGGTCTTTTGGAAGAGTTAGAGAAGGCAGGAACAAAGCATGTAAGGTTTGGACTGAGGCAGCAGTTGCTAATTAACGCCGCAGGGAAAGACTCCAAAAAAATTATCGCAGCTCTCAAACTTTCCAATGCCGACTTTGAAATTAATAAAGATGTTTACCCCAACATTAGCAGCTCTTATGCTGCGGCGGAGGTTTTTACAAAAGAGAGTTGGTTAAGCCAGGGCGTATATAAAGACATCTTCGACCAGTTTGAATACAAACCAAAGCTCAAAATCAATATTGCCGACAGCAATCAATCATTTACACCTTTCTTCACAGGAAACATCAACTGGATTTCCTCAAAACAAAATCACTTCTGGCATTTATACATTCGCTTCCCAAAAACAAATATTTTATATGAATGGAAAGAATTAATTTATACCAATGATATTGCACGTCTGTCCAACGAAATAGAAAAAAGGATTTTCAAGGACCGCGAATCCTTTTACGACAATACCTCCGCTAATGGCAATAAGTTGTACGAAACAATTGCCTCCCGGGCATCCTCCTTATCAAAACCCGCGGATGAAAAACTTGTTTTGCCCACTTTTCAATTACCTTATTACGAGGGCCAGAATAACTACGGCGATAAATCATGGCTGGGAATTTACCGAAGAGATGAATTGTTTACGGTAAGCTTTCTCAAAGATGTATGCAAACTTTGCCTGGAAACATCATTAAGCGAACTATATGCTACTCCCTGGAAATCACTCATAATAAAAGGTATAGAAATAAAGGACCAACCTTTATGGCATGCAGTTTTAAATAAGCACCGCATTACGGTAAGGCATGCATCGAGCGAATTGAACTGGCAGGTAGAAGATGCCAATGAAGATGGATTAATGCTCAAAAAGCAGATCATTCGCGAATTTGATCATCGCGATGTAAGAACCTATGGACTTTGTTTTGCTATTAAAACTCAGCCGAAATCGGGCGTTTATGGTTCAGTGTTAGTACGCAGACAATTTAAATCCATAAATGGCAAATTAAAACCTCTGGCCAAATTTGATATTTTATACACGACAGATTTTAATCCCAATTCAAAGGAATTTATATTATTCAGAAACGATGTAATAAAGAAGCATTTACCCACCTACCTGGTCGGCTTATGCAAATACTTTTACGAACAGAAACGCGAAGGAGATTTGTTACCCGGCAGTACCTACACCGAAGAAAAAATACGTAGGCAAAAAACTACCGATGAAAAATATATTTATCAATGCAAACATTGCAAAACAGTGTACGATGAAGAACTTGGGGAATCCGAAAAAAATATTATAGCTGGCACCTTATTCGACGATTTACCTTTAGAGTATTGTTGTCCGTTATGCGAAGCACCAAAAAGTGAATTTGAACAGAAAGAACTTAAACTATTGGGGTTTCAAGTTATTTGAGTCCTAAATGTTTCTGTTAATTAGGGTCCTCCTATAATTCCGTAATGCACACTGGGCTTTAGTTTGGGGATAATTTGTGGTACTAAAAACCCCGTAGTGGCATAAAAAATGCGCAAAACGGGGTAGACAAATTCTTCTCAAATGTACCGCAATTTATTATTTGAACATCCTTACGACGTTCAGTTAGCCGCATTTTACAATACACCTCTTGGAGAACTTTACCGGGCCATTCCATTCGATACGCTCAGCAAACAAGTTCCTTGTTCAAAGCGTGCAATAAGTGACAAAGGTTGTAAGCCCTGGTTTGACGTAAAAGGCGGAATGGCGTTGCAAATACTAAAATCCTATTACCGTTGCAGCGATGCCATGCTGATAGAACAACTCAATGGCAACTGGCAGATGCAGATGTTTTGCGGTATTCTTTTAAAGCCAGGTGAACAAATAAAAGACAAAGACATTGTGGGCCGTTGGCGTTGTTTTCTGTCAAAGAAGCTTGATATGGATAAGTTGCAAATCAGTTGCGTGCAGCACTGGAAACCTTTTATGCTACAAACCCACACAGGCTTTTGTGATGCCACGGTGTATGAGAGTTATATTGAATATCCCACGGATGCAAAGTTGTTGTGGAAAGGATGTTGCGATGTATACCAGATGATAAAATATAAGCGCCGGCAATTGAAGCTTCGCCACAGCCGGATCAATCATGAAAAGCGTAAAACACACTACCTGGGCTTTGCCAAACGCAGGAAGAAAAGCAGGCGGCAAAGCAAAAAGATCTGCAAACTGCTGCTCAAATACTTGTTTCGTTTAATAGAGCAGTTAGATGATTTATTAAAGAAACATACAGAAGTATTAACAGGCAGTCAGTTTAATCGCCTTACTACTATCATCACATTAAAACAACAGCAATGGCAACTGCATTTTGGCAAACAGGCAACGGTACCTGACAGGATTGTATCACTGCATAAACCTTATGTACGTCCCATCGTTCGTGGCAAAGAAGTAAAGCCGGTAGAGTTTGGTGCTAAAGTAAACATGCTACAGGTAGATGGCATCAGTTTTATAGAACACCTCAGTTATGACAACTTTAACGAAGGTACACGGTTGCAAAGTGCTATTCATCTACAGAAGAGGTATTTTGGAGCCTGCCACCAAATGGGGGCTGATGCCATTTATGCCACCAACGACAATAGAACCTATTGTACTAAAAATAATATCGCCACCAGCTTTGTACCCAAGGGCAATGAAGGTAAACTCAAAGAACAGAAAAGCCAGATGCGTTCCATTCTGGGCAAAATAAGAAGCACGGTATTGGAAGGAAGTTTTGGTAACGGGAAGAACCATTACCAGATGAATAAAATAAAAGCAAAGACACAAGGTAATGAACAGGTATGGATATTTTTCAGCCTGCTTACCTGCAATGCCATGCAAATAGGCAAACGAATACAGGCAGCAAAAAAAGCAGACAAACAGCAGCAGTTTGCAGCATAAAAAAAGCAAGACTAAATTAACCAGGAAGATCTATGTCCAGCTAACAATAAAAAAAGAAAAATAAGTAAGTGAAACCACATTAACACCCATAAAAAGTAAAAAAGTAGCCGCAAGGCTACTCCACACTAACCCCGATTATTTTTCTGTTTGCATTTTCAGGAAGACCCTAATTAAATTGAAATTTTCCAAACTAATTAATGAATATCATGATGTGGCTTTGTGTCGGCATGGCCCAAACTTTTTCCAGGGCTAACTACATCCCTCACCATTTGTTTCAATTCCTTAATTTCAGGAAATCCTCCATATTCTTTACGATCAAATATCTTTTTCCCATCAATGGATATGTGAAACCCGCCACTAACCTCGCCGGGTTGTAAAGTCACCGATTGTAACTCTTCCGAAAAAGTTGTAAGGAGTTCCTGTGCCATATATGCCGATCTTAATAACCAGCCGCATTTGGGGCAATATTCTATCGCGACCGAGGGCTTCATATTTTAGAATACCTTATAAAATTTACATTCAAAATAAAGATAGAATTTTTTAGGTAGCGGATGATTTAGTTATTTACACTAAGGTTTAAAAAATCCAATAAAATCCCGTGAGTCCATTCTTTATTGGAAACTAATATTAAAGGTAAAATATGACTTGGTAAAAGGTGATTATTTTTCGAACTTTACAGCGTAATTGTAAATTTCCTGGAATCGTTGCAATAACTGGTTTGATTCCAGTAATAGGAACCTCCTATTGTTTGAGCATACCATTTTGTCCAATCTCCCGGTGTCCAGACATCAATGCGTACTGATGTAGCGTAGGGAGCAAGTCTTCCCTGGTAAATATCTTCCACCCAAATATCAATGTAGTAGCCTGTGGGGTTATCAAACCAAATATAACAGTAGCCTCTTTTCTTGCTCTTTTCCCTGGGTTTGTCAGTTGGCTGGGTAACATTCATCCCGCTCGAACCTTGTTTCGCTTTTACTATTACATTTTTAGTTGGTGCCTTCGCCTGGGCATAAACATTACTGTCTACAACAAACAAAGAAGCCAGCAAAATTGCTGACATAAAAAATACTTTTCGCATGGCATAGTGTGTTAAGTTAAGAATTGAAATGTGAATTAAATTTAATATTTATTTTATCTTTTCACAAAAGTTATTTTATCAATTTGAATGAATCCGGTAAATTATTTTACAAAGCCACGAAACATTCGTTTGATTTGGCAAACTCACATTCGAAGCCACATCATTTCACTTTTTCAGGAAAATATTTTGTCAGAAGTTGTTTAAACTCATCTGTGTTTCTGATATTATCTAAATCGGTGTCCACCTGGATGTGATCATAATTTTTATATCCATTCTGAAAAGAATGCTCAAGATTTTCGAGGGCTTCTTTAGTTTTTTTATCTAATGATTCGATACATGCAACGTTGTAGTAGTAATAATCTAAAATTCCCGCCTTCGTATAGTAATATTTACTTGTACCACTTTGTCCGTTAAACAGATATCCATACGCAAGGTTATTTAACAAATTTGTCTTCTGGCTGCTATCAATCCCCACCACATGATAAACGGAATCATAATTATAAAATAGTTGGGTAATGTCAATTTCTTTATCAAACAATTTCCTTTCCTGGTAATAATTTGATATAACCATTCCTAGTCTAAAAGTTGACGCGTCGGCAATTTTGTGTTTTATGATCTGTTTTAAAACATAAGCCGATGAATCAGCTTCAAGCTTAAGGGCAAAACAAGTGCACAGAAAAGAATATGCATTTAGATTTAATGAATCTAACGCGATTGCTTCCCTATAATATAACATTGCTGAATCATATTGTTTTTGGTTATAGAAAAATAATCCCAGGTTATTTAATGCATTCGTATATTTCGGATCTATTTCTAAGGATTTATGAAAATAAAGTGCCGCTGAATCATATTGCTTTTCGTTGTAAAAAATTAATCCCAGGTTATTGACTGCATTCGTATATTTTGGATCTATTTGCAAGATTTTACGAAAATAAACCGCCGCCGAATCATATTGTTTTTGGTTATAAAAAAGCAATCCCAGGTTATTTAATGCATTAATATTTTTTGGATCTATTTGAAAGGTTGTACGGTAATAAATCGCGGATGAATCATATTGCTTTTGATAAAAAGAAAGCAACCCCAGGTTATAGTAGGCTAATGTAAATTTTGAATCAATATTAATTGCATAATGGTAATACAGCCTGGCCGAATCAAATTGATTAGCGTCCATAAATGTATTTCCCAGATTATTGTAGCCATTCGTAAATTTTGGATTGGTGTTTATGGCTTTAAGAAAGTAACGCTTTGCGGAATCATAATGCTTTTCAATTTTAAAAATATTTCCAAGGCCATTATAGCCATTTGTAAATTTCGGATCAATGGCTATAGAATTATAAAAATAATACCTGGCTGAATCGTTTTGATGTTGATCATAAAAAAGTAAACCCAGGTTATAATACGCATTTGTATATCTTGGGGCAATTTGTAAGGTTTTTCTGTAGTACAACGCCGCTGAATCATATAGCTTTTGGTTATAAAAAAGTAATCCAAGGTTATAGAATGCATCAGTATATTTTGGATCGATTTGTAAAATTTTACGATAATATATAGCAGCTGAATCATATAAATTCCTATTCACAAAAATATTTCCCAGGCCATTATATGCTTTGGTATTATCCGGATCAATACTTAGCACTTTCCGATAATAAAAATTCGCTGAATCATATTGATTTTTGTTTTCAAAAAGTAACCCCACATTAATATAGGCATCCGTAAATTGCGAATCTATATGTAACGCTTTATCATAATACATGCGTGCAGAATCAAATTTCATTTCATTCTTAAAAAGAACTCCCAGTGCATTATAGGCGTTTGTATAATTAGAATCAATAGCAAGCGCCTTATAAAAATACCACCTTGCAGAATCGTATTGGCTCGGGTCTTTAAGAAGCAACCCTAGATTATAATAAGCGTCTGTGAATCCCGTATCAATACTTATGGTTTTATCATAATAAAACCTTGCCGAATCATTTTGCGACTTCTCCACAAAAGTATTTCCCAAAGCATTATATGCATAGGTATATTTAGGATCAATATCCAAGGCCTGCTTATAATAATACCTCGCCGAATCATTTTGATTTTGTTTGTAAAAAAGTGTACCGAGATTATAAAAAGCATAGGTGGACTTTGGATCAATACTTATAGCTTTACGGTAATAAACCTTTGCTGAATCAGGCAATTTGAGATGATTTTGAAAAATATTTCCGATACCATTATAGGCATCTGCATATTTAGGATTAATACTCAGGATTTTGCTATAATAAACCATCGCTGAATCAAATTGCTTTTGGATTTCAAAAACAAGGGCAAGATTGTAATATCCATCCGTATAGCCCGGGTTAATGCTTATCGCTTTTAAATAATACTTCCTGGAAGAATCGTACATTTTTTCATTATAAAAATGTATCCCAAGATTATCATAGGCGCTTACATATTTCGGGTCAATACTAATTGCCTTTTGATAATAAACTTCCGCAGAATCATACATTTTTTGAAAGTCAAAAATGATACCCAGTGTATTAATGCCCCCTGCATAAAGAGGGTTAAGGTCAACCGCTTTGCGTCCATATTTAAAGGCCGAATCATAATTGTTCTGGCTTGAAAAACTGAAGCTGAGGTTTGCATAAGGTATTAGAAAATCAGGGTTGGTAGCAATTGCTTTCCGGTAATAGAACCGGGCTGAATCTGATTTTTTTTCAGCGTCAAAAGCCAGCCCCAGGTTGGTGATGGCATTTACCCAGTTAGGAGCTAATGCCAAAGCTTCGTGTACATAGTAAATAGAACTGTCGTACTGTTTGTTTATGTAATATAAAGATCCAAACAGCAGATAGTTATACGCAGCTTTTGGCTGTACACTCAGTGCAGCCTGAGCTAATTGACGAGCTTTCGAAAAATCCGTGACGACGCCTTCGTTGCTTACATAACTGCGGGCGAATAAAAAATCGGCCTTTGCCTGGAGCTGTTTAATGTATTCCAAATCGGCAACTGTATCCTTTTTTAATAATGTTATTGCCCTGTTTAGATATTGAGCATTCTTCCCGTAATTCTTACCAGACGATATGATTTGAGCCTTATTTAAAACGTTATGATCTTCATTTTTAACCTTTGAAGCAGCCAGTATTGTCAAATCATCTTTTCCGCTCAGGTAAAGATTAATCTTATCCTGGGCAAGGTTTATATATTCCATAGCCAGGTTGAACCCGGCCTGGTCGGTAAGGGAGTTATCGGGATATTTATTTAGCAACTGGGTATAAATCTCTTCTGCCGAAGTTTGTCCATCGTCAAGACTGTCGGCTTTAACGAGTTCCATAAACCGGTTATACAATTTTATGGCTGCACTGTCTCCTTCTTTCACATTTCTGCCGGAAGCTCTTGCGGGATTTTTATAATTGAGAGCAAAATCTCCTCCTCCACCAATTTTCGCCATGGCCCATTCATTTTTAAAGCTGCTGTCAACCACACTAAGTGTTTCGTCGGTATTATAAATGAAGCGGGGATCCTGGTTTACATTAAACTTCGATTTGGCATCAATACGTACCTTTCTTTTTACCCAGTTTTCCAGCTCTATAATGTCAACTTTGCCGTCTCCGTTCCCATCGTTATCAGGATTGTCAGCAGCGCCGCTCAAACCATCTATTAAATAATAAGTAAATAAACCATGGCCATGAGCATAGTTGCTATTCTCAAGTGCTATTTCACCTGCGCTTGCCGAAAGCATTATTGATTCTCCGTCGGTTTTTTCCGCAATTCCTTCCTGCATATTTTTTAACCCAGACTCTCCTCCCGGTAATTCATTTGTTCGGCATGCATCCCAAATTAAGAATACATCAATACCATTTCTAATTAATTCATTTTTTATGAGAGATTTTATGTTATACATCTGGATGACACTTGCCATGCCACCTGTATAATTATTTTTATCACCGCCGGGATTGCAATCCTGCAATAGAAAGAAATATTCGTCTGGATTTATAGCATCTCCGTGGCCGGCAAAATAGAAGTAAACCCGGTCGCCTTTTTGCAATTTTTTTTCTTCAGTTAGCCATTTCCGGATGCGGGGTTGCGTGGACGCATTGGCATCCTTGTCTAAAACTAAAAATATATTTTCCAGTTTAACACTTCCGCCGGATTTTGACTGTAAAAAATCTTTGAATAAGAGTGCATCCTGGTCTGCGAAAGCAAGCGGCTTGACATATTTATAATCTGACACACCAACGATAACAGCATAAGTATTTCCAGTAAAAACAGGAGCTCCCGGTTGATTGGTAACAACAACGCCGCGACTTTGCGTCTGCGCAAACATTTTACCAATGCACAAAAAAAGCAGCAAAATGTTTATTACCTGTTTCATAAACGTGATGGCTTATCTAAGTTAAA
>Ga0207667_10003364_pt1 | contig 19733 bp, 15 predicted proteins | sample KBSCornC52_FD_184301 | JGI IMG/M metagenome (GOLD analysis project Ga0207667, IMG submission 184301) | Corn rhizosphere microbial communities from Kellogg Biological Station, Michigan, USA - KBS Corn C5-2 (SPAdes) (version 2) | ecosystem: Host-associated > Plants > Roots > Rhizosphere > Soil ...
GTGACGTTCCTGCGCGTCGACTCACCTCCCGCGGGTCATCGCGTCCTGGACGATCACGTCTGTCGCGAACTATTGACGATGCTCAAGTCCGTGGTTGTCATGGAAGGGGCGACAGGGTGGCGCGCGGCGATTCCCGGCTATCAGGTGTCTGGCAAGACCGGCACCGCGGAAAAGACGGCCGCCGGTGGCGGCTACAACACGGATCACTTCAACGCAGTGTTCGGTGGCGTCGCGCCCTCCACCAGCCCGCGGCTGGCAGCCGTGGTCGTCCTCGAAGACCCGACCGTCGGAGGGCATCAGGGCGGACAGGCATCTGCGCCGGTGTTTTCCGCAGTCGTCGGCGGCGCCCTCCGGTTGCTGGCCGTTGCCCCTGACAAGCCCATCAACGCGCCGGAGGACATTCCGTCCTCTTCTCCCAGGACGCCGCCGGTGCGCACGGCGGCCTTGCCATGAGCACGCGCTCGCTCAGGGAGATCACCGCCGGGCTCGTGCCTGTCAATGTTCCGGCGGAGGTCTGCGTCAGTGATGTGACGCTCGACAGCCGTTCCGTCTCTCCAGGGGCGTTGTTCCTTGCATGTCGCGGCGGGACGCGGCACGGGTTGGAGTTTGCACAGCAGGCCGTCGCTCGCGGTGCGCGCGCTGTTCTGTACGAGGGCGAGGCGTCAGCAAAACCCAGCCTCGAGTCCGAGATATTTGTCGCAGCCGTTCCGCATCTCAGCCGCCACGTAGGCACCATCGCGGACCGCTTCTTTGGGTCACCCGCGCAGGCGCTCACCGTCGCCGGGATCACGGGGACCAATGGCAAGACTACGTGTGCGTGGCTGCTCGCGCAGGCTCTCCAGATCTGCAACCGGCGTGCAGCAGTCATGGGCACGCTGGGATTCGGTGTACCTCCGAAGCTCACTCCGACGGAGCACACGACCTCCGATGCGGTGAGCATTCATCGGCAGTTCGCCGCGCTGCGCAACCTCGGTGCCGAATGCGTGAGCATGGAAGTCTCCTCGCACGCGATCGAGCAGCATCGGGTGGCCGCCGTGCGTTTCGAGACGGCCGCGTTCACCAATCTCACGCGCGACCATCTCGACTACCACGGAACGATGGAAGCGTACGGTGCCACGAAGGCCCGGCTGTTCGCGTGGCCACAGCTCGCGCACCGGGTCATCAACGTCGACGATCCGTTCGGTGCGCAGCTGGCAGCGCAGCCTTCACCGGCGCGCCTGATCATCACGAGTCGGCACACCGCCGCCGCGCGCGCGTTCGGCGGGCGAGGCGCGGCTGCCGCAGCGTCGCGTGATGCGGGCATCGTGAGCGCAAGCCGAGTGACGCGCGATTCGGCAGGCTTGCGAATCGGCGTCGAGTCGAGCTGGGGACCGGGCGAGCTGGCCGTGCCTCTCGTCGGCGATTTCAACATCGACAATGTGCTTACGGTGCTCGCGGTCCTGCTGGCATGGAACGTTCCGCTCGCACAGTCGCTGGCCGCCCTGGGCGCGTGCAGGCCTCCGAGCGGCCGCATGGAAGTGTTTGGCGGCACTGACGGAATGCCTCTGGCCATCGTCGACTATGCGCACACGCCCGATGGGTTGACCAAAGCGCTGACTGCCGCGCGTGCGCATTGCCGTGGACGACTGCGCGTCGTGTTCGGATGTGGTGGGGATCGTGATCCGGGCAAGCGCCCCATGATGGGACAGATCGCCAGCGAGCTCGCGGACGAGGCGATCATCACGGACGACAACCCTCGCACCGAGGATCCGGCGAAAATCGTCGCCGCCATTGTTGCCGGCTTCGCAAGTCCGCGTGCGCCGCTGGTGGAGCACGATCGGGCGGTCGCGATCCGCACCGCTCTGCAGCGCAGTGCTGCGGAAGACGTCGTGCTCGTGGCCGGCAAGGGACACGAGGACTATCAGATCTACGGGACGGCACGCCGCCCCTTCAGTGACCAGGCGATCCTGCGCGACGTGCTCTCCGGGGGGCGAGCATGAAGCGCACGCTCGCCGATTTCGCGAAGGAATGCAGTGGCACGCTGCGGGGAGCCGATCAAAGCTTCTCGGGCGTCTCCAGCGATACCCGCACGCTCAAGCCCGGAGAGCTGTTCGTAGCCTTGCGCGGCCCGCGCTTCGATGCCAACCAGTTCGTGAGCGCGGCGCACTCCGCAGGTGCTGCAGGGGCCGTCGTCGACTCCCCGCAGGAATCGGCGATCTCGCAGATCGTCGTACAGGACACGCAGGCGGCTCTCGAGCGGCTCGGACACAGTTGGCGCAACCAGTTCGCCATCCCGGTGATCGGAGTCGCGGGCAGCAACGGAAAAACCACCACCAAGGAAATGACGGCGACGATCCTGGCGCAGGCAGGCAGTTGTCTGGCCACCCGCGGCACTCTGAACAACCATATCGGAGTGCCGCTGACATTGCTGCGACTCCAGGCCACGGATAAGTTTGCAGTCATCGAGATGGGCGCGAATCACCCTGGCGAGGTAGCCGCCCTGGTGCGCATCGCGCGCCCCACCGTGGGCTTGATCACGAATGCCGGTGCTGAGCATCTGGAAGGCTTCGGCAGCCTGGAAGGCGTCGCGCGCGCGGAAGGCGAGATGGTGGAAGGGCTCGCTGGGACCGCCACCGCGGTGATCAACGCTGACGATGAGTTCGCCAGTCTCTGGCGCCAGATGACTCCGGCCCGGATCGTCAGCTTCGGTGTCGAGAAGAGCGCTGACTTTGCCGCCACCGATATCCGCACTTCGATCGGTGCGGAAGGCTTCGTGACCCATTTCGTACTCGAGAGCCCGCTGGGACCGGGTACGCCCGTCGAGCTGCACATGGGCGGCCGGCACAACGTCGCCAACGCGCTGGCGGCCGCTGCGGCGGCCAGCGCAGCCGGCGCCACGCTGCACCACGTCGTCGCGGGACTGGCTGCGGTGCGCGCAGTGCCCGGACGCCTGCAATTCAAGCGAGCCGCCGGGGGTGCCTGGCTCATCGACGATTCCTACAACGCCAATCCGAGCTCCGTGCGGGCCGGCATCGAGGTGCTCGCCAGCCTGGAAGGTCACAAGTGGCTGGTGCTCGGTGACATGGCCGAGCTCGGGGAGTACGCGCACAGCTCCCATCGTGAGATCGGCGAGCTCGCTCGCAAATGCGGCATCGAGCGGTTGTATGCGACGGGCGAGCTTGCGGCGCTGGCCGTGGAAAGCTTCGGACCAGGCGCACAGTGGTTTGCGGACGCTACGGCGCTGGCGCACGCACTTGAAGCCGCCACCGCGGACGTGCGGATGCTGATCAAGGGATCACGCGTCAACAGGCTCGAGCGCGTCGTCGAGGCGCTCGTGGGCTCCACCATCAAACAGGGCGGGGTGTAAGTGCTCTTCTGGGTCGCACAGCACTTGACCGGCTTCTATTCCGGTTTCAACGTGTTCTCGTACCTCACCTTCCGCGCGATTCTCGCGGTGGTCTCCGCGCTCGCGATCTCGCTGCTCGTCGGACCGAGGATGATCGCCAATCTTTCGCGCTACCAGATCGGCCAGGTGGTACGCGATGACGGTCCCAAGAGCCATCTGCCCAAGGCGGGCACGCCGACGATGGGCGGAACGCTGATTCTGGTCACGACGCTCGTCAGCACCCTGCTGTGGGCCGAGCTTTCCAACCGCTTCATCTGGACGGTCCTGGGGGTCACCTTCGCGTTCGGCCTCATCGGCTTCTACGACGACTATCTGAAGCTGGTGGTCCGCAATTCCAAGGGACTCGTGCCGCGCTGGAAGTATTTCTGGCAGTCGGTGGCGGGGCTGTCGACGGCGGCGGTGCTCTACTACAGCGCCACCCAGCGCTCCGAGACGACGCTGTTCCTGCCGTTCGTGAAGAGCTTCGCCGAGCCGCTGTCGGCGTTCAGCTTCATCGCGATCGGCTACCTGATGATCGTCGGCATGAGCAACGCGGTGAATCTCACCGACGGGCTGGATGGGCTGGCCATCATGCCCGCCGCGCTGGTGGCGGCGGCACTGGGCATCTTCGCGTACGCGAGCGGCAACGCCGTGTACGCCCACTATCTGCAGATTCCGGAGATACGCGGAGCGGGCGAGCTCCTGATTTTCTGCGCGGCGCTCGCCGGTGCGGGGCTGGGCTTTCTGTGGTTCAACTCGTATCCCGCGCAGGTATTTATGGGAGACGTCGGCGCCCTGGCCATCGGGGGCGCCATCGGGGTGATCGCCGTGATCGTGCGCCAGGAGGTCGTCGCGCTGATCATGGGCGGGGTGTTCGTGCTCGAGACGGCCTCCGTCATCCTGCAGGTGGCGTCCTTCAAGTTGACCGGCAAGCGCTTGTTCCGCATGGCACCGATCCATCATCACTTCGAGCTGAAGGGTTGGGCGGAGCCGAAGGTGATCGTGCGCTTCTGGATCATCTCGCTGCTGCTGGTGCTCTTTGGGCTGGCGACGCTGAAACTCAGATGAGCACTCCCCGGAAAGCCTCCTGTGCGGTGATCGTCGGCCTGGGCCGGACGGGCCTCTCGTGCGCGCGCCATCTGCGCTCGCTCGGCTGGCGGATCGCGATCACGGACACGCGTGTGAAGCCGCCGGAGCTGGAGCGCCTGCGCGAACAGTTTCCGGAGGTTGCGGTGAGTCTCGGCGGACTCGACCTGCGGCTGCTGGAGGATGCGATGTGTGTCGTGGCCTCCCCGGGAGTCTCGCTCAAGGAGCCATTCTTCATCGAAGCCGCGGCTCGCGGTCTGGAGATCGTCGGCGACATCGAGATGTTCGCCCGCGCGGTAGATGCGCCCGTCGTAGGCATCACCGGTACGAATGGCAAGAGCACCGTCACCACGCTCGTCGGGAGAATGGCCCATCGAGCGGGCATTCGTGCGCGAGTAGGCGGCAATCTCGGCGAGCCCGCGCTCGATCTGCTTGCGGCCGCACGCGCAGACCCGACCAGCACCCAGCTCTACGTGCTGGAGTTGTCCAGCTTCCAGCTCGACACCACGAGCTCGCTGGGCCTGCAGGCAGCGACGGTCCTGAATGTGACCCCCGATCACCTCGATCGCTACTCTTCGGTCGGCGAGTATGCCGACGCCAAGGCGCGGATCTTTGCTCGCTGCGATACCGCCGTGATCAATCTTGACGATCCGCTCGTCGTGGCGATGCCGCGGCCGGGTCAGAGAACGCTCGGGTTCTCGTTGCGCGCCTCGATCGGCGCGGATTATGCGGTAGCGACGCTGAATGGCGCTTGGTGGCTGACGCGTCGCAGCGAGCCCCTGATGAAAGTGTCCGCGATGAAGATCAAGGGGCTGCACAACGCCGCCAACGCCCTGGCGGCCCTGGCGCTGGGCGAGGCCCTGGGCCTGCCGGTGCCGGCGATGCTCGCCGAGCTCGGCGAGTTTCCCGGGCTGCCGCATCGCTCGCAGTGGGTGGCCGACGTCAACGGTGTCACCTACATCAACGACTCCAAGGGCACCAACGTCGGGGCGACGCTGGCGGCGGTCGGCGGCATGAAAGGCCCGCTGGTCATGATCGCCGGCGGTGACGGCAAGAATCAGGACTTCGCACCGCTGGCGGACGCGTTCCGGGGCAAGGTGCGACACACCGTGCTCATCGGCCGCGATGCGCGTGCAATCGCGCTTGCTTTGCAGGGCGTGGGCACTCTGGAGTTCTGCGGCACGATGGAAGAGGCGGTGCGCGCTGCGGCGCGAGCCGCGCAGCCCGGCGACATCGTCCTGCTCTCACCCGCGTGTGCGAGTCTGGACATGTTTCGCGATTACACCCACCGCGGGGCGGTCTTCAGCCAGGCGGTAAAGGAGCTGGCCGCATGAACGCCGCCGCCGGCTCGTCAATGTTGTATGGGCGATCCACGGCGCGCGGCGGCGCCGTCCATATCGACACGACCACCATCGCGATCGTGTTGAGCATCGTGCTGCTCGGGCTCATCATGGTGACGTCCGCGTCCGTCTCGATCGCGAGCCAGGAGACCGGCCAGCCGTTCTACTACCTCGAGCGGCAGCTGCTGCTGACGCTGGTCGGCGGGGCTCTGGCCGCCTTCCTGTTCTGCATCCGCACCGAGCTGCTCGAGCGGCTCTCGATGCCGCTGCTGATCGCCGCTTTGCTGCTGCTGTTCATGGTGCTGGTGCCGGGTCTGGGACACACCGTCAACGGCAGCCGGCGCTGGCTGCACGTGCTCGGATTGAATTTCCAGGTGTCAGAGCTGGCCCGCGTCCTGGTGCTCATCTACCTGGCCAGCTACGCAGTGCGCCGCCAGGAAGAGCTGCGTACGACGTTCGCGGGCCTGGCGAAGCCCCTGGGTCTGGTTTGCATGGTGGGGGCGCTGCTGCTCGCGGAGCCGGACCTCGGCGCGGCCACCGTGCTGTTCGCCACCGGCTTCGGAATGCTGTTCCTGGCGGGTGCGCGCTTGCGATACGTGCTGGCGATGGCGGCGATCGCCGCCGCCGCCTTCGTGCTGCTGGCGGTGACTTCCAGTTACCGCCTGCGCCGCATCCTGACCTTCCTGCATCCCTGGGACGACCCGATCAAGAGCGGCTACCAGCTCACCCAGTCCCTCATTGCCATCGGGCGCGGCCAGTGGTTCGGCGTCGGGCTGGGAGAGAGCGTCCAGAAGCTGTTCTATCTTCCGGAGGCGCACACCGATTTCCTGTTCGCCGTGCTTGCCGAGGAGCTGGGCCTCGCGGGGGTCGTGCTGACGCTGTCGCTGTTCGTTGCCTTGATCTGGCGCAGCTTCCATATCGCGCGGCTCGCCGCGCACAGCGGCCTCCACTTCCAGTCGTATCTGGCCTCCGGCTTCGGGCTGTGGGTAGGCATTCAGTCCTTCATCAACATCGGCGTGAACATGGGTGTGCTGCCCACCAAGGGGCTCACGTTGCCGCTGATGAGTTACGGCCGATCCAGCCTCATCGTGTCATTGGCCTGGGTGGGCTTGCTGCTGCGTGTCTATCACGAAGCGATGCTCGAGCGGCGCGGCTCGGCGTCGGTGCGCGAGCGCGGCGCAACGCGGGAGCGGGACGAATGAGCGCCGGCGCCGCTGCCAACTCGCAGCCCACCGTCCTGATCATGGCCGGCGGCACTGGCGGCCACGTCTTCCCGGCGCTTGCGCTGGCGCGGCTGTTGCGCGCGAAGTCCTTCGAGGTCGTCTGGTTGGGCACCCAGAGAGGACTCGAGGCGCGCATCGTTCCGGCGGAGAGCATCCCCATCGAATGGCTGTCCGTCGGGGGCTTGCGCGGCAAGGGAGCGCTCACCCTGTTGGCAGCGCCCTTCCGCCTGGCGAAGGCGCTGGTGCAGGCGCTGGGTGTCGTCCGGCGTCACAGGCCGGTCGTCGTGGTGGGCCTTGGAGGGTTCGTCACCGGTCCCGGCGGTGTCGCAGCCTGGCTCACCGGGCGCCCGCTGCTGATCCACGAGCAGAATGCGATCGCCGGATTCACCAACCGCTGCCTGTCGCACGTGGCGCGCGTGGTGCTCGAGGCTTTCCCGAACAGCTTCGGAGGCGAGGTCAAGGCACGCCTGATCGGCAATCCGGTTCGCCAGGACATCAGTGCCGTAGCGCCGCCCTCGATCCGCTTTGCCGGCCGCGGCGGTCCGATCCGCATCCTGGTGATCGGTGGCAGCCAGGGAGCCACGCGCCTGAATGCCGTCGTGCCGTTTGCACTGGCGCGCTTGCGCGCGCAGACCGGCCCCGCCGGACCCATCGACGTGCGCCATCAGGCCGGCGAGCGCTGGATCGAATCCGCGCGCGAGACCTACTCCAACGCCGGTGTGCGTGCCGATGTGCGGCCGTTCATCGACGACATGGCCGAAGCGTATGGGTGGGCCGATCTGGTCATCTGCCGCTCGGGCGCGCTGACGGTGTCCGAGCTGGCAGCCGTCGGCATCGGCGCAGTCCTCGTGCCGTTTCCGGCCGCCGTCGACGACCACCAGACCCACAACGCGCAGTACCTCGTGAGCGAGGGGGCCGCGGTTCTCATTCCGGATCGGGATCTCACCGCTGAACGACTGGCGGATGAGCTGCAGGGACTGTGCGCGGGCCGGGGCAAGCTGCTCGCGATGGCCGAGCGTGCCCGCCTGCTCGCCAAGCCCCATGCCGCCGAAGAGCTCGCAGAGTCCTGCATCGAGCTGGCCAGGAGAGCCGCATGACCGGCGAGCGCCGCACGCGGCTCGAAGGGCACATTCCCGAGCGGCGCGTCTCGCCGGATCGGCGCGACCGCATGCGCCGGATCAACACGATCCACTTCGTCGGGATCGGTGGCAGCGGCATGAGCGGGATCGCCGAGGTGCTCATCAATCTTGGATATGTCGTGCAGGGCTCGGACGTCAAGGCCAACCCGGTCACGCTGCGCCTGACCAAGCTCGGCGCGCGCATCACCATCGGCCACGCCGCGACCAACATCGACGGCGCCGATGTCGTCGTCGTCTCCAGCGCGGTCGCGAAGGACAACCCCGAGGTGGAGGCGGCCGCGCAGCGGCGCATTCCAGTGGTGCCGCGGGCCCAGATGCTCGGCGAGCTGATGCGCTTCAGGTACTCGATCGCCGTGGCAGGCACCCACGGCAAGACGACGACCACGAGCCTGGTGGCCAGCATCCTGGCGGAGGGCGGCGAGGATCCGACTTTCGTCATCGGCGGACGCCTGAAGAGCGCCGACAGCCATGCCCGGCTGGGCGCGAGCCGCTATCTGGTCGCCGAAGCGGACGAAAGCGACGCCTCGTTCACCCACTTGCAGCCCCTGATCTCGATCGTCACCAACATCGACAACGATCACCTCGTGACCCATGGCGGGGACTTCGAGCTGCTCAAGCAGAGCTTTATCGACTTCCTGCGCAACCTGCCGTTCTATGGACTGGCGGTGCTGTGCCTCGACGACCTCCATGTGCGCAGCATTCTGCGCAGCGTCGGGCGTCCGATTCTCACTTACGGACTCTCCGAGGGGGCCGACGTGCGCGCCGGCAACATCCGCCGCGAGGGCCTGCAGACAACGTTCGATGTCGCGCGGCCTGCGGCACCGCCCCTGCAGGTCACACTCAACCTGCCCGGAACGCACAATGTGCTCAATGCCCTCGCGGCCATTGCCGTCGCGACGGAGTTGGGGATCGACGACGGGGCCATCCAGCGGGCGCTCGCGGGGTTCCAGGGTATCGACCGCCGCCTGCAGCACATTGCCGACGTGGAGACCGCGGTGGGCCGCATCACTATCGTCGATGACTACGGCCACCACCCGACGGAGGTCGGCGCCACGCTCGAGGCCTTGCGTCAAGGATATGCGGGCCGCCGCGTGGTCCTCGCATTCCAACCCCATCGTTACACGCGTATTCACGACCTGATCGATGACTTCGGGAAGGTGCTCGCGAGTGCCGACGTACTGCTCGTCACCGAGGTCTATGCCGCAGGCGAAGCGCCGATTGCCGGAGCGGATGGACGCGCACTGTGCCGCGCTGTGCGCAGCCGCGGACAGGTCGAGCCGCTGTTCGTCGAGAGAGTGGAGGATCTGGCGGGCGCGCTCAAGGACATCATTCGCGATGGCGATGTCATCGTGACCATGGGGGCCGGCCACATCAGCGCCGTTGCTCATGAGCTTCCGGCGCGGCTGCGCGCTCTGACCCCACGCAGGGAGCCATCGTGACCGTGGCCATCGCAGCCGAATTCGCCACTCGCGTGAAGCGCAATGAGCCGATGAGCCGCCATACGTCCTGGCATGTCGGCGGACCGGCGGAGGTGTTCTTCACTCCGCGCGATCGCACCGACCTGGCGGCTTTCCTGAGGAGCCTGGGCGAGGAGGTGCCGATCCACTGGGTGGGTCTGGGGAGCAACGTCCTGGTGCGTGACGGAGGCCTCGAAGGCGTTGTCATCAGCACGCAGGGCTCACTCGACCGCCTGGACCGCATCAGCGAGATGACCGTCTACGGTGAGGCGGGTGTTCCCTGTGCGCGGGTGGCGAAGCAGTGCGTGAAGTGGGGGTTGGGCCCGGCGGAATTCTTCGCTGGCATTCCCGGCACCCTCGGTGGCGCGCTCGCCATGAATGCCGGAGCGTTCGGCGGGGAGACCTGGCGCCACGTGACTGAGGTCGAGACGATCGACCGCCACGGCAGAATGTATACGCGCACGCCCGGTGAGTACTCCGTCAGCTACCGCCACGTCGAGGGCCCGTCCAGGGAGGAGTGGTTCATCGCCACACGGCTGACGTTCGAGCGCAAGCCCAGCGTGAATGAAGCCGAAGTGCGCTCCCTTCTGGAGCGGCGCAAGGCCTCGCAGCCGATCGGCGAATGGAGTTGCGGCTCAGTGTTCACCAACCCGCCGGGCGACCATGCGGCACGCCTGGTCGAAGCCAGCGGGCTGAAGGGATTTCGCATCGGCGATGCCTCGGTGTCACAGAAGCATGCCAACTTCATCATCAATCACGGCAACGCCACCGCTGCGGATCTGGAGCAACTCATTCGGCACGTGCAGGAGAGCGTCGAGCGGCTGCATGGTGTGCACCTGACGCCCGAAGTCCGAGTCATGGGAGCGGCGGCCTGATGCGCCTCACCCGTGATCCAACAGCCGCGCGACGCGCGCAGAGCGCCAAGGAATTCGGCCGGGTGGCCGTTCTCTTCGGCGGCGATTCCACCGAGCGCGACATCTCGCTGATGACCGGCAACGCCGTACTGGAGGCGCTGCGACGGCGCGGTGTGGAGGCGCATGCCTTTGATCCGCGCGAGCGTTCTCTGGTCGAGCTCGCTGGTGTGGATCGAGTATGGATCGCGCTCCACGGACCCGGCGGTGAGGACGGGACGGTGCAGGGGGCGTTGGAATATCTCGGAATTCCTTACACCGGCAGTGGCGTGCTGGGGTCCGCCGTGGGCATGGACAAGCTGCGGACGAAGCGGCTGGCGCAGGCCATTGGCGTGTCCACCGCGCAGTATGCGGTGTTGCGCGGGCCCGAGGACTTTGAGTTGGCGGTGGAGCGGCTGCGGCTGCCCATGATCGTCAAGCCCGCGACGCAGGGCTCGAGCGTCGGAATGACCAAGGTGGAGCGCGAAGCGGACCTGCCAGCCGCGTACCGGGTCGCCGCGGCGGTCGAACGCAGCGTGTTCGCCGAAAGCTGGATCACCGGGGCCGAATACACCGTTGCGATTCTGCAGGGTCGTGCGCTGCCCTCGATCCGGATCGAGACGCCGCAGAAGTTCTACGACTACGAAGCAAAGTACTTCCGCGACGACACCCGTTACTTCTGCCCTTCGGGGCTGTCCGCACCGGCCGAGCAGCACCTGGGGAACCTCGCACTCGCAGCTTTCGAGGCGGCAGGCGCGGAAGGGTGGGGCCGGGCGGATTTCATGATGGACGCCACCGGGCGCCCGCTGCTGCTGGAGATCAACACGGTGCCCGGCATGACGAGCCACAGCCTCGTGCCGATGGCGGCGCGCGCGGTGGACCTGTCGTTCGAGGATCTCGTCTGGCAGGTGCTCGAGACGAGCTTCGTCCGCCGCGCGACGGGGGGAGGCTGACGATGCTCGGCCGTCCGAAGAACCGCCGCAGGAAGGAGACCAAGGAGAGTGAGCGCCGTTGGCTCCCGCGCGTCAACTGGCGCCGGGTGGCCACTTCGACAGCGAGCATTCTCGGTGTCTGCCTCGTCGTCGCCGGCGTGCTGTGGGCGCTCGACCAGCCCATTCAGACGGTCTCCGTCGCCGGACGCTTTCAGCGAGTCGCACCTGGAGACGTCGAGCGGATCGTCAAGGAGCATGTGCGTGGAATGGGGCTGCTGAGTGTGGATCTCGCGACCGTGCGCAAGGCACTCCACGAGATCCCCTGGGTCGATGCGGTGAGCGTGCAGCGCGCGTGGCCTCGCGGCCTCAACGTTCTGGTGATCGAGCAGGTAGCGGCCGCACGTTGGGGCTCCAACGGGCTGCTCAATCGTCGTGGCGAGCTGTTCGCAACAGCGGAGCGGCACATTCCGCCGGAGCTGGCGCAGCTGTCCGGGCCGGACGGCAAGGAAGCGGTGGTCGCGGAGAAGTACCTGGCCGTGCAGGGCCGGCTGTTGCAGGCGGGGCTGCGCATGACGGCGATGCGGCTGGACGCGCGCGGCGCGTGGGAATTCGATCTGTCGGACGGGGTGACGGTGCGGCTCGGCCGCCGCCAGTTCGATGAGCGGTTCGAGAAATTCATGTCTGCGGCGCTGAAGCTGGTGACCCAGCGCGGCGATGACATTCAGTACGTGGACATGCGGTACACCAACGGGTTCGCAATCGGTTGGCGCGGCGGCGCCGCTGTTGCCACATCGCAGAAGGACGGCCTGGGCGCTGTGTGTCCGGCGTGCGAGAGGCGTTGGGTTCATCAATCTGACGAGGATGGCGGTCGCGATGCTTAAACGCTCAGAAAGAAATCTCATCGTGGGACTGGACATCGGTACCTCCAAAATCGTCGCTCTGGTGGGCGAGGTGGGGCCGGATGGCGGGATCGAAGTGCTCGGCGTGGGCTCGCAGCCCTCGCGCGGCCTGAAGAAGGGTGTCGTCGTCAACATCGAGTCGACGGTGCAGTCCATCCAGCGGGCCGTGGAGGAAGCGGAGCTCATGGCCGGGTGTGAGATCCACTCGGTGTTCGCGGGCATCGCCGGAAGCCACGTCCGCAGCCTGAACTCGCACGGCGTCGTGGCGATCCGCGACAAGGAAGTCACGCACGGGGACGTCGAGCACGTCATCGATGCCGCCAAGGCCGTGGCCATACCCGCGGACCAGAAGATCCTGCACGTCCTGCCGCAGGAGTTCATCGTCGACGGCCAGGAAGGCATCCGCGACCCGATCAGCATGTCCGGAGTGCGCCTGGAAGCGAAGGTTCACATCGTCACCGGCGCCGACAGTGCCGCGCAGAACATCGAGAAGTGCATCCAGCGTTGCGGCCTGGAGGTCGACGACGTCGTGCTCGAACAGCTCGCTTCGAGCTTCGCAGTGCTCACCGAGGACGAAAAAGAGCTGGGCGTATGCCTGGTGGACATCGGCGGTGGTACGACGGACCTCGCCGTATTCTCCAATGGCGCGATCCGCCACACGGCCGTGATTCCGATCGCCGGCGACCAGGTGACCAACGACATCGCCGTCTCGATGCGTACGCCGACGCAGTATGCGGAGGACATCAAGATCCGCTACGCATGCGCGCTTTCCCAGCTCGCCAATCCTGACGAGAGCATCGAGGTGCCGAGCGTGGGCGAGCGGCCTGCACGGCGGCTCGCTCGGCAGACGCTCGCGGAGATCGTCGAGCCGCGCTACGAGGAGCTGTTCGGATTGGTGCGCGAGGAGCTGCGCAGGAGCGGCTTCGAGGAGGTCATCGCCGCGGGCATCGTGCTGACCGGCGGGAGCGCCAAGATGGAAGGCGCGGTCGAGCTCGCCGAGGAAGTGTTCCACATGCCGGTGCGGCTGGGGGTGCCGCAACAGGTGCAGGGACTGTCCGATGTGGTTCGCAATCCGATCTATTCGACGGGGGTGGGGCTGCTGCTCTACGCCCGCGACAACGTCATGCCCGTGCGACGCGGGCGGGGACCCTTCGGGGGTGGGAACGGCGGCAAGTCGGTCTTCGACCGCATGCGTTCCTGGTTCCAGGGCAACTTTTGAGGCTGACAGACCCGGCAACGGCGCAGGCCTTGCCGGGAATTTTGATACCGGGGTAGAGGAGCACATTCACTATGTTTGAACTGATGGACGCGTACAGCCAAAGCGCCGTCATCAAAGTGATCGGCGTGGGCGGCGGCGGCGGGAACGCCGTGGCTCACATGGTCACGGCGGGAATCGACGGCGTCGAATTCATGTGCATCAACACCGACTCGCAGGCGTTGAAGCATGCCAAGGTCAAGACGGCCCTGCAGATCGGTTGCAACATCACCAAGGGACTGGGCGCGGGCGCCGACCCGGAAGTGGGGCGCCAGGCGGCGATGGAGGATCGCGACCGCATCGTCGAGCTCGTCGAAGGCTGCGACATGCTGTTCATCACCGCCGGCATGGGTGGCGGGACGGGTACGGGAGCCGCTCCCGTGGTCGCGCAGGTCGCCAAGGAGCTGGGCATCCTGACCGTCGCCGTGGTCACCAAGCCCTTCGAGATGGAGGGCAACAAGCGCCTGTTCGTGGCGGATCACGGGATTGCCGAGCTGGGCAAGTTCTGCGACTCCCTGATCACCATCCCGAACCAGAAGCTGCTGACGGTGCTCGGGCCGCAGACCACGTTGCTCGATGCCTTCAAGGCGGCGAACCAGGTGTTGCAAGGTGCCGTCCAAGGCATCGCTGACCTGATCACCCGCCCCGGCCTGATCAACGTCGACTTTGCCGACGTGCGCACGGTCATGGCGGAGACGGGCATGGCGATGATGGGCTCGGGCGTGGCGAGCGGCGAAGGACGCGCGAAGGAGGCCGCCGAGGCGGCGGTATCCTCGCCGCTGCTGGAGGACATCAACCTGGCGGGCGCGCACGGCATCCTGGTGAACGTCACCGCCGGCATGGATCTGTCCATCGGCGAGTTCCAGGAAGTCGGCCAGATCGTCAAGCAATTCGCTTCCGAGGACGCCACCGTGGTGGTCGGCACGGTCATCGATCCGGAGCTCTCCAACCAGGTGAGGGTGACGGTGGTTGCGACCGGTCTCGGCCGCCCAGCGTCGGCTCGCCCGCTCGCGGCACCGCAGCGTGAAGCCACGCTTACCCGCGACGCGCATGCGCATGCGCATGGGGCGCGGGAAGCACAGTCTCGGGCCGAGCCACCGATGCGGGTGGTGCGCCGGGGGCCGCTGTCCACCAGCGACTACGCTGCGCTGGACAAGCCGACTGTGCAGCGTCAGCGGGCGGTCGGTGACGGGCTGCGTCAGGAAGCGGAGCCGGACGACCTGCTGGACATTCCGGCGTTCCTGCGGCGCCAGGCCGACTAGGCGGCCGTCGCGCTCCAAGCGGGTAAACGGCTGAAGTTTGCCCGCGTTGATACCCCGGTGAGTCCGGCCCGAAAGGGCCGGCTCTCGGCAAGGCACGCCGCATGCTCCGACAGCGTTGGAGCCTGCTTTTGTCGTGTGGTACGGTAACGCGCCTGCGTGCGCACAGATGGACGCCCATGGAGTCGAGGTCGACCCGTAACCGCACCAGGAGACGCCCTACCTCGAGCGGCAGGTTAGACGCACCACCTGGGTGGCGGGCCAGCACGGGAACAATGCGCAACAATTCATGGTTGGACAACGAACGCTGAAAAATTCGATCCGCGCCACCGGCGTCGGTCTGCACTCGGGCAAGAAGGTGTTGATGACCCTTCGACCGGCCGAGGCGGACTCCGGAATCGTATTCCGGAGGACAGATCTGTCCGAGGTCGTCGACATCCGGGCGCGCGCGGAGAATGTCGGTGAGACGACCCTGGGCACGACTCTGTGCAAGGGCGACACACGCGTGTCGACGGTGGAGCATCTGCTGTCCGCCTTCGCGGGACTGGGCATCGACAACGCCATCGTCGAGCTGAGCGCGGTGGAAGTCCCGATCATGGATGGCAGCGCCGGACCGTTCGTATTTCTTCTGCAGTCCGCCGGGATCGAGGAGCAGCGCTCGCCCAAACGCTTCATCCGTGTGAAGAAGCGCGTGCGGGTGGAGGACGGCGACAAGTGGGCGCAGTTCGATCCGTTCGACGGCTTCAAGGTGAACTTCGAGATCGAGTTCAATCACCCCGTCTTCAAACGGCGTGCACAGAAGGCGTCGATGGACTTCTCCACCACCTCCTTCCTGAAGGAAGTGAGCCGCGCGCGCACCTTCGGCTTCATGCGGGACCTGGAGACGTTGCGCGCGCACAATCTGGCTCTCGGCGGCAACCTCGACAATGCGATCGTGTTGGATGAGTTCGGCGTGCTCAACGAGGACGGCCTGCGCTACGAGGACGAGTTCGTCAAGCACAAGATCCTGGATGCGATCGGCGATCTTTATCTGCTCGGCCACAGCCTGATCGGCGAATTCAGCGGCCACAAATCCGGGCACGCGCTCAACAACAAGCTGCTGCGGACACTGCTCGCGGATGCCTCCAGTTGGGAGGAGGTCGTGTTCGAGTCGTACGCGGATGCGCCGATCTCGTACGTGGAAGCCCCTGCGCTTCCGGGTGCCGGAAACTAGCTCGATCGCAAGCCCGCGGGCGCTTCCGGCCTGCCACCCTCGCTCAGCTCCGCGGCAACACCCGCACCTTTATCCCCGTGATATCCGGGTGGGCGGCCCGCAGCGGCGCCTCGATTTCCTGGATCGCATAGCGCAATCGAGCCGACCAGGCGGCGGACTCCGCGAACAGCACGAGCGTGCCCTCCCGCTCCACGATCCCGGACACCCGGGTGGCCAGGTCTTCTGGTAAATGGGCCGCCAGCCAGGAGCGCCACGCGCCCTGACGCGCGGCCTGATCTGTGACGCGCGTCAGGGCTGGGGACACCCGGGCGAGCAGGGCTTTGACAGAATCCGGTTGAGTACGGATTTCCGCAGGTCGGCGCAGCGAATTTCGAGAGCCGCCGCGCTTGTCTCGGGCCCCCTGTTTGGGCATAGTCGTTTCGCTGCTATCTGTATATGGCGAAATCCCCCCTACGGGTCTTTCGCCTGTTAACGGCAAACCCGCCGAAAGGCGGGGACGCAAAGCCACCGGTCTAAAGCGAGGAGCCATGACAGCGGGGTTGCCAGCAAGGTGCAAGTTTTTTCAACGAGAACAGGGCGCTTCACGCCCGGGCATGGCTCTATGCGCGCGTTTGGCGACGCTCCGGTGGGCGAGGCTTGGCTTTCCGCCGTTCGCTGCGCGATTCCCGCCGATGCTTCCGGCATTGCGGTGCCTGCCCGATGACGAGCGGTCGAGGGTCTCGTCTATCGACCGCGGAGCAGGAGGGGCCGGGCCTTTCAGCCCAGTCGCCTTTTGCGTCGGAGAATGAGGCAAGCACTCATACGGAGCGCACCGGATGAACATCATTTTCTTCTCCAAGCGCCGGGGCGCCGCGCGCCAGCTCAATCTGGCTCATCCGCTCGCGCTGGGTCTGGTTGCGACGCTCGCTCTGGGGTTGCTCGGTGGGGCCTTCACGCTTGGGATGCATCTGGGGCAGGGAGGTGGAGCGCGCCTGGCGCGCGGTGACACCGACCACTGGACACAGATTCTCTCGGACCAGAAGCAGCAGATCGCCGACCTCAAGCAGCAACTCCAGGAACGGGTGGACGCGATGGCCGTGCGGCTGGGTGCGATGAACGCCCACGTCATTCGCCTCGATGCCCTGGGCAAGCGCCTGACCGAGATGGCCGACATCGACAATCGGGAGTTCGACTTCGATACGGATCCGCCGACCGGCGGACCGGAGTCGGACGGGGAAGGGGTGAGCGCGCAGATACCGGACCTCACGGCCATGATCGACCGTCTGGACAAGCGGGTCACGCTGCGCGATTCCCAGCTTTCCGCGCTCGAGAACGTGATTCTGGCGCGTGACCTGAAGAAGCAGATCCACCCCGAGGGGCGGCCCGTCAACCAGGGCTTTATCTCCTCGTATTTTGGCGAGCGCGAGGACCCCTTCACGGGCCGCGAGGCGTACCACAAAGGCGTGGACTTCGCCGGTAGCGCGGGGGAGGACGTCGTTGCGGTGGCCGCCGGCGTCGTCACCTGGTCAGGAGAGCGTTCCGGCTACGGCAACCTCGTGGAGATCAATCACGGGGACGGATACGTCACCCGCTATGCCCACAACGAGCGGACCCTGGTGAAGGTCGGGGACACGGTGAAGCGTGGCGAAACCATCGCACTGATGGGGTCCACTGGCCACTCGACCGGTCCCCACGTCCACTTCGAGGTTCTGCGCAACGGCCGACAAGTCGATCCGCTGAGCTTCATCGGCAAATAGCCTTTCAGCGCCCGCACCGCGCCCACGGTCGGCCTCCTCCTGGAGGCCTGCCCCCTTTCGCGCTTGCCTTGAAAAGCCCTGCCAGCGAACCAATTGGGCGTCTGAGGCGTCTATTGCGTACAATACGCGCCCTTTGTGGCCGCCACGCCTGAAGTCGCTCAGGGGCATCCTAAGGCCTTACGGCGCATCGGTTTTTTTGACCCAGGACAGTCACGTTGCTGCAATTCCTCACGCGCGTCTTCGGGAGCCGCAACGAGCGGGTGATCCGGGGCTTTGGGCGCATCATCCGCGCCGCGAACCAGCTCGAGCCGCAGATCAAGGCCCTCAGCGATGAGGCGTTGCGGGGGAAGACCGAGGAATTCCGGCGCCGTCTGAAGGAAGGCGCCAAGCTCGACGATCTGGTCCCCGAGGCGTTCGCAGTCGTGCGCGAAGCGGCGCTGCGGACGCTGAAGATGCGGCACTTCGATGTGCAGCTCATCGGCGGCCTGGTGCTCCACGAAGGGAAGATCTCCGAGATGCGCACCGGCGAGGGCAAGACCCTCATGGCCACGCTGCCGGCGTATCTGAATGCACTGCCCGGGGAGGGCGTGCACATCGTCACGGTCAATGAGTATCTCGCGCAGCGCGACGCCGACTGGATGGCGCCGGTCTATCGCTTTCTGGGCCTCACGGTCGGGGTGATCAAGAACTCCCAGGACCAGCAGGAGAAGCGCGACGCCTACGGCTGCGACATCACCTACGGCACCAACAACGAGTTCGGTTTCGACTACCTGCGCGACAACCTGGCCTTCCGCCTCGAGGATCGCGTGCAGCGCGGCCTGGCCTATGCGGTGGTCGACGAGGTCGACTCGATCCTGATCGATGAGGCGCGCACGCCGCTGATCATCTCCGGACCCGCGGAGGAGAGCACCGAGCTGTACCTGCGGATCAATCAGCTGGTGCCGCGGCTGAAACGGCAGAAAGAAGAGGACGGGCCCGGCGACTTCTCCGTGGAGGAGAAGACCAAGCAGGTCCACGTCACCGAGGAGGGCCACGAGAGCGTCGAGAGGCTGATGGTCGAGTCGGGTCTGCTGCGCCAGGGCGAGAGCCTGTATGACGCGGCCAACATCCGCCTCATGCATCACCTGAACGCCGCACTGCGCGCGCACGCTCTCTACAAGCGGGACGTCGAGTACATCGTTCGCGGCGGTGAGGTCATCATCGTCGATGAGTTCACGGGCCGCACCATGCAGGGCCGGCGCTGGTCGGACGGCCTGCACCAGGCGGTGGAGGCGAAGGAAGGCGTCCGCATCCGCGAAGAGAATCAGACGGTCGCCTCGATCACGTTCCAGAACTACTTCCGCCTGTACAAGAAGCTCGCCGGCATGACCGGCACGGCCGATACGGAAGCCCCGGAGTTCCTGCAGATCTACGGCCTGGAGGTCGTCGTGGTGCCCACGCACCGCCCGATGATCCGCAAGGACAATCCGGACTTCGTGTACCTGACGCAGAAGGACAAGTTCAAGGCGATCATCGAGGACATCCGTGATTGCGTCGCGCGCGAGCAGCCGGTGCTGGTCGGCACGACCTCGATCGAGACTTCCGAGTTCCTCGCGGGGCTGCTGCAGGAGGAGTCGATTCCGCACCAGGTGCTGAACGCCAAGCAGCACGAGCGCGAGGCGTTGATCATCGCGCAGGCCGGCAGTCCGGGCGCGGTGACCATCGCTACCAACATGGCCGGCCGCGGCACCGACATCGTGCTCGGTGGCAATCTGCAGGCGGAGCTGGCAAGCCTCGGGGAGGTCGACGCCGCCACGACCGAGAAGGCGCGCGCAGCATGGGAAGAGCGCCACGCCAAGGTCCTGGCGGCGGGCGGGCTGCACATCGTCGGTACCGAGCGGCATGAGTCGCGCCGCATCGACAATCAGCTGCGCGGCCGATCGGGCCGCCAGGGCGATCCG
>Ga0207667_10003365_pt1 | contig 19733 bp, 17 predicted proteins | sample KBSCornC52_FD_184301 | JGI IMG/M metagenome (GOLD analysis project Ga0207667, IMG submission 184301) | Corn rhizosphere microbial communities from Kellogg Biological Station, Michigan, USA - KBS Corn C5-2 (SPAdes) (version 2) | ecosystem: Host-associated > Plants > Roots > Rhizosphere > Soil ...
GAGAAGATGATACGCGCCCTCCGCGTTCCATGCCCGTTCGGGACCTTCTGCCGAACGAACAGTTGTACACGGGCATGATGGGAATCCTGGGAGTAGTTCGCACGGATCTTAAAGAAACGGCTGATGAGGCCAGCGGCGTGTTCACGCCGGACGACCGCGCAATGCTGCGCATGATCTACCTGGCGATCGGTAAGTTGTAGGGCTGAAAAAGGGGCGGTGAACCGCCCCTCTTTTTTACTGTACTGCTGGTAGCAACACCGTATTACTGACTCCTAGGAAGGTGCTGCCGTCAGTGCTCGTTTCAATCACAATCAAACTCTGGTCGGGTCCGGTGGAAGAATCCGCCGGAATCTGGAATTCGACCAGGTATGCGCCGACCCATCCGAACATATAGCGCGCCGAGAGGGCAGGTATGCCACGGCCGCTTAAGAACACGGCGGTCGGCAGAATTACATTTTGGCTTCCTGTGCCGGCCGAATTCGTGACCAGCGTTGGGGTCGTCTGGCCAAGGCCGGTGGTTACCACATAGACCTTCTCCCCCTGATGCGCCGGGTTAGTAGCCGTCACATAAGTGCCGTCAACTTCACGAATCACCGCGCCGTACAGTTTGTTGTTAGGCCCGGTGTAGGTGAAAATCCCGGGCTGCACCTGCAATACGGGCACGTTCGTGATCGTGGTGCTGCCGCCGTTCACAGTGACTACGACGGTGGCACCGCTACCGGTAAGTTCGCAGGGAGCCTGGAAGTTAGCACGCTGGCCGAACTGGTCGTTGGCGACCGCTTGAATCGGGACCAGAGTGCCATTCACGGTTATAGACAGACCAGCCACGCTGTAGGGATAAGCCCCGAAGAAGCTCACCGGAGCGACGACGCCCGTGACGCCGGGAGCGACGCCAGCTCCCGTTACGGTGACAAAGCCGCACGGAGTCATCCCGGGGGCGCCCGTGGCGGCGTTAGTGAAGCTGGCGCTGGTGAGCGAGGGGGCGGCAGGATGAGACGACAAAGTCGCCGTCGTAGTGGCACTACCGGCAGTCGCAGTGACCACGATGTTCCCGGCAGTGCTGCCCGCTGTGACAGTAACCTGCACCTGGCCTTGCGCGTTCGTCGTCGCGCTGCCCGTGTTAAGCGTTGCGCCAGCCGACACGGAGAAGTTGACCTGAGTACCGGAAACCGGGTTGTTGTTCGCATCGCGGACCACAAAGGTTAACGGTTGGAATTGCTGTCCGACGGCCACGGCTGCCGGAAGCGGCTGGACTACTGAGATCCCGGAAATGGAGATTTGATTCGTGATTTTAAAGACGACGGGGGTCAAGCCTGCACCCGTAAGCTGGACCTGGACAACGCCAGCCGAGGAGCCGAGTACAACGCTGGCCGACACGGCACCGCCTGCGTCGGACGAGGTTTGCGCGGAGGCGAAACTCGCCGGAGCCGAACCTTGGATAAAGCCCCAGGCCAGACCGCCGGTACTTATCGCCTTGCCGCAACCATCGTTCACGCGCGCCGTAAGCGTAAAGGTGTTTCCCGGGGTGCCGGTTTGGTTCAGTGGGGAAAGCGGAACGAGTGCCGTTGCACTTCCCTGCGTGATCGAAAGAGTCAAGGGGAAGGCCGTGACCCGGGATTCGCCTGGCACTACGAATATGCCGACATCCTGTGTACCGTATTGGCAGGCACCGGGCAGCAATTGTAAATCGCAATGAGAGATCCCGGAATTATCACTGCGAGAAAGACCCTGGCAGACGGCAATCTGAGAATTAGCGGTGAGATTTTGCGGGTTATCGACGATTCTCAGCCCAATGTTGGGGACATTCATCGCGGGTTGTTTTTCCGTAAACGTTTGGATGGTGACCGCTGAGGGCAGAAACCCTCCCTGTGGGATCGAAATCCGGCGAGTGACAGGGCTGAGGAGATTAAATCCGGGCTGCAGGTCGTTGGGTCCGGCATTATGGGTGGTTTCGTAGAACTCCACCGTGCCATAGACCGAAGTGGCTGAAATTTTACTGAGCTTGGTGGAGATATTTTGGGGGATGGTAGCAGAGGAATAGTCCGCTTTCGCCAAACCGTCCTGATCGGTGAGGCCCTGATTACGGGGGGAGATCGTACCTATACCATCGGTGAGCTGGAAGGCAACAGAAACACCCGCTAAAGGATTGCCATTCCCATCGACGACCTTAACCGTCAGTGGCAACTGCGCCAGCGTGCTCTGACCGAGCAGTTGTCCGTCGCCTGCATAGATCGACATCTGGGGGTTGCCGTTTCCGCCTGTGCTCCCGCCTGTACCGCTACCGCTGACGTTGAGCTGAAAGCTAGTGGTCAGTATTCCGGAGGATAACGTGACGGTGTAATTCCCTGGCGTCGCGGGCGCAGTAATTGTGGTTTGCGCCCAGCCTCCAGCGGTTGTAGTTACGGTCGGATTGGTGATAGCAATCCCCGACGCAGGATCCGCCGAGAAGGACGCAGTAGCTCCCATGACCGGACGGCCGACCGGATCGAGTAGCTGCCCAGTGAGAACGGCTGTTGCATTGGGAGCGAGGTTCTGGCTCGAGTTGATCAATGACAGACTGGCCGCGCCGGACTGCGCCGGGATCGACAGGAACGACAAGATTTGTCCGTTGATTGGATCCAGCGTAGTCAGCTGATCGACCCCGTTGGTAGCGAGATTAATGCGGTCGAAGTTGTGATTGGCGAACAACAAATAAAGAAATCTCGAGCTTGGGTTTTCGTTAGAGACTGCTGCGGCCACTACAGTGCTCGTTGGCAACTGTCCGAGTACAGTAGGCGTCATGGTGAAGGGCGTTGGGGTTATGTCGTACAAGATGTTGGTGACCGAGGATAAACCGAATACCCGGTTATTACCGGCGACCAGGATCTGGTCCACCGTTGGAGGAGCGGTATTATCCGCCGGCAATGGCAGCGTCGTGATGGCATGAGACTGAACAGATAACTTGAAGATGGCTGAGCAGGTCCCGCATGCAGTTTGGTTCACGAAGTAGGCGGTGGTTCCATCGGGAGTGAATTGAAGCGGTCCGGCGAGTCCTGGGAACGTCATCTCGCCGAGCGGAGTGACCGTCAAAGTCACTGGGTCAATCTCGAACAGCTTATTCGCACCAGTAGTAACGTAAAGTAGATTGCCGGGCGAAAGCACCATGGAGGTGGCTCCCGAGATCAGCGTCAGTTGGGTGGCGCTGACCTGCGGGCCGCCGGTGGCACTCAGATTCATAGAGGTGATGGTGCTGCCGGTGCCCGAAGTGGAGAGAATCCACGCAGTTGTGCCGTCATGGCTGACGGCCACCGCGACTGGGTCGTTACCGGCGGGAACACCGGTGTCTGCATCCGCCGCAAGGGCATCCGTCGCGGTATTGACGGTATATAGGTGACTGCCGACCACGAACAGGTACTTGCCGTCGGGTGTGATTACGGCGTCGCTGACCGCCCCGGAGATCGCGCTCAGGGGCGTGGGATTGTTCAGTGTGCGGTCGCTAGTCGTGATTTTCGCTTCGAACATGCCCTTTGGGGTCGCGAAGTAAAACTTCGACCCATCTGGTGTCGCGACCACTTTGGTCGCGCCCGCGTAGCTTGAATTGTTGCTCGGCCCGAGTTTCCGGCTGAAATCGTTATCGCCGACGGCCCCAACTTGCGGGGCCTGTCCACTCTGCGCCAAGCCTGGCAATTGAAAAATATAGCTAGTCTGAGCAAATGCAGCCGCCGCGAGGGCCAGATACAGGGAGACGACCGGAACAAAACGTGGTTTCACCATGGACAAACCTCTATTGGATATATCGGAAGGGACGCGGGCGGAACACAGATGAGTATAGCATTCGAGAGCGGCAAAGCCAAAAACAAATTGCAGTCCGATTGTTCTGGACCTAAACTTTCCCGAAAAGCAAAAAGGGAGGAGCCGAAGCTCCTCCCTTTCTGATCGTACAAAACGTACTTCTAGTGGCCGTCGTTCTCGCCCGTGGACGAGGTGCGCGGCAGCCCCGGAGTATCTAGCACGATGGCTAGGTAGCCCATCGCCAGGTTATCCGCCTGGAATCCAGCGCCCTGCTTGCTGATGAAGGCAAAGCCGTGGCAGTACTGGAATCGGGCTTGCGCAATGATGTAGCCGGTGAAGCCCGTGGCAGGTAGAAGAACCGACCCCGCCGGGGTCTGACCGTTGATCGCTCCACCATTGAACAGAGTGTACGTGAGCACACCGCCGGCAGGAACGTTCGTGAGCGTTCCGGTACAGCTACCGGGAGTGGTTTGGTTGGTGCACTGCGTGTTCGTCTGACCGAGGAAGTTCGGCTCGGCAGGCGGCGTCGCATTGCGGTTGTAGAACCACAACTGGACGGGACCGGACTGCGCGGAACCCTTGAACCCGAACACCGAGGGAGCGGTATTGCCGGGATCAAGCGACGTATTCGCGATTGCGATTCCAGTGTCGAAGCTGCCACCGGCGGTCGCCGCGTTGGTTACATACGGGAACAGCAAGTTGCAAGAACACTGCGAGATCGCAAAGAGGTTGGTCGGAGGCGCGATCCGGAGGAACCGAGGAATAGCCAGGGTATTCGGGATGGCGACCGTGTTTTCCGTGCCGGCAGCGAAGGCTGTACGCCTTACGTTGTCGAGCGGATCATAGAACGGAGCGAAGCTGCCCTGGATCTGCGAGATCACGTTCGGAGCAGGCAGATTGGACGGCAGGTTGGGGATGCCTGCGACCGTTAGCGGAATGGCGACTTTCTCCAGAGCACTGGGGTTGGAGAAGAACACTTCGTACACTGCGAAGCCGGGGGCTGCGATGCCACCGACCGTTCCTGCGATAGTAGTCGATGGAGAACTGGATTGAACTACACCACCTACCGTGGTACAGGTGGCGGGTGTTCCGCCAAAACCAGTGGACGTGGTTCCAGTGATCAGTATTGCGATACCGGTGACACCGCCGCCAATTACGTTCGTGAGATTCGCGCAGTTAGGTACCGATACACTGGAGCCCGCTGGAATCTTCGACAAGTTGACGGCAAGCCGCGTACCCTGGGTAGCAATTCCGGCCAAGGTGATACCGGTATCGGTTCCGCCCGCGTTTGAGAACGGGACGCCGTTGCCAGCCTGACCCGTTAGCGGCGCCAGCGGATTGTCACCCGCGGTTGCCGCGAAGCTATTGACATAGCCGCTTTCCGTTTCGTACACCGCGCCAGCGACGTTCTGGTTGTTGGCGACACCCTGAGTCGTGTCAGCTTGAAGGAACTGGTAAGACGGTTTCGCTTGCCCGTTCTTCAACACTTGAGTGAGACTCTGCGGCTTAAATGCTTCGTTGAAGCCTTCCTGAAACGTATAGGTTAGGTTCTGTGTCTGCGCGGCCAAGGAAGTGCACTGGATGAAGTCCAGCTTGGCGGCATTGAGATTCGGACCGACCAAGCCTAGCTGTACGGTTGCGATCGGGTGCGAAAGGCTGTCCACTGGAAGACCGGTAACTGGGTTGACGATAATGCTGGCGTTGATCTGTTGCGTCACGTTAGCCACAACCACCGATTTAGCTGTCGCATCGCCGCGAATGTTGGTGATGCGGATGATGCGGTGGCAAGGAGCACCCGGCACGGCGATGGACGCCGCGCAAATCGTTCCGGGCGGATCGATCGGGATACCCGCGAATACCACTTGATTGTACTGACCCGTGATCAGGCGGAAAGAGCGGCCCTGAAACACGTTCGGGTGTCCCGGAGTGCCGTTGTAGGTGGCTGCCGCTCCGTTGGAACCGCCTCCCGCGATAGTGCAAACACCCGCACCCGCCTGAGTATTGTCGGGCGCGTCCGTGCGACCACAATTCAGGATGGGCCGCGTCGGATTGGACGGGGAATTCGGTTCATCGATGATCAACAAGGATTCGAGGAACTCGACCTGGTTGATGACCTTGGTGGTTTGGCTGGTTACGTTGACATCAAGGTTAACCGTGATGCCGACGGGCGGTACAGTTTGACCGGGAGGGGTAGGAGTTCCACCCGTGCAGTCAAGCTGGATGTCGCCCAACAGCTCGGCGAATCCTTCCGCCCGAACCAAGGTCGATGAGCTGGTACTACTGTTGCATAGAAAAGCCTGTGCGCTAGCCGATCCGGTGAACCCCGCGAGCAGGGCCACTAGGGCAAGCGCATAAAGACATTTGCGAAAATCTGCCATTTCCTTCTCCTTGTGAGATCTGAATTTTGAATTGATGGAAGTTCTCTTTTTCAACCTGAGCCTCAATCCTGTTGTCCCGTATGCGAGACTCGAGCCTCTCGATAACCCGTCGGCCGCTCCGTGCTCGTCACTCTTTCAAAGCTCATTTTGTTTCGACTTCTCTTATATGTACTGCTATGTGCTCGCGGATCCACGGTCAATGAATGCCGCCAAAAAAACTGCAAAAGCTGTTACACCCTGGACGCAGTCAGAATATAGATAACACCCTCCGGCGGTTCAAGTCAAGCAAAAAGTGATACTTGCGCTTCTTGCCCGAAGCTTGAAACCGGTCTGAGACTGTCTCAATTGATAACACTCGACGGGTTCAGAAACAAACTTTAGCATCGAAAATGAGCTGGGCACGACCGAACGGAGAAAAAGCGGACGCGAATGGTACCGTACTAGGCGGCTCCGCGGTGAAATATCCGCAGTTAGTTTATATACTTGCGTAATTTGCGGACGCTGGCCTTGAGCTCCTGACTGGCCTCCAAGAGATCATTGGCGTCGTAGATGACATGGGGGGTCATAAAAATGATTAGCTCGGTTCGATCATGGCTGTAGGTTTTGTTGCCGAAGAACCCGCCGACATAAGGAAGACGGTTCAAGCCGGGAATACCGGACGAGCCGCTATTCGTGTTTTCCGAGATCAGACCTCCGATCGCAACCGTATCGCCGTCCTGCACGGTGATCTGGGTTTGCACCACCTGCTGATCGAATGAGGGCGTTGGGATGTTAGAGGTGGTTGTGCTCGTGGGATTGCTGACCTCCTGATCGATGATGAGCGTAACCACACCGCTGGGATTCACGCGCGCATTTACCTGCAGGGTTACGCCGGTATCGTGCGAAGAAATCGCCTGAGTTTGCGTGTTGGTTCCCCCGCCCGGAGTAATGATCGTACCGGTAAGCACGGGAACCTGCGCACCAACGTTAATCGAAGCCGGAATGCTGTCGGTGGCAATGAGGCTGGGCTCGGAAATTACGCGCGCGTTGGCCGCATTGTCCGTCAGGCTCAAGAAAGCCAGCAGCTCTTTGGCTTGACCCACCACCATCCCGGCCGAAAGCTGCGTAGCGGCATTCATCAGGCTCGCCGCGGGAGAGCGATTCTGCCCGCTGACTTTCTGATACAAGTAGTTCACGCCCATCGAAAAACTGCCGCTCAGCACCACCGAATAAATTTTGGCTTCGAGCAGAATCTGGCGCGGCATCACATCCAGTTCCTTGAGCAGTTTCAGAATGCCCTGGTATTGCTGAGCGTCCGCCTGAATCAGCAGAGAGTTATCGAGCGGATTGGCGACAATACGAGGCGGGTTCTGGGTGGTGCCTGCAGCCGTGCCCGCGGTAGCAGCGGGGGCTGGCGTGCCCGCGGGCGTAGCGGCTGCGCCGGAGGGTACGAATCCCAGCGGCCCTGCGGTCGTAACCGGCGTTTGCGCCGCATAGCCGCCGAAGGAGGGGTACCCATATCCGCCACCCATCGCGCCTCCCATGCCGCCCATCCCGCTCATCATTCCGCAACCTCCACCTGTGCCGCCGAATCCGTTATTGAAGCTGTTCTGGCTGCCATATCCGCTGTTGGTTCCTCCGATCCCGCCTACTTGAGAACCGCCATAACCGCCGCCATATACTCCGCCATAACCACCGCCATATGCTCCGCCATAACCGCCACCATACGCACCCGGATAGGAGCCCCCATATCCGTAAGCTCCCGCGCCAGCCGCACCAGCGGGCATGTACAGCTGGTTCAGCGCCATCGCCAAGCACATGGCCTGGCCATAACGAACGTGATAAACGTAGGTGTCGATCACGCCGGCGGTGGCTGAAACAGCCACGTCCAGTTTCTTGATCCAGGTCTCGACGGTATCGAACACGCCCGGGTTGGGGGCCACCGCGATCAAAGTTCCGATACGATCCACTGCCAGGAATCGCACAGAGGAGGTCTTGCTATCGAGCGAAATCGATTTAAGAATGTTCTCCAGTTCCTTGACCAGGTCAGAGGGCCGCGCGTTGTGAAGCTCGTACAGGCGCACACGTTCTCCCGCAAAGGTATCGCTATCGAACAGCGCAACCAGATCCATCAGGCGTCGCATGTTCCGGCGGCTGTCCAGAATGAACATCAGATTCGCGGGCGGATAGACTTTGATGACCGCGTTCGGGTCGGTGAATTCCTGGATGATTTTACTCAACTCATCGACGCTGACGTACTTCAAAAAAACCATGTTGAGTATAAGCTGCTCGTCGGCGGGGATATCCCGTCCGTTGGATTGGAACGGTATCGGCTGGCGCACGGCGTCGGCCATGGGAACAATGCGGTAAATCTCGCCTTCCTGGATCATTCCGAAGCCATTGACACGCAGGATCATGTCGAGCACATTGCGCGGATCGAGATTCCGCGTTTCGCCATAAGTATTGAGCGTGACCGTGCCCTTCACCCGAGGATCGATCTGAATATTAAGGTTGAGCTTGCGCGCCAGTTGATCGACCACTTCGGTGAGGGAGACATCCTGCAAGTTCATGACGATGCCGGTGGCCGGGGCCGCCTGTCCGGCGGGTTGCGCAGGTGCTTGTTGTGCAGCCGTCGGCGGGGGTTGCTGAGGTGGCGGCGCCGGGGCAGGCGGCTGCTGCGCGGGGGTCTGCGGAGCGGGTGGTTGCTGGGCTGGCGCTTGCCAGACCGCCAGGGCCGCCAAAAGCGAGATCGAAATCAGAAACTTCATCTTGCGCAACTTGATCATTGAATGGGCTCCCATTGACACATCTGACCGAACATGCCAGGAGTAATGGTTTTTTTGAATCCATCCTTCACTGTGCCAGCCGGGCTGTTATCGCCTGCGACGCATCCGCGGACTCCGCCATTTGACGGCCCAAGGACCGGATCCTTGCTCGTGCTAATGCCGATGATGGGAGCGGCGGGAGCGACTTGGCCCGTAGGCACAGGAGGCAACCCGGCCTGCGGCTGCGGCGCGTCTTTGCGCTTCAGTTCCTCGAGCGGATAGCGCAGCGTCTTATCTTTCCATTCAAACGTGATGGTGTCGCGATCGAACGCGACCAGCTTGAACGGTCCCACTTTGTCCCCCGCATGAAAGCCTTTCTGCGCGCCCTTCTCGGTACTGAGAATCGCGACGGGCTCGTTGATCCCCATCTGGCCGAAGTATTCGGGGCGCGGCGGCGGTGGCTCCTCCGGTTTTGGCGGCGGCGGCGCAACGGTCTCGATAATCACGTTCGGATTGCGATCCTTCGAGAACAGCGTCTTCTGCGCGACGTCCAGATAGTTGGCCGGCACGACCGCTTCGGGTGGCGTGGGCGAGGGCGGTGGAAGCTGGGCTTTGGCACGCGCGGATTTCGCCAGCGTGGCCAGTTCCTGGACACGGGTCTCACGCCAGTGCGCGCGCAGCATCCATCCGAGCGTTCCTAACAACGCCAGCAGAGCGAGATTCAAAGCGAGGATCTTACGGTTCATGTGTACGCTGCGGCTACGCTCCCTTCTTCGGCGCGAGATTCTTTGGTACCAGGCCCGCTACGGTGATGCGGACATTCAACGTTTTCTGCTTTGGATCGCCGGCAAGCACACGCAGATCGCGCGTCGCGATCAGCTCGGGCCGAGCGGCCAAAGCAGCCAGGAAATTGAGCAGCTGCTCGATGCGGCATTCGACTTGAATAGAGACATTCACCGCACCGTAATCGTCGCCGAAGGCGCTGATGGCGCCGAGCTCGTAGTTGCGGAGCGTGAGCGACTCGGAGGCTGCCAGATCGCGGAGGATCGTTACCACCTGCGCCTGGGCCTGGGGCGCGGTTTCCGCGCGGATCAGCCCTTTCTCGCGACTCTCAAGGTCGGCAGCGACCTTCTTCAAAATCTCCTGTTTTCCCGGAACCGTTGCGGCGATCTCGCGTACTCGTGCCAGGCGCTGTTCCATTTGCGGCACGGACTGCGGAGACGCCTCCGCGAGCGCAGGCGTGCCGGCGGGCCAGAATTCATAGGCGAGCACGAGCGCAGTGAGCGCCAGCGTTGCGCCCAAAGCAATCACGGCCTTCCTTTCGCGCGGTTCCAGTTTTCTCATGGAAGCTTGCCTTGGCGGCTGGCCTCGCGCGTGGTCCGGATGCGGAATATCTCGCCGGTCGCCGTGCGCTGGGGTGGCGACACAAATTCGGAAGATTCGAACTGCGGCGACGCATCGATCGCCTTTAGCAAAACTGCGGCCTGATCGGTCTCGCCTGTCACCGCGACCTGCTGGCCGTTTAGATCGAGCGACGTGAGCCATGCAGGCGGAGCCAGCAGATGAGTCATCTCCGCCAACACATCCATGTCGGCCTTGCTGCGGGCGCGGAAAGCATCCAGCAGGAGCGTGCGCTTGCGCGTCAAGTCGATGTCGCGATCGAGCGCCGCGGCGCGGGTGGCAGCCGGTTGAACTTTGGCAATTTCCGCATTGATCTCGCCCAAATAGCGGCGGCTTTCGAATCCCGGGAGGGCCGTAGTCGCGCCCGCCGCCAGCAGCACCAGCGCCGCCAACACTGTGGAAGGAACCCACACCATGGGCGAACTGGTTTGGCGCTGCTCGACCGGCAGCAAGTTCAGCGGAAGACAAGAGCGCGGACATGCGGAACCGAGTGCAGCGGCGAAAGGCAGCGCGGGATCGGCTCCGAGCATCTCCCGCAGAGGCAGCATGGTAGGCGCGGATTCCAACCGGAGTTCGGCGGAGGCCAGCGCCGCGGCGCGTTCCAAGTCGACGCCTTCCTGCATGTGGAAAGCAGCCGAGAAAACCGGTTTGGACGGGCTTTCGCCATAAATTTCGATTTCGCTCTCGCCGGCCTCGTAGGCCAGTAGCTCAGCGGGCGGAGTGCCGCCGAACATCCGCAACGCCGAATACGTCACTGCGGCAGAGCAGGTGAATCCGGCAATCTTGATTCCGGCTTCCGCAAACAGCGTGGCGTAGCGCTGGACCACATCACGGCGTACAATCGCCACCAACACGGTGGAAGAATGCTCGAGCTGCGTCCAGCTGGAGACCACGTCGTCTTCGTTGTAGGGATGCAAGCCATCCAGCTGGAACTGAATCGCGCCGGCCAGGTCCTTACCCGAAACTCCCGGCATGGCCAGTTGGCGGATGATTACTTCGTGACGCGGCAGCACGACGTTGGCAGCGACGTGACGCATTCCAAGCTTGCCCAGAAACGCCGCATAGTCGGCTCCCCAGCCGGCTGCGGGCTGATGTTGAACATCTTCCACGGTAAAGCCGCCCAGGACGCGCGCGCCTTGGGGTCTCACTCGCACCGCGGAAACTCGCAGGGATTCGCTACCCTTGGGTCCGGCGATATCCAGGCCGACGCCGCTTCCGATCGCCGTCCACTTTCTGAGTCCGGCGGGGATCATGGCAACTTCTTCCCGGTGTACGGCGCGGGCGTGGCTGCCGCGAACTCCGACCATGCATCTTCGTAAAATCGCAGAACGCGCAACTGGATTGGATCGCGCAGGCGATTCCGCGGCGGAAGGACTAGCTTCGCTACGGCGGATGCGGAGCGAACCACTTCAGACGGCGAGCCGTCGGGCCGGCGCAGCCGCGCGGTGGCCCGGATGTTCCAGATGAGATGTTCTCCGTTCACCTCCAGGCGGTCGACGGGAATACCCAGCGCGGCAACTTCCGCCAGATTGCGAAAGGGCGCCTGGGCACGGCGCTGCATCAGTTGAGCGATGGCTGCGGGCGAGGCTCCCAGAGTTTCGAGCAACGCGGGACTGATCCCATTCGCGTCGAATGGACCAGTCGATCCCCAGACAGACAAGCTGTCACGCAGGCCTCCGCGCGGGGATAAGCGATCCCCTTCCAATACGTAGTTTCCGTAATACAGTTCTGGAGTTATCCCCGGCACCAGCAATAATTCCTCGATCTCTTCAAAAGACGCGCCTCGCGGCTGAAAAGTCGAACCCGACGTCTCATTCGAGGAGTCAGCAACAGACCCACCACCGCCGCGCCAGCTCTGAATCCCGGCGCTTACCTGCGCTGCACGGCGGGTGTCCCCGGTCAAGACAGTCACCAGGCGCACCAGATCCTCCCCGGAAGCTTGATTGATGTTGAGCTTGGCGGCTTCGGGCGTCATTTCTACAACGACGTCTCCGCTGGGATATGAAAAGTAAAAGCGAGATTTTTCACTGTACTGATGGCGATCGAAGAACTGATCGGATCCGGTTCCCCACAACAGCCATTGCGTCGCCCGATCCACCGATCCGGTGGCGAGATACATCGCGCGAAGACCATCGCCTGCTGTGCCGGCACGATCCGTCTCGGCGCGAATCGATGTGGATACAGATAGCGCTATCGCGGCCAGCGCGGCCGAGACCCACAGGACCGTGAGCAGCGCGCCGCCTGCCTCGTCGCGCCGCTGGCTGTTAGTAATCATCGTAATGGACCTCATCGAAGAAACGATTGACATACAGCGGAGCGGTGATGGCGACGATCGGCAGCCGGTTGGGATCGGGAACCGCCGGTGCCATCTCGATGCGAACTGCCGAGGGCATGGTGGGCGCCGCCCATTCACCGATCCAGCTACCTCCGCGAAACTGCGTATCCGGATTCATCTGGAAATAGGAAAACCGGCAATATGCTAAATGACTCGCGGCCACAAAGGGCTGCGGCGATCCCTGTAGAACGACGCTCTCGCCGCAAAACCCCGCGGTGCTCGCCGGGCCGGCGTAGAGGCGTTCATACACGATCAACTTCAGAGTGGCGCCGTCGTCCGGAGCAACCTGATATTCGACGATGTGCGGCGCGCCGCGCGAGCCTTCGGCGATCGAATACGTACTCACCATTTGGAGCGCCGTGGCCGTGCCCCGAAATGCATACGGACTCAATTGACCGTTACAACCAGTCCGCGCCGGCATTGCTCCTGCGAGTTGCAAAGAGAGAATCCGCTGGACGCCCAGCGCCCGGCGATTCTCATCCAGTCGGGTTTGCGTCTTATTGAGAGAGAGGAGGCCCCCGCGCATCGCCAACAGCATGCCGGTGGCGATCGCCGCCACCAGCGTGATGGAGATCATCAGCTCCATTAAAGTAAACCCGGTCTGCCGCCCGTGTCTCACTAAATCCCTTCTCCCGGTGGCAAGAGCGACCTGCGGTAGCCTTCGAGAGAAAAGCTGCGGCGCGTGGCGCCATCCATCCACCAGATTTCGAGTTCGATGCGGTCGATGACCCAGTTGCGCTCTGTCGCCGCGGGAGCGGATTCGATGGGTGTCACACGCGCCCGCCACCCGGCGGCCATCGCTCCGGCCTCCGCGGCGGAAAAGGCCCCCCCCAAATCAGCTTTCCGAATCAGTCCATCGTTGACCAGCAGTTCGTCCATCTTGGTGCGCGCAAGAAGCACGGCGCGATCGGCTTGGGTGAGCCGGATAACGTTTCGCGTAGACGCCGTCAACGCTTCCAGAATGCCGGCTACAGCAATGCCCATAATCATGGTGGCGACCAGCGCCTCCAGGAGCGTGAAGCCGCGTTGACGGGTCTTCATTGCACGACCTCCGACCGGGGCGAGCCGGTAACCGGATCCACGCTGACCAGGCGCTTACGTCCCCGAAGGGTCGCGATCTCGATCCCGATTCCAGGCACCGAGCCGCCGGGATACAGCAGAAAGTGGCGCGGCTCCCCTGGATCGATCGAAATCGGCAAGGCCGGCAGCACGGAAACGATGTGGACCAGAGCGGGAATCTCCAGGCTGCGCGCAAATCCTAAATCGGCCGTGCGGCTCAACATGGTGTTCTCGCGCGGCGAGACGATCACCTCTACAGCTTGCTGGCGGCGGTCGGCGTGATCGAGCGCGATATTGAGGAAGGAGACCATGGCGTCAGACGTGGAGCGCAGCCGCAAGGTATCGAGTCCCGAACTGACTGCGGGATAGCTCAGGCCGGCGATCAGCGCGATCAGTGCCACGACGATCAGCGCCTCGATCAACGTGACGCCGCGTTGGTCCTGCCTCTGAGGTGCCACCGTCACTTACTACTTATTGCTCCAGCTAACAATGTCCGCGTTGTTCCCGTCGCCGCCCGGCTGGCCGTCGGCGCCCAGCGAAATGATGTCGGGATCCTCACCATGCTCGCCGGGGAATTTGTACTCGTAGGGCCGCCCCCAAGGGTCCATCGGGACGTCCTTGGGAAGATAGGGACCCGCCCAGTTGGTCATATCGGCAGGCTTCTCGCGCAGGGCCTGGAGGCCCACCGTGTTGGGCGGATAAAGGCCCGTGTCCAGCTTGTAAATGCCGAGCGCATTCATGAACATGCCGATCTGCGCTCGTGCGGCCGTGCGCTTGGCGCTTTCACCCTGGCGGATGACGTTCACCGCCACCAGACTGGCAATCAGACCGATGATGGTGATCACCACCAGCATTTCGATCAGCGTGACACCTCGTTCGGATTTCCTGCGTTTGGTTTTTTTCATATGGCTGGTTCTCATATAGCAATGTCGTTGATGCTCGTGATAGCCAGCATCAGGCTCATGATCAAGCTCCCTACCACCAGACCCATCACCAGAATGATGATCGGCTCAAACAGCGCCGTGAAACGCCGGATGGCGGTTCGCGTTTCGCCGTCGTAAATATCCGCCATGCGGTTAAACATGGTGTCCAGATGTCCGGTCTCTTCACCGACGGTGAGCAGGTGTCCCGCCAGCGGAGGAAATTCCCCGGCGCGGGTCAGCGGTCCTGCGATTCCCTCTCCGCGCTTCACGCCTTGCGCGACTTGCTCCAGTGTTCCGGACATGCGGCGGTTATTGAGAATGCCTCGCGCAATGCCGATCGATTGCACCAGCGGCACGCTGGCGGCGACCAGCGTCGACATGGCGCGTGCGAAGCGAGCGGTCTCGGCTTTTCGCAAAGCGTCGCCGAGCAAAGGCATCTTCAGACGAATCGTGTCCCACCACAGGCGGCCAGCCACGGTGCGGATGTAAATCTGAAATAGAACCAGCGCCGCGAGCATCGCGATGGCCGCGGGCAGCCAATATGCTTGCACGATCGCGCTGACCTCGAGGAGGATGAGAGTCGGTGTGGGGATTTTCATCCTGGGGTCAGAAAAGATCAACGCGAAGCGCGGGACCACGAAATTCAGCAGCACGAAAATCGATCCCAGGCCGACTAGACTCAGCAGGATGGGATAAATCAGCGAGCTGACGATGTAACCCCGGAGATCGTCGCGGGTACGTTCGAACTCGGCCAGCCGGTCGAAAATCTGGGCCAGTGATCCGGAGGCTTCGCCCGCGCGCACCATGTTGATGTAAAGTTCGGAAAAATGCGACGGGCGCGTAGCCAGACTCTCCGCCAGCGATTTGCCGCCCTTGAGGATGCGCATCACATCCATAACGACGGCGCGAAAATCGCCACGATTGGTGAGCTGCGCGACAATCGACAGTGCACGATCGAGCGGCACACCTGCGTTGAGCAGCGTGGCGAGTTCCTGGGTGAAGAACAACACGTCCTTGCGGTGGCTGCGGCCGAACGACGGCAGCTTGATCTCGAAGCTGCCACTCTTTTTATCCAACCCTATGTACACCGGTATCAAGCCTTGCCGGCGCAGTTCGCTGGCCACTAGCTTGTCGTTCTCGGCAGTGAGCGTACCGGTGCGAGGCTTGCCGTCCGAGGCGACTGCGCGGAAAAAGAAGGTCGTCGCCATATCCTAAAACTCTTGCGTAACCCGGATAACTTCATCCGAGGTGGTCACGCCGCGAGCGACCTTATCCCAACCGTCGTCGCGCAGATTGCGCATGCCGTTGCGGCGCGCGGCTGCGGTGATAATGCTGGCGTCTTCATTCCGCATGATGATCGAACGAAGCTCTTCATTCAATTCCATTAGCTCGAAGATCCCGACCCGGCCGTGATATCCGGTTCCGAAACAATGCTCGCATCCCGCGCCTTGGAAGCCCTGGATGCGGTCGCCATTGGGCGCGGTCACCTCGCCTGCGGACTGCCGACAGTGCGGGCAAATCACGCGGACCAAGCGCTGCGCGAGAACTGCCACCAGGGACGACGTCAGCAGATAATTCTCGACGCCCATGTCGGTCAGGCGCGTGATGGCACTAGGTGCGTCGTTGGTGTGCAGCGTCGAATACACGAAGTGGCCGGTGAGCGCGGCGCGAATGGCGATATCGGCAGTCTCGCGGTCGCGGATTTCGCCGATCATGATCACATCCGGATCCTGACGCACGATATGCCGCAAGCCTCCGGCAAAAGTTAATCCGATCTGCGGATTCACGTGGATCTGATTGATCCCGTCCATCTGATATTCCACCGGATCTTCGATGGTGATGATCTTCTTGTCGGTCTGGTTGATGCGCTTGAGCGCGGAGTAGAGAGTCGTCGATTTACCGCTACCCGTGGGACCTGTGACCAGGAAAATGCCGTGCGGAAGCGATGTGTAGTAGGTCATGCGCCGCAGCATGTGATCGTCGAAGCCAAGCTTTTCAAGATCGTAAAAATCGCCAGCCGAGCGATCGAGCAAACGCATGACCACGCTTTCGCCGTACAGCGTGGGGAGAGTGGATACGCGCAAGTCGACCTCGCGTCCTAGTGTCTTGATCTTGATGCGACCGTCCTGCGGGAGCCGTCGTTCGGCGATATTCAGCCGCGCCATCAGCTTGACGCGCGAGATAATCGCGGCTTTCAGCTCGCGCGGCGGCGAACTCTGATTCGCCAGAACTCCGTCAATCCGGTAGCGGATGCGGAATTCTTTCTCGAACGGCTCGATGTGGATGTCGCTGGCGCGCTGCTCAACCGCTTGCCCGATCATCGCGTTCACCAGTCGGATCACGGGCGCTTCACTGGCCATGTCGCGGAGGTGTTCCAGATCCTCCGATTCGCCCACGGGCGAAGCCAGTTCGGCTTCGTTCTTGGCCGTCTGACCGTAGTAACGGTCGATCGAGTCGAGGATTTCCTGCTCCAGCGCGATGCCAGCCAACACCGTCAGGCCGGTGGACGACTCGACTGCATTGCGAGTCTCGAAATCCAGCGGATCTGCCATGGCAAGTGTGACCGTGTGGTCGTGCAAAGCAACGGGAAGGCAGCGGAACTGGCGGAGAAATCGCGGGGCCAGGTTTTCCAGCTCGGGCGAGACAGCGGGCGGGCCTTCAAGAGTCAGCACCGGAACGTGCAACTGCTCAGCGAGGGCCGAGAGTAAATCGCGCATGGCGATGAAGCCCAGATCCACCATGATCTTGCCGAGCTTCTCACCGCCGCGCTCTTTCTGAATGTCGAGCGCGCGGGCGAGATCGTCCGGAGTGATGAACTTCCGCTCGATGAGGATCTCGCCCAGCCGCATCTTAAATTATCTGTAACGACTTAGTTTTCGGTGATCTTAATCACGGCGTCCAGGGCAGCACCCTTGGATTCGAGCAGCTTTCGTTTCGAGGCTTGCAACGTGACCTGGACGGGTACGCCGGCGGCGTCTTCAAATGAGAATCGCTGAATAATCACCGCGATCATAATCTGCTCATCAGGCGGAATGGTGTCGAGCGAGGTTGCTGCAGAAACCAGAGCATCCTTCAAGACCTTCTTCAACTGCGGGACGCGCGCAAGTTTCGTCTTGTGCATCTGCACCAGTTCTTCCTTGGTCGGAAGCGGTTTCATGATCTGAACCGGCGCATTGACCAGAATCATCTCGGCCGTCAGCACCACGCCCACGCCTTCTAAGTAGACCCCGCGAGACAGGCCGATCAGGGTGGAGGTATTGTCGGGCGTGAAGCGCTGAAGCGTAGCGTCCAGGCTCTTTTCCGCAATCTCCATCTGGACCCGGTTCACGCGTGGAGTTTCACCCGCCGCAGCGTATGCAGCGGACACAAGGGTCACATAAATTAAGCCCAGGGGAAGAACAAACGATTTCATAGTTTTCATGACAGAATCCTTTTACCGGCTTAGAACCGCGTTGCGATACATGTTTGCGACTTGCTTATTCCGCACATCGAGCTCTTCGTACATCGCGCGGATCTCCTGCATATGCCGCGCTTCCACTTGCGAAACCGCCTTAGTCACGGCCGCATCCACTTGATCCTGGCTCGTGTGCCCCGTCCCCATAAACCCGTGGATCAGAATCGCGACAGCTACCAGGACACCCGCAGCGAAGGTGGGGTTAAATACGCGCTGCCACCAGCGCGGCTCGAACACTTTGTCCGAGACGAAAGCAATCCGCCGAGGCATCTCTTCCTCGCGCAGCGTCGAGAGGGTATCGAGCGTTAAGCGTAGTGTGGCCACCTCTTCATGGCAGATCGAACAGGTGGCCAGATGCGCTTCCGCCTGGCGATGCGCGTCTTGACCGAGTTCGCGCAGCACGTAGGCCTTCCAGTCGGGTTTCGATTCGGGGGAGACACAACTCATAATTCACCTCGCAAGGCAGCTTTTTGCATGGGAGCTAATGTCGCTTTGAGCAAGTCGAGCGCGGTATACAACCGCGACTTCACCGTGGACACCGGGCACTCCAGGATTTCGGCCATCTCTTCGAACTTGAAGCCTTGGTAAACCTTTAGCAGCACGGCTTCCCGCTGGTCGGGACTTAACCGGCCCAGAGCCGTCTCGACGGCCAGCGAAAGCTCTATGGGAAGCAGACGCGGATTCAGCTCAGCGGGCCGCGGTTCGCCGGCCAGCTCGGCTTCCGGCCGCTTGCGTCGCAGCAACGAGAATGCTTCATTGTGTGCAATCCGGAACAACCATCCCGGGAACCGGGCCGGATCGTCCAGCTTGGGCAGGCTTTGGTAGGCTTTCAAAAACACGTCCTGGCTCACATCCATGGCATCTTCACGATTCGAAACCAGCCGCAGGAGATAGTTAAAGACACGCTTCTCCCACCGGGATACCAGGAGGTTATAGGCCTCCACATCCCCGCGCCGCGCTTTGGCGATCAGGTCTGGATCTTCGACTTCGCGAAAGATCAAGTCATCGCTCCAATTTTTGGCTCCGTTCGTAAAGACGCCGTAGGGTCGGAAAAAGTCGGGAAGACCGGCGTTCTGCTTCGACTATACGCTTATACTGGGCAACTCGGACAGCACTATTTAGCCTAGAGAAGCACCCAGCTCTATCTAAGCACAGGAACTTAAGTGCTTACATATCAAAGGATGAGCCACCTCTGGATCGAAGGCCCTGTGAACCCCACCAGCCGTCGTTAGGAGGCGATTCTCGATCTCGCCCTGCGCCTCTTCGGCTGGTTTTTTCTCGACAAAAATATAGCTGGACGAGACCATAAATTCGCAGTACAATCCACCCGGAACAGAATCGGACATAAATGCTTTCCGCACGAAACGCCTCGCGGCGTTGCTACTGACTCCGCAATGAGTTTTCAGAGCGGGCATCGCACCCTAAGGTAAGGAGCGTAACAAGCGTGCCCAAGAATGTTTGGCGGGCGTCAAAGGCGCGAGGCGTGCTAGCGGCCTTGCTCCGGATTGGCTGGCGGGTGAAGCGCCAGAAGGGCTCGCATCAAACGCTCGCTCGCGCCGGCTGGCCGAATTACGTTTTTGCCTACCATGACAAAGTAGAAATTAGCCCCGTGGCCCTTGCAAAAGTTGGGAAGAAGACCGGCTTGCATCCGGAAGACCTGTAAGCTAC
>Ga0207667_10003366_pt1 | contig 19729 bp, 13 predicted proteins | sample KBSCornC52_FD_184301 | JGI IMG/M metagenome (GOLD analysis project Ga0207667, IMG submission 184301) | Corn rhizosphere microbial communities from Kellogg Biological Station, Michigan, USA - KBS Corn C5-2 (SPAdes) (version 2) | ecosystem: Host-associated > Plants > Roots > Rhizosphere > Soil ...
GAGCGCCTCGCTTCCTCGCGGTGTCGCGCGCGCGGCCAGATCGTAGACGGGCAGCATGGTCAGGACCCCCGACAGCCCCTCCAGCGCCGTGATGAGGATGGCGGAGTGCGCATCGCGATAGAGCAGGTAGAGCAGCGTGCCGCAGACGTGCGCGACGATGGAGCAGGTGAGCAGCGTGCGGAGCCGCCACTTGCGGCAGAACTTGTAGTAGATCGTGGCCGCGACCATGCCGGTGAACGCGCTGACGAGGAGCAGGTTGCCAACGAATTGCTTGCTGAAACCGAGGTGATTCGTCTGCTGGAAGAGGAGTGGCGTGTCGAACCCTGGCGAAGCCGCCAGCAGGAAGACCATCACCGCCGCCGCGAGCAGGGTGCGGCTGTGCGCCAGCGCCCGCCCCTGCTTTTTGATGGAGTTCCACGCGCTGAAATCGACCCGGGCGCTGCGCGCCTCCGGCATGTGCCGCGTAATGAGCGGGATGAGGGCGAAGTGGATGAGCGCGCTGATGGAGACACTGAGGATGAACGGGAATCCGGCGAGATAGCCGCCGATAGGTCCGCCGATGAGCACCGCCAGCCGGAACATGCCCACGCGCTGCGCGGTCAGCCGGCCGTTCGCGTTGTGCGCGGTCCCGACCTCGACCATCCGCCCTCCGAGCGTCGTGCTGGTGAGGACGACAGTCATGTAGAAGAGGGTATAGGTCGAGAGAAGCCACCCGTACGACTTCGGCACGAGGCCGAGCGCCACCCAGAGGATTCCGCCGCCTCCGACGCCCAATAGCAGGTAATGGAAGCGGCGGGTGCCGAAGAAGGGGATGCCGTCGGTGAGAACGCCCGCGAGCGGCTTGAAGTAGTTGAGGAACTGGCCGACGAAGAAGAAACCCGCGATTCCCGCCGCGTCGATTCCGAGCCTGTCCTTCAGCTCGAACTTCAGTGTGAACTCGCTGATGGCCAGCGCCACGTTCGTGCCGAGCCAGCCCAGCGCAAGAATCAGCGCCATGCGAGTGAGCTCGTCCGCGCGGTCCCGATCCGACAGCCGGCCGGGAATCACGGCTTCCGCCGGTATGACCTCGATGCTCACGATGGGGCTGTCCAACAAGCTGCTCCCGTGGAATCCGGCGGACATTGGCCCCTCTATTGGCGCATGCGCCCACAGACTCCTGCCCCGACGCCCGACGCGAACCGGGAGCCTCTCGTGAATCACATGAAACAACTCATCCTCATCGCCTTCGCATGCTTGACGTGCGGCTCGGCCCGCGCGAATCGAGACGAATACGTGACCTGCGGTCGCGAGACGCTGGCGGCAATCGACAGGTCGTTTCGGCTGCCGGACGGGAGCCTCTACGCCGAGGAGATCGCGGTGGACAAGCCGAATCGCCGCGGACCCGCGATGATGTGGTCCTGCGGCGTCCAGCTCTCCGCGCTTGCGGCCGCGGCGCGGATGGACCTACGCACATACGGTCCGGAGCTGAATCGATTCGTGAAAGCGCTCGACGTCTACCGTAGGCAGTACAAAGGGATCGACGGGTACGACGTGCTGCCCGCGCCGAAGCCGCCGGACCGCTACTACGACGACAACGAATGGATGGCACTGGCCCTGCTCGACGCCTTCGAGGCGACCCACGACCGGGACTATCTCGCCCGCGCGGAGAAGGCATTCGCATTCGTGCTGAGCGGGGAGGACGACAACCTGGGCGGAGGCATCTACTGGCGCGAAACAGACCGCACCACGAAGAACGCCTGCTCCAATGGCCCCGCCGCGACGGCCGCCCTCCGCCTCTTCCGCGCGACAAAGAAGCCGGAATACAGGGCGATCGGGATTCGGCTCTACGAATGGACCAATGCCCACCTTCAGGACGCCGACGGCCTCTTCTTCGACCACGTCGGCATCGACGGCAAGCTGGACAGAACGAAGTTCTCCTACAACTCCGCGCTCATGATTCAGGCCAACTGCGAGCTGCTCGCCATCACCGCCAACCCGAAATACCTTCGCGAGGCGCGGCGGATTGCGCTGGCCTCCGAATCGCGGTGGTTCCACCCCGACACAGGGGCGGTCGAAGACGACGGCGCGTTCGCCCACCTGCTCCTCAATTCGTTCCTCGCGCTGCACGACCGGGACCACGACCCGCACTGGCTCGATGTAGTGAGGAAGGCCCTGGCCTGCCTCCACGTCCGTGTCCGGGATTCCCGTGGCTTCTACCCGAAGCGGTGGGACACGTTCCCAACAAAGCCGCTCGAAAAGGTACGGCTGCTGGATCTGGCGTCCGCCGCGAGAGCATACTGGTCCGCCGCCCGGTACTTCGGGCAGTTACCAGTTCGAAAACGATCGGAGGAGCGATGAAGGTCGTTGCGATTACGGGCGAGCGTGAATGCGAGCTGGTCCAGCGGACGGACCCGCGGCCCGCGGGTGACGTCGTAGTGGTCCGCAACCTGATCGCGCCGATGTGTACCGAGTATAAGGCGTACGCGGCGGGGCGCGCCACGGACCGGCTGGGGCACGAGGCGGCGGGCGAAGTGGCCGAAGTCGCGCAACCCGGCCGCGTGAAGGCCGGCGACCGCGTCGTCGTGATGTCGCGGTACCCCTGCGGCCGCTGTCGGCTCTGCCTGTCGGGAGACTACATCCACTGCCAAGACGGCTTCGACCCGCTCGCGCTGACCCGCAGCGCGGCCGGTAACGCGACCTACGCGCAATACGTGCTCAAGTCCGACTGGCTCTTGCTTCCCGTGCCGAACGACATGCCGCTGGCCCACGCCTCGATGGCCTGCTGCGGTCTCGGACCCACGTTCGGCGCGATGCAGCGGATGCAGGTGGACGCGTTCGACACGCTGCTCATCACCGGCATGGGGCCGGTCGGTCTGGGCGGCGTCGTGAACGCAGTTTTCCGCGGCGCGCGGGTGATCGCCGTGGAGAGCCATCCGTACCGCGCCCGCCTTGCGAAGGAGCTGGGCGCGGTCGCCGTGGTCGATCCGAGCGGCGACAACCCCCTCGCGGAGATCATGGATCTTGCACAGGGCGAGGGCGTCAGCGCGGCCATCGACTGCTCCGGCTCCGCGGCGGCCCAGCGCCTCCTCATCGACGCCACGCGGCGACGCGGCAGGATTGCGTTCGTCGGGGAGGCGGGCGACCTGACCCTCCACGTCAGCAGCGACCTCATTCGCAAGGGGCTCACGCTTTACGGCCAGTGGCACTATTCGCGGGCGGACTGGCCCAGGATGCTTCAGGTCATCTCCCGCTCCACCGAGCTTCTCGACAAGATGATCACGCACGAACTCCCCATGTCGCGCGTGAAGGACGCCTTCGAGCTCCAGACGACCGGCGAGTGCGGCAAGGTCCTCCTCCGCCCCTGGGACTGAATCCGCCACCTCCGCAACCCTTGCAATAATGGGGGAGTCCTCGTTCGCAGGGAGGAGACTGACCGTGTCGCGGCCGAATCCCAAGCCCTGGCGTTCGCGCACCCCTGCCGCGGCCGTTGACGTGAATCCGTACGGAGGGCTCGCGCACCCGTGACGCGACCGTTGACGTCATTCCGCAGGGAGCCTAAGCGACCGAGGAATCTGCTTTTCGCCGCGCTGCCGCCCATCCGCAGGCAGGGGAGGGGAGCGAAATCCACGACGGAATCGTGAATCGGCGGGACGGCTTATTGACCGCCACGTGCCCTGCGGCTGAACCTGCGGGCTACCTGGCCTTCGGCCTTTTGCCCGCCTGCGCGGGCAGGAACAGGAGCGAGTGAAATCGGAATACGGCCACTACGGTTCTGAGCGCGTAAATTGCTTCATTTGTCTTGCGACTCGTCCTGGCGCGATCCGCGTGACGCGCGGAGAATCGCCTGCGACATCAAGTTTGATTGCAATGTAATCGGTGTGGCCGCGCAATGTGGTTGTGGCCCCGAGAACGGCCTCGCCGTCGGACAGTGCAACTCCATTGCATCTCAGGATCGCCTGGTTGCCTTCCGCGCGGCGATGGGCCCGGTTGATCATGTCTTCCACCGGCCATGATCGGTGTTTTCCGTCCAGCGTCCTCTTGGCGATTACCGCATGTTGAAAACTCCCCCACCCGAAATACACTACGCTCAGGTCGGGGTTGTACTCGACCCAATCGTTTCCCAGGGGCCGAGCGTTGATGAACACGTGCTCGGGATGGGACGTTTCTATACCAACGTGCATGCCTGGCACCGGCTCGGTCAGATAGTTGGCCTCCCTCAAGAGTTGGCGAATAACACCCGCACTTCCCGGGTTCAGGTTCGTATCGTCGTCCACGGACCATTGAGCGGGCAGGTACTCCACTGAACACTCGTCCGAATCAGGTTCGAGCCGGATCCGAGCGACCTTATCTGGAAGACTTGGAATCAGGAAGGAATTGCGGTCCCTCGGCTCATAGTGTCCCGCAATAATCTCGATCTTCCCGTTAAGCCCGTACACCCCCGTTATGGGCCTCAGGTCGCGTGGTAGTTTTCGAACCCTGCGGACATCACCCGTTCGGTCAATTTCTGTTACTGTGAATGAGTTCGCGCTGCCATTACTTGGTCGAAGAATCCATAACAGGTTTCGGTTCGCGTCAAACGCGATGTCGGCGGCTTCAATAACCTCGGCGACCTTGACGGTGATCCGGCGATTCGGCTGCACGTAGACTTCTACCTGCTCGCCCTGGCGACTTACTTGTGCCGCACCGCGTGAATCCGCGCTCAATAAGGCGGCAAGCGTTGTGACAAGACCAAACGCTAGATTCATTCGGTTCATCAGTCTGTCCTCGTGGATGGCGAGTGCTTTCGGAGTGCGGTTCGTTGTCTGTAGCTTTAGCTAGACGAATCCAACCGAGTTGACGTTACCGTTTGTGCCCGGTCGTCTAGGCGCTGGATTAGGCGGGCATGGTTAAGTTGATGTGAACGGCGGTGGAAATGGCGAAGGCGGTTTGGTGGCACAATGCCGTCTGGAAGGAAACTCGCGCATCGCGGAGAATTCCTGCTGGACCGGTTTTCACCACGCTAACCCTGTGCTGTCTAACTACCCGCCGTCATAACCTCGTCCAGCGAAACCCGTTCACCTGCACTACATCCTTGCCCGTAATCGCCAGCCCGGAAAAAACGTCGACCGATTTCTCTGCTCCCTTTCCTCCTTTTCCCGTCATAATAGAGTAGACATAGTGACACTACTCGCGACGGAACCCTCGCCAGCCCAACGGCAGGGCGTCACGTCTGCGAACTCAACCAATTCGGAGGAACATTCCGCGGCATCGGCCGCACTCGCGAGCACAACCGGCGTACTCTTGCGATTCGCGCGCAACACCTGGGCGAGCGCAGCCCAACCCAAACAAGTGAGGGCGCTCGATTCCGGAAAGACACCGGTTAAGCCAGCGTGTCGAGTGACATCAGTGCTCCCCGCCCTTGAGTCGTGCAAGTATCTGTCGCACCAATCGTCTTGCAAGTATCTTGTTCCTTCGTCGTGCAAGTATCTCGCCTTGAGTCGGACCGGAAAAGCAGACAAGGAGACAGGGAGGCAAGGAGACAAGGAGACGAGGAGACGAGGAAAAGACAAGAGCTCTTCCTTTGGGTTCCTTCGTGTCTTTGTGGTGAGAATCCCTGAATCCGCCGTTCCCCGGTCGCGCCATTGGGCGTTCGCCGAGACCACGATAAACAGGCCGACCGCACACCAGAACGCCACAAGGCGTCGATGCGGGCGTAATCAGTACATTGACAGCAAGCGACACCCGCGCCGAATCGCCATAACAAGCACGATTCGCCGCGCGTCCGCCCGCGGACGAAAGCAAACCCGGTGTCCAGTACCGGTCTGAATCCCGCAAGCGCCAGATTCTTCAGCTCGCTTAGGCTCGCATCAGAATGACGTCAACGGCAACACAGCAAAAGGTCCGACGCGGATTCAGCGCGATTCGCCACCTGCATGCACAGTGCCCGCGACGGCGGGCACACAGCCGCGGGCTCCCCAGCCGAGGGGTTCAGCCCGACGGCACGTACCTGCGAAACGAGGCTCCCTTCCAACGCGAATCGCCCCCGCCGCGATAAGCCCCCTTCTTCCTTGCGAAGGAGGGGGTTGGGGGAGGTGCCCGCCGTTCACCACTCATAGACCCAGACGTAGGTTGTGTAGCGGGTCGGGGGCGGGCTGCCGACCGGTTTGCCGTCCTTCGATCCATCCTCCGTCTCGCCGCACCGGCACGTCAGCTTCAGGCCGGTATGGAAGAAGACCGGGTCCGAATCGTGGAAGCGGTAGGCCGAGAAGGAGTGGTCCGCGGTGTCCAGGTGCGTGAGGCCGGCGGTCCCGTTCGCGTACTTCCCGCGGTTGAAGTAGTACGTGCCGAGGAAGTAGTCCTCCAGGCCGGAGGAGAGCATGGTCGGTTCGCTGGACCCGTCGAGATACGCGCGCATGCAGGCTTCGAGGAAGGACATCGAGCGCCAGTCGCCCCGATCCTCCAGACCCTTGGCCGCGATGGTCACCTGGTAGAGCGCGCCCGCGCCCTTCAGGTCGCAGAGGGCGAACTCCTCCATCGGCTTCGCCGTGTACGCCTCCCGCCTAACGAGCCGCAGTCGCGCGCGATCCGGCAGGCGAACGCCAGCGATGGTGACCGGCAGGTTCTCGGTTCCACGCACGATCCACCAGAAGGGCGAGGCGGACGGGCTGGAGCGGTCGCGCTGCGCCGTCACCCGGACCGACCTGCCGAAAGGAATCCGATAGGTGTTGTAGATTCCGCTCGGATGGCCAGTCTTGCCCATCTTCTCGCTGCCCCACGGCGCGCCATTGTCGCCGAAACCCACCCCGTGACCCAGCCCCAGCTCCATGTCGATGGACGCGGTCTTCTCCCCGTCCACGTAAACCCGCACCCGCGTCTTCTCGTAGCCCGGCCAGTCGCCCCCGAACCACATGTGCGTGAGGCAGCCCCTGCCCTCGTGCCGCAGCAGCTCCGCCTCGCCGTAGCCGTCCAGCGCGGCCGACCCCTTGCCGATTCGCGAGAAGGTCTTCAAGCCGTCCATCGTCGAATCCGCCCCCGCTTTCGCGCCAATAACCGCCAGCCCGATCGCCACCAGCCACAGTGCACGCATGTCGTCATTCTCTCCTCGCCAGGCGTCTATGCAGGATTCCCCCGGAACGTGCATGAACCTGCCCGCTGTAAGGTAAGTTCCGCGGCCGGACATACACTCCTCCAACCGATCACGAGGATTGAAACCATGCTCCTCACCATATTAGCGCTTCTGCTGGCGGGACCCGCGCGGGATGCGGACCGTGTCCTCGTAGTTCAGAACGACGACAGCGCCATCTCACGCAGCATCGCCTCTTACTACTGCTCGAAGCGCGCGATTCACAACCTCGTCGAAGTCCACTGCCCCGATTCGGCCGCAAAGCCGGAGAACGAGACCATCGCGTTCGCGGACTACCAGTCGAAGGTGGAATCGCCCCTGCGCGCTTTGCTGGAGAAGCATCCCGGCATCGACTTCATCGTCCTCACCAAAGGCATCCCCATCCGAATCGCGGGCGCTCCGGGTCGTGGATTGGGGAACAACCGCCCCTCGCTCGATTCGTATCTGGCCGCGCTGGACTACGACAAGCAGCCCGGCGCGGTCAACGTGCCCATCAGCGACAGCGGGTTCACGGGCACGGCGTGGGCGAATCGATTCTGGCGCTCCCAATCCCGCTTTTCGCACGCGAAGTTCGGCGGCTACCTGGTGACGAGGCTGGACGGCTATACGGAGGAGGGCGCGAAGGCGCTGGTGGATCGGTCTGTCGAGGCGGATTCCGCGGCGGCAAAGGGAGCGAAGCCCGACGGCTCCATCCTCCTCGACACCTGCAAGCCCTTCGGATTTGCCGAAACAAGCGCCCAGCCGGTGGAGCTCTTCGCCCGCACTTTCGTCACCGGCGAACCTCTCCCGCCGCTAGCCGATATCGCGTACAAGCACTACAACGCGGATATGCGCCGCGCCGCCGAGCTCCTTAAGGGCAAGGGCATCGCCGTCGAGCTCGACGAGGAGGACGCGTTCGTGGGCGATCGCGACGGCCTGATGGGATACTGCTCGTGGGGCAGCAACGACCGCTTCTTCAAGCCCGAGGCGTACCACTCGCTTCGATTCGCGGCCGGCTCAGTCGGCGAGACCGCCGTCTCCACCAGCGCCCGCACCTTCCTCCCGGTAACCGGCGGCCAGTCGCTCGTCGCCGATCTGGTTCAACAGGGAATCACCGGCGTGAAGGGCTACACGGACGAGCCGCTCCTCACCGCCGTCGCCTCGCCTTCCGTCCTCTTCGACCGTTACACCCGCGGCTGGACCCTCGCCGAATCCTTCTACGCCGCGTCCCGGTTCGTCGGATGGGAGGACATCGTCCTCGGCGATCCTCTCTGCAATCCCTATGCCGCGAGACCGATTGCGCCAAACAGACCGGCCGGCAAGCCGCGTCGTCACACCGAGTAACAGTCGGCGTAACCGTGCGCTGGTATAATCCGGATGGGCGATCGAGCAATGGCATCGACCGGGAAGATCAGATGAAGCCGTCCACCGTAATCAAAGGTAAACGAGAACTGATTCTGGAGATTGCCGCGCGCCACGGAGCTTCCAACGTGCGCGTCTTCGGCTCCGTTGCACGCGGTGAGGATACCAGCCGAAGCGATCTCGACCTCCTCGTCGACATGGAGGAGGAGCGGCCACTGAGCGATCTCGGTGAGTTCAGCGCCGACGTCGAGGAATTCCTTCGATGCAGGGTTCAGGTCGTGACGGCCGATACTCTGAACAGGAGAATACGTGATCGGATTCTCACGGAGGCGGTGCCGCTGTGAAAGACGACCGGATATATCTGTCCGACATTCTGGAACGGATCGAGCGCATTGAAGCTTATACACTCACCTTACGCAGACGGGCTCAACAGATTGGGTGCACTCCGCGGCGGACGGGAGGCTGCACCCTCCCGCTCTCATGCGCTATGCGCCAACTCCGCACCTTCGTGCGCAGGACGCATATGCAAGTGCCGTTCCGCGCACGGAGGTGCGCGACTGGCCGCAGGCATGATAGCGGCGGGGTGCAGCCCGCCGGCCGTATCGAGTGCGGACTCCATAACCAATTGCTTGCCTGCGTAAGGTGAGTTATACAAAGAGTGGCTGGGAGGTCTTCGTAGAGGACCTGATGGTGCAGGACGCCGTAATACGTAATCTCGAGGTGATCGGAGAAGCGGCGAGCAAGCTCTCCACAGAGTTCCCCCAGTCGAATCCGGATGTCCAGTGGCGTCGCGCAATTTCTTTGCGGAACATGCTCATCCATAACTACATGGGCGCATTTGCCCGCAGGGTTTGGTCCGACGTAACTTTGACTCTGCCAACCCTGAAGCAGCAGATTTCCGCAATTCTCGTAGAGGAAGCTGCCGAGCCGAATCCTGATTCAGAGGAGCCCCGAACGTAGCTCGGCGCGACAATGTCGGACTTGCGCACACGTCTGAATCCGTCCGGCAGGACGTCTGGCTGAAGGCCCGCGATACATGCATTTCACATGCATGTTCCCGAAACAAATCCGCGTCCCGTGACACTCAGAATCCGTACAGTTCGCCCAACCCGCTGAGGATCTTTCAATCGTGAAATCGACCCGCCAATGAGATTCGCATCCCAAATCGGTTGGACCACCTTTGCAGCGGCCAGTGCTACGGCCGTCCTGTGTGCCGGAGCGCTGGCTCTGCAGAAGGGGCCGGACGAAGTCACGCCGCAGCAGGCCGAGTTCTTCGAAACGAAGGTCCGTCCGGTTCTCGCAAACAACTGCTTCAGTTGTCATGGCCCGTCGTTGCAGCAGGGCGGTCTGCGGCTCGATTCGCTCGCGGCGCTGCTGAAGGGCGGGGGGAGTGGTCCCGCCCTCAAGCCGGCTGACGCCGCGAAAAGCCTGCTGCTCCAGGTGGTCCACTACGACGGCAGGGTGAAGATGCCGCCCGCCGGCAAGCTGAAGCAGGCGGACATCGACGCGCTCACCGACTGGGTGAAGATGGGCGCGCCCTGGCCGGGCGTGAAGGTTTCGGATGCCGCGAAGCTGGCGGCGAAGAGCGGCGAGTTCACGATTACGGACGACCAGCGGAAGTTCTGGTCCTTCCTGCCGGTGCGAAACCCGACGCCGCCTGCCGTGAAGAATCGCGCGTGGTGCGTCTCTCCGGTCGACAGCTTCATCCTGGCGAAGCTGGAACCGAAGGGAATCATCCCCGCGCCCCGCGCCGACAGGCGCACGCTCATCCGCCGCGCCACCTACGATCTTATCGGGCTTCCGCCGACCGCCGAGGAGACGGACGCCTTCGTCCGCGACACCGCGCCAAACGCCTGGGAGAAGGTTATCGACCGCCTGCTGGCCGACCCACGCTATGGCGAGCGGTGGGGCCGCTACTGGCTCGATGTAGCCCGGTACGCGGATAACAAGGGCTACGTTTTCGAGGAGGACCGCGTCTATCACAACGGCTACACCTACCGCGACTACGTGATCCGCGCATTCAATGAGGACCTGCCGTACGACACGTTCATCAAGCAGCAGCTCGCCGCCGACCTCATGCCGGAAGTGCGCAACGGCGACGACAAGCGTGCGCTCGCCGCCGAGGGCTTCCTCACGCTCGGCCGCCGCTTCCTCAACAACCCGCACGACATCACCGACGACCGGATCGACGTGACGATGCGCGGGTTGCAGGGCCTCACGGTCAACTGCGCCCGCTGCCACGACCACAAGTTCGACCCCATTTCCGCGAAGGACTACTACGCGCTCCACGGCATCTTCATGAGCTCGGTCGAGCAGAACCCGCCTCCGGCCATTTCGCCCCGCTCGATCTCGGAGCCTTATGAAGCGCACGAGCGGAAAGTCCTCGAAGCGGAGAAGCAGTACCACGATACTCTCCAGTCGCAGATTGCGATTCTTCGGCAGAAGGTGAAGAGCGCGCCGGACTCCCAGGCGAACGACGTAAAGATGGCCCTGCAGGGATTCCGCGAACGAGACCTTCCGAAAGATGCGCAGCTCGCGAAGATCGAGCCCGCGTTCGAGCCGGGTGTCGCAGACAAACAGAAGGCGCTCCGGGAGACGATCGCGAAGCTGAAGGCGACCTATCCGCCAAAGCCGGAGTTCGGCATGGCGCTGGCGGACGCGCCGAATCCCATCACGCCGCACGTCCTCATCCGCGGCAATCCATCGAATCTCGGGCCGGAGGTGCCGCGCCGCTTCCTCGCCATCCTCTCCAACGGCGAACCGAAACCATTCACCCAGGGAAGCGGCCGACTGGAGCTGGCGGAAGCGATTGCGAGCCGCTCGAACCCGCTCACGGCCCGCGTGATGGTGAATCGGGTCTGGCGGTGGCACTTCGGGCAGGCGCTCGTGCGGACACCCAGCGACTTCGGGACGCGGGGGGAGCACCCGACCAACCCGGAGCTTCTCGACTGGCTGGCGACCCGGTTCATGGACTCGGGGTGGTCGATAAAGAAGCTCCACAAGACCATCATGCTCTCGAATGCTTACATGGAATCGAGCGACGGGAATCCGAAATACTTCGCCGCGGACCCGGAAAATCGGCTCGTGTGGCACATGAATCGCCGCCGCCTGGACCTCGAAGCCACCCGCGATTCGCTTCTCTACGTGGCGGGCCGGCTCGATTCGAAGATGGGCGGTCCCGCCGTCGAAATTACGTCGTCGCCCTACTCGACGCGCCGCACGGTCTACGGATTCATCGACCGGCAGAACCTCCAGGGTCTCTACCGGACCTTCGATTTTGCCAGCCCGGACCAGACGAGCCCGCAGCGATTCACCACGACCATTCCGCAGCAGGCGCTCTTCATGATGAACAGCCCGTTCGTGGTAGAGCAGGCAAAGGCGGTCGTCGCGCGGCCCGAAGTCTCCTCCGCGAGCGACGATTCCGCGCGAATTCAGGCGCTCTATCGGGCGATTCTCGGCCGCTCCCCGAGCGCGTCCGAGGTGTCGCTGGGGCTGCAGTTCGTCCAGTCGGAAGGCGGAGCGCGCGTCGCCTCCCTCAACGCCAGCGATGGTAAGTCGAAGGGCGGCTCACTCTCGGCGTGGGATCGCTACGCCCAGGTCCTCCTGATGTCGAACGAGTTCAGCTTCGTGGACTGACGCGAGGGCGTGGCAGGTACTGTCGAGGGCTCCGCAAATCCGCGGAGCCCTCGCTGTGTATTTTCCGTCGGAACAGTCCGGTTCGACGTCGCGTCTTCGTGTTGGCACGGCGCGAGGAGCCGTGCTTTGGAGGCGAACCGACATGGCCGATGATGCGGGAATCGAACGATCCAACCGGCGCGCGGACGACGAGCCGGTATTGAGCGCCGATAGCCGGGAGTCGTTCCATCGCGATCCTGTGGAGGACCCCGATCTCGCCGCGAAGATTGCGGCAAACCAGGCGATTGCCCAAGCGAACGAGCTCGAGACGGAGAACCGGATACTCGAAACGGAGCTCGATGAAGAGCGGGACCGGGCGAATTCGAATCACTTCGGGCTGGTGTTCGCCCTCTGCGTGCTGCTCGCGGCGCTCGTCATTGGTGGGTTCTGGCTATGGGGAAGGATGGATCGGGGGCAGACCATTTACGCAGGCTCCGGGACGGGCCGAGCGGTCGTCGTGCAGCCTGGCACTCGATAGGCACGCCAGGCCGCGTCAGGCCCGGCGCGGTTGGAGGAACAGCGCATTGTCCGCCGCGATTTCGCCGCCCAGGAGCTGGTCGAGGACCGCCTCGCCCTCCGACCAGGCAGAATCGAATTCGGCGCCGAGGTTGTCGCGGACAAGCTGTACCGAGATGTCGTACTCTTCGCGGTCGGATGCGGCAATCGGCGCGTGAATCTGCTCCCGCATGAGGGTAGACGCGGATAGAAACCGTGCTGCCGCCCGGAAGTCGCCGCGCTGGCAGGCAACCATCCCGAGGCCGTGGAGCGACACAGCAATACCGAAGCGATCGTTGAGCTGGACACAGATGTTCAGGCTCTGTTCGTGCAGCTCGACGGCAGCATCCTGATCCAAACTGATTCGCTTCAGCTTTGCGTAGTCCTGAAGCGTAACCGCTTCCCACTGCCGGTCTCCCAGCTCGCGGGCGAGCTCGAGCGCCTCCTCGTAGAGCGGCTTCGCTCCCGTCAGGTCCCCGCCGTCGCGCAGCGCATTGCCAAGCTGGCCGAGGCAGGCCGAGATTCCGCGCCGATCACCGAGCTCACGGCGAATGTCGAGGCTCTGCTCGTAGAGCGCGCGCGCGCCAGCGTGGTCGCCGAGGTTGTTCAGCACTCCGCCCAGGTTCTGCATCGTGGCGGCCTCCCACTCGCGACTGCCAACCGCCCGGCACGCGGAAAGCGCCTCCTGATAGAAGGTCCGGGCCTGCTCGTTTTCGGCCTGCTGGGAGCACACGTTCCCGAGGCTGATGAGCGCAACCGCAGTGGCCCTCTTGTCGTTCAGGCGGCGCGCGAGCTCCAGGCTCTCCTCGTAGAGGGTGCGCGCGGCCGGATAGTCGCTCTGGCTCCAGACCACGTTCCCGAGCGTGTTCAGAGCGCCCGCGGTTCCGCGATCGTCTCCAAGCGCGCGCCACATGGAGAGGCTCTCCTCCAGCAGCTCCCGCGCCGCGCCAAACTCGCCCTGATTCGAGGCAAGCGACCCGGCCGCGCGGAGCGCCAGCGCGCGCTCCTTCGTCTGACCCTCCGCCGCCGGATCGGCGAGCACCTTCGTGAGCCAGTCCCGCCCTTCCGAGAAGTAGCCGCGCACAGTCCAGTACCGCCAGAGATTCCCGGCTGTCAGGAGCGCCGACGCCGGGTCGGATCGGACGGCCCATTCCAAAGCGGAGCGGACATTGTCGTGCTCTGTCTCCAGCCGGTTGAGCCATTTCGCCTGGCTGGCCCCCGTCAATTGCGGCTCGGCGTCCGCCACGAGCTGCTGGAACCACAGGCGATGCTTGTCCCGCAGGTCCTCGGCCTCTCCCGCCTCCACAAGCCGGTCCATGCCATACTCGCGGACCGTGTGCAGGAGCCGGTAGCGCGGGTCGCTTTCGTCGGCGTTGTCCACGACGACGAGCGACTTCTCGATGAGCTGCGTGAGCAGGTCGAGGACCTCCCAGTCCTCTACAGCGCCGCCGACGCATATAGATTCCGCGGCTTCGAGCGGCCAGCCGGAGAGAAAGACGGCCAGCCGCCGCAGCAGAGTCCGCTCCGGCTCGGTGAGGAGATCATAGCTCCAGTCGATGAGGGCGCGCAGAGTCTGCTGGCGGGGGAGGGCGGCGCGGCTGCCGCCGGTGAGAAGGCGGAACCGGTCGTCCAGACGTGTTGCAATCTGCTCGGGCGAGAGGACCCGGACGCGCGCCGCCGCAAGCTCCAGCGCCAGCGGGATGCCGTCCAGCCGGTTGCAAATCTGCGCGATGGCGGAAGCATTCTCGCGCGTGAGGCCGAAGCGCGGCTGGCTGGCCTCCGCCCGGTCGCAGAAGAGCCGGACCGCCTCGTTCTGCTGAAGCGCCGCGATGTCGGAAGCGCGCTTCGGGTCGGGAAGGGAGAGCGACGGGACGTTGAATATCTTCTCGCCGCTGATTCCCAAACCCTCGCGGCTGCTGGCCAGTATCTTCACCTGCGGGCAGCCGCGCAGCAGGCCGTCCGCGAGCCGGGCGCAGGCCTGAACGAGGTGCTCGCAGTTGTCGAGGAGGAGGAGGGCCTGCCGGGAGCGCAGGTGCTCGGTCAGCGTTTCCAGATGGGAGCGGCCGGGTTCTTCTCGCAGGCCCAGCGCGGACGTCACGGTCTGCGGTACGAGCGCCGGGTCCGAAAGGTTCGCGAGCTCGATGAGCCAGACGCCGCCCGGATAGTCCTCCAGAATGTCCGCAGCCGCCTGAATCGCCAGCCGGGTCTTGCCGCAGCCGCCGATTCCGGTGAGTGTGAGCAGCCGCGCGGAGGCGAGCTGCCGCTTGATCTCCGAGAGCTCGCGTTCCCGGCCGATAAAGCTGGTGAGCTGGACCGGCAGGTTGTTCGCGAAGAGAGTCAGCGAGCGGAGCGGCGGGAATTCGAATTCGAGGCTCGCGTGCACGAGCTGGTAGACGTGCTCATCCCGCTGGAGGTCCTTCAGGCGGTGCGTCCCCATGTCCCGTGTGCTGCTTCCGCCCGGAAGCGCTCCGGCCGTAAGCTCCCAGGCGGTCTCCGAGAGGATGACCTGCCCGCCGTGCACGATGGCGAGGATGCGCGCGATTCGGTTGAGCGTTGGCCCAAAGTAGTCGCCGTCCCGCTCGTCGGCGGTTCCGCAATGTACCGCCATCCGAACGCGCAATGGCCGGTCGCTGACTACCATCCCCGCAATGGACTGCTGGGCGGAGACAGTGGCGGACAGCGCGTCGGCGGGTTCCGCGAAGACCGCGCAGAACATGTCGCCGACGGTCTTGAAGACGTGCCCGTTGTGCTTCTGAATAGCGTCACGGAGGAGCGCGTCGTGCCGCGCGAGGGCGACGCGCATCTCCTCGGGGAAGTCCTCCCAGAGCTTGGTGGACCCCTCGATATCGGTGAACAGGAAGGTAACGTTGCCCGAGGGCAGGCCGGACATGATTGTGCGCCTTACTGCTGTGCGAGCAAATCGGGGATATGCAAAGAGTATATCAGAACGAATCATGCCGCGCGAAGTGATTTTGTGCACTGCGCGCGGCATGAAGACGTATCACGACAACCATCGTCGGAACCGTGCTACTGCGAGCTGATCGTGATCTGGGTCTTTGAACCGAAATTCGTGGTCCCTATCGACGCTGCCAGCTCCACGTTCCGCGTATCCGGACCCCAGTAGAAGGGGTCGCTCTGATTGGTCAGGTCCGGCACCTTGAAGAAGAGCGCGAGGTCCTGACTTCCGTCGGCATTTGCCTGGAGCGTGTATTGGACCGGATGGGCGCCGGCCGAATAGTATCCGTTCACGCCGGAGCTCAGGAAGTCGAGCGCTGCCTCCGCTCCTGGGTCTCTGGTGTAATCGCGGGTGCTGATCGTCCCCGCGGCGAGCGCGGCGGCGACCTGGGCGTCGGTGACGCTCATAGTGGCCGGAATCGTAACGTCGATCTTCACCGTACCGTTCTTGCCGGGATCGAGCGACCCTATGTTCCCTATGGCGATATCCACATGGTGGGGAACGAAGAAGGCGTCGTTGGTCACCTGCCAGGCCGGGCCTCTCTTCGCAGTTCCCGGCGCAACCGATACCACGCCGTCTGTAATCTGGAACGCCTTGTTCCCGATCGTTGGGTCGTAGTAAGTCGAGACGATGCGGTATGCATTTCCATCCGCCGGGTACGTGGTCGGATAGAGTGTCGTTCTGGCGGCGGCGAGCGGAATTGCAAACTCGGTAACGAGCGCGGGCATACCTGGGAAGCTATTGTCGCCGTTCCCGGTCGTCATCGCCGTCGAGATCAGGATGCCGAAGTCGGCGGGCGATGAAACGGTGACGTTGCCGTTCGCGTCCGTCGTTTGCACGGTATAGGTGAACCCGGCTTGTGACGTACCGATGATGAGCTGAGCCTTCTCCAGCAGAGTAACCGTCTTGCTGAGGATTCGGTTGACGGAGAGATCGATGCGGCCAACGTTCTCGGGCGCCACGTAGTTGTTTGCCGAGATAACGGTTGACTCGATCTTCCCGCAGAACCAGGAGCCCTTCTGTCCGGTAAGCTTGTCGGTCACTACATACGTCGCGAGGTTGGTTCCGGGATCGCTGTAGAGCGAGCCACTTGTGTACCCGAGCGACGACGTTTTGCTGCCATATTCGGTGGGCGTTGTCGCGCCGTCCACCGTGATCGGGAAGGAGCTGGAGGGGTTGGTGACGGCTGCGGTCGCGACGAGAGCCGCGGCAACGACGAGGGCGAGGAGGATAAAGACGATGATCTGCGCGATTCGTTTGGCGCCCGTGCGGGAGGGGCGCGCTCCACCGTGGGGTTCGACCGAAGAATTCATGATTGATCTCCTGAGGCGCGGCCCCAAAAGGGCCATATTGCCAGCTTGGCGCGGCAGAAATCTACTGACAGCGAACCAAATGCGCTTACGGCCCGGTTCACTCGCCAGTGAGACGGAATCGGCTAATGCTGGTCTTGCTTGTACCGGCTCGGCGACGCGGAGCCTGCCCTGCAACTGGACGTTCCCATTGCTCTTTCCCGGCCCATGAATCTGCTCGATGGCCGTTGGGTGACAGCGTCGAACGAATGGCAATTACGGCACTTCGGTATGCCTGTTCGCAATTCCTTTGCGGCGTTATGAAATAACGGAAAAACAGGTATTGCCCGGTTCGCTCGTCATGCCGACGGGCTGAGGCACTCGAGCGCGCTGTGCATGAGTGAGCGGGCGTCGGATTCGGTCGGGGCTTCGGCCGTGAGGCGGATGATGGGCTCCGTGTTGGAGGCGCGCGCGCTGATCCACCGATCCGGCCATACCGCCTTCAGGCCGTCCGTCAGGTCGAACCGCGCGTCCGAGAAGAGGCTCTGGAGCTTGCGGATTGCGGGGTTGATGGACCGCGCCGGACACTCGAGCTTCTCCTTCGCCATCGCATAGGTCGGCACGCGCTGTCGCATCTCGCTAATCGTGCCGCCCTCTTCCGCAAGGGCCTCCAGGAGCAGCGCCATCGCAACGTAGCTGTCCCGGCACGGGTTGACGTCCATGCAGATGACGCCGCCGTTCCCCTCGCCCCCGATTCGCGCGCCATGGCTTAGCATCGATTCGACGACATTGATCTCGCCAACGCTCGACCGGTAGATCGTTGCGCCCGCTTCCGCCGCCACATCGTCCACCATTCGGCTCGTGGAGACATTCACCACCACCGGACCGGACTGTTTGCCAAGGTAATGCCGAATCGCGAGGGTCACCGTGCAGTCTTCGCCCAGGGGAATCCCGGCCTCGTCGATAACGGCCAGCCGGTCGGCGTCCGCATCCTGCGCGAATCCGATGTCCGCGCCGGATTGCCGGACGAGGGCGCAGAGGTCTCCGAGATTCTCGGGCAGCGGCTCGGGAGGGTGGGGGAAGGGCGACGCGGGATCCGTGTACAGCGGGAAGACCTCGCAGCCGAGCGCCGAAAGGAACTCCGGGGTCGCGCGGTGCGCCGCGCCATTGCAGCAGTCGACCGCGACCCTGAACCGCCGCGCGCGAATCTTGTCGACGTCCACAGCCGCAAGCACCGCCTCGCGATGACTGACGATGGCGCTGTCGTCCGACAGGATCTCGGCCATTGAATCGGAGGCGACGCGCGGATAGAGGCCCTGATGGTAGAGGTTGGTGAGCTCCAGCGCCTGGTTTGGCCGGAGCAGGATGCCGTCCGGCCCGAAGAACTTGAGCGCGTTCCACTCGATGGGGTTGTGACTGGCGGTAATGCAGATTCCGCCGAACGCGCCCGCCCGCGCAACCTGGTGCTGGAGTGCCGGTATGGGCAGAATTCCCGCGTCGATGGGCGTACACCCCACGCTGAGAAGGCCGGACATCACCGCATGCTTCACCATCACCCGCGAGGGGCGCGTGTCCGTCCCCACCAGGATCGGTCCCGCGCCGGAGTAGGTGCCGAACGCCGAGGCGAACGACGTGACGAGCTGAGGCGTGAGCGATTCGCCGACGATTCCGCGCACGCCCGAGACCCCGATCTTCAGCGAGAGCCGCTTCGACATTCTAGCTCCCTTCATGCCCAAACGCTTTGCGCCGCGCGAAGTTCATCGAGTCTTCGTAGAGCGCATTCGCCCGCTCCGGAGTAGCCGCCTCGCAGATGACCCTCATCAGCGGCTCCGTGTTGGACGCGCGAACGTGCAGCCAGGCATCCCCGAGCTCGATCTGCACGCCGTCCACGGTACTCGGATTCATATCTGCGTAACGTGTGCGGAACCCGTCCAGCGCGCGGTAGACGAGCTCCGGCGGGCAGGCGAGCTCCCCTTTGCGGATGGCGAGGCGGGGCATCGACTCGACCTGCCCGGCAAGGCTGTATCCGCTGAGTGCCAGCGATTCGAGAATCATGCCTGCTGTATGGAGGCCGTCGTACGACATCGAGGAGGGGAGATTTGCGATTCCGCCGCATCCCTCACCCGCCAGCACAGCGGCTTCCGCCAGCCCGCGGTCGAGCACATATCCCTCGCCGACCAGCGTCCGTAGAACCGTCTGGCCGTGCCGCGCGGCCACCGCGTCGATCATCCGCGAGGTCGAGTAGCTGGTCACCACCGGTCCGGGTCTTCGCTGCAATCGCACGTCCGCCGCCAGCGGAAGCGAATACTCTTCGGAGAGCGCCGTGCCGTCCGCGGCAACGAAGCCCACCCGGTCGCCATCCACGTTCATGGCGCCGCCGAGATCGACGTCCAGACAGCGGACGAGCGTCGCAAGTTGGCGCATGTTTGCCAGACTCGGCGCGGGGGCATGGGCGAACTGGCCGTGCGGCTCCTCGTTCAGCGGGAATACAGTGCAGCCCAGCGCCGTCAGAACGCGCGTCGTAAGCGCGCCGCATGCCCCGTTGCAGAAATCGACCGCGACCCGGAAGTGGCGCGACCGGATTGCCTCCGTGTCGAGGCTGGAGCAAATCTGCTCCTCATAACGGTCCACGATTCCGGGCGCGTCTGAAACCGCGCGGAGCGCGTCCCACGAGGCCGCGAGGTAGCTCGCGGCGTGATAGATGTCGAGCAGCTCCTCGCTCTTGACGGCGTTCAGCAGCACACCGTCCGGCCCGACGAACTTGAGCGCGTTCCAGCGCGCGTCATTGTGGCTGCCGGTGATGCAGATTCCGCCCGCCGCGGCGAGCTCCCGCGCGGCGAATGAGACGAGTGGGCTGGGACAGACGCCGAGGTCGATCACTTCGCAGCCCGA
>Ga0207667_10003373_pt1 | contig 19710 bp, 15 predicted proteins | sample KBSCornC52_FD_184301 | JGI IMG/M metagenome (GOLD analysis project Ga0207667, IMG submission 184301) | Corn rhizosphere microbial communities from Kellogg Biological Station, Michigan, USA - KBS Corn C5-2 (SPAdes) (version 2) | ecosystem: Host-associated > Plants > Roots > Rhizosphere > Soil ...
AATCCCATCAGCTGAGCCAGGCTGCAAAGCACCGCGAGAGCTCGTCGAGCTCACGATAAGTGATGCTCTTGCCCATTTGTATATAGGCCACGCGGTCGGCGTGTGCCGCGCAGGTGCGCTCCAGCAGCTCCTTGATGGAGCGCAAGCGGCTCGGATCAATGTCCTCGGGTACCCCTGCCGGGTACGACTTCAGCCAGATTTTGTCCATCCAGACCCCCTCACTTCTTCTTCAGCAACGGCTCGAGCTCCCGCCAGACTGTATCCAGAACCGGAGGTTCGCCCCGCACATTCGGATGCAGGCCATCGTCCTGCATGAGCGCGGGATCCAATGCAACTTTCTCGAGCAGGAACGGCACCAACGGCAAGTGATATTGTTTTGCGAGCGAAGGATACAGGTCGGCGAATTCGTTCGCATAACGGGGTCCATAGTTCGGGGGTATGCGAATCCCCACGAGCAGCACGCGTGCGCCGCCGCTCTGCGACAGGTGCACCATTTTTGTCAGATTCTCTCGCGTGACAGCCAGTGGCAGACCGCGCAGGGCATCGTTGGCGCCCAGCTCCAGGACCACTATCGCCGGGTGATGAATTTCCAGAGCGCGCGGCAGCCGCTGCAGTCCTCCCGTACTCGTCTCGCCGCTTACGCTGGCATTGACGACCTGGTATCCGTACCCTTGGGATTGCAGCCGCTGTGTGAGCAGCGCAACCCAACCCTGCTCCGGCCGAATGCCGTAGGCGGCGCTGAGACTATCGCCGAACACGAGGATCGTACGGTCGGACGCCACCGCGTGCTGGAGCGCGATGAATAGCAAGCCGATGCCGAGCGCCCAGGCGCCAGTTGTCCGTGACAGTGTTCTCAAGGCCGAAAACCTCTCCAAGCAGGTTAGCAGTCCCGAAGGGGCACTGACTATCGTCCAAGGTGTCTCCCTCGATATCGCCGCCGGTGAGTCGGTGGCGATCATAGGGTCCTCCGGGGCCGGTAAATCTACTCTGCTGGCATTGCTGGCGGGGCTCGATCTGCCGACCACCGGGCGCGTTCTACTTGCCGGCACAGATCTCACGCAACTCGACGAGGATGGTCGCGCACGGCTGCGCGCGCAGCGGGTCGGCTTTGTGTTCCAGTCGTTTCATTTGATTCCCGCCCTGACGGCTCTGGAAAACGTCATGCTGCCTCTGGAGCTGGCGGGACGGCCGGATGCGCGCAGCGCCGCGCTGGAAGCTCTCGAGCGTGTCGGCTTGAAGAAACGCACCGGACACTATCCACGGCAACTCTCGGGTGGTGAGCAGCAGCGGGTCGCACTGGCGCGAGCGTTTGTGACGCAGCCCGCTGTACTGTTCGCCGATGAGCCCACGGGAAATCTCGATACCACGACGGGGATGCGCATCGGCGAGCTGCTGTTCGAGCTGAATGGCCATTCGCGCACGACATTGGTCCTCGTCACCCACGACCGGGGGCTCGCATCCCGCTGCGGCCGAATTGTCACAATGGAAGCGGGCAGGGTGATCTGACGTGCCGCTGACCGGGCAAACTCTGACCGAAGCTCAGGATACGAGCGGCCATGGTACCCGGGCTTTGCGTGCCCTCTCCTTGAGCTTGCGCATGCTCGCGCGCGAGTGGCGCTCCGGCGAGCTCGGGGTTCTCGTGCTTGCGTTGACGGTTGCTGTGGCCGCGCTCACCGGCGTGGGTTTCCTTGTGAGTCGGATCAGCACCGCGGTAGCGATGCAAGCGAGTGAGGTGCTCGCTGCAGACATACGTCTGAGCTCTACGCAACCCATCAACAGCGAATATGTCAACGAGGCCACTCGCCGGGGCTTGCAGACTGCTTGGAATACTTCGCTCCTGAGCGTTGTATTCAACGGTGATGCAAGTCAGCTCAGCAACCTTCACGCCGTCACCCAAGGCTATCCTTTACGCGGGCAGCTGCTCATCGCCAACGAGCCGTTCGCGCCAGGCACACCAACGAGCGGTTTGCCGGGACCTGGAGAGGTATGGCCGGATTCGAAGTTGTTCGCAGCGTTGGGTGCGCGGATCGGAACCACGCTCTCCATCGGAGCCGGCAGTTTCCGTGTGACGCATGTGCTCATCTCGCGTCCCGACCAGGGTGGGACGTTCGCGGACCTCACGCCGACACTGCTCATGAATGCCGGGGATTTGCAGAGCACGCAGCTCATCCAACCGGGCAGCCGGGTGAGCTACGGCCTGTTGTTTGCCGGGGATCGCGAGCGCATCGACTCGTTGGCGGCTTGGCTGCACGTACACAAGAAACGCGGGGAGCGACTGCGCGATATCGCGGACGCAAGTCCCCAGATCAAGAACGCCGTGGATCGCGCAGGCCGGTTCCTCAGCCTCGCCAGCCTGGTCAGCGTCCTCTTGTGCTCAATTGCTGTTGCCATGTCCGCGCGGCGTTACGTCGCGCGTCATCTCGACTCCGTCGCACTGTTGAAAACGTTGGGGGCAACGCGAGCATTCACGCTGAGTTTGTCGCTCTTGCAACTCCTCGTGATCGCGGTTCTCGCGGCCGCCGTCGGCTCCATCCTGGGATATCTCGCGCAGGAATGGCTTCTCCGCACCTTACGCGGACTTCTCACTACGGCGGAGCTGCCGCCCGCCGGGTTCCTGCCGGTTGGAATCGCATTTTTCATGGCTATTGCCGTGCTGTCGGGGTTCGCTTTGCCGCCGCTGCTGCAGCTATCGCGGGTACCGGCTCTGCGCGTGCTGCGCCGGGATGTTGGCCCGCCGCCGCTGTTGATGGTGCTGGCCTTCGGCCCTGCCGTGGGCGTGGTCGTTCTGTTGATTTATTGGACGGTGCGGGACTGGACCCTGTTCTTCGGTTTCACCGGCGGGCTTGCCGCATTCATCCTGCTCCTGACGCTCTCCGGCGCGCTATTGGTCTATTTCGCCGCCCGGTTCAGGGGTGGTGTGGGTGTCGCCTGGCGCTATGGAGTAGCGAACCTCAGCCGCCGGCGCGCCGAGAGCGTCGTGCAGATCGTCGCGTTCGGTATTGGCATCATGGTGCTGCTGTTGTTGAGCATCATTCGCAATGACTTGAACAGCGACTGGCGACATACCCTGCCGGCCAACCTCCCCAACTTCTTCTTTATCAACATACCGCCGGCGGACCGCGGCCGGTTCATCGACTTTCTGCACGCGCGCGGAGCCCGCACGACCCGAGTGATGCCCATGATCCGGGGCCGTCTCACGGCAATCGGCCAGCATCCAATCGAGGACTTGCGTTTCGAGGGCGAGCGAGCGGAGAACTTTGCTACCCGCGAGCAGAATCTCACCTGGACGAGTGAGCTGGGCGCGGACAACCGGGTCGTCGCTGGGACCTGGTTTACACAAGCCGATTTCGGCAAGCCCCTGGTCTCTATCTCCACGGAAATCGAGGAATCGCTCGGGGTGCACGTCGGCGATCACCTCAGCTTCGACATCGCTGGGGAGAGTTTCGAGGTCACCGTGGCGAGCGTACGCAAGGTGAAGTGGGATAGCTTTCAGCCGAACTTCTTCATCATATTCGCACCGGGCGTACTCGAGGACACGGCGGGATCCTACTTGACGAGCGCCTATTTCAACGCGGCGAATTCGCGGCCGTTGGCCCAGCTCGCGCATATGTTTCCCAGTGTGTCGATATTCAACATCGATGACCTGCTGGCGCAAGTTCGCTCGGTGCTCGACAAAGCCGTTCTGGCGGTGCAGAGCGTGTTTATTTTTACCTTGTTTGCTGGCCTTACAGTGATGTTGGCGGCGGTGCAATCCAGCCGCGACGAGCGGCGCTATGAAAGCGCCATGCTGCGCACCCTCGGAGCGAGCCGCGGCACCGTTCTGCAAGGAATATTGGCGGAGTTCATTACTCTCGGGCTGCTTGCCGGGATTCTGGCCGCCGCGGGCGCATCGGTCGCGGCGTATTTCATGACCACGCGAGTGCTCGAGCTGCACTATTCTTTCGCTCTCTGGGTCTGGGCGGCGGGACTGTTCGGGGGCGCTCTACTGGTCTCGTTGAGCGGTTGGGCCGCGACCCGCTCGGTCGTCAATCAACCCCCAATGATTACCTTGCGCGCCTGAGACCGCGTCGAATTACGTGGCGATGAGGGCGCGCGCCTGCTCCGCCCAGAACAGCGCATCCAGATATGCAGCACGGATCAGATGCGGGGGCAGGTTTTGGTAAGCGACGTGATTCCAGGCCGCGCGCTCGTAGGCGCGGGTGCATTGGAGAGCTTCGCCCAGGAGACCTTCGCCGGCAACCAAGGCCTTCGATACCGCGGTCGATAGCGGCAGCTCCTCAACAATCTTCTGCGTGGGCATTCCTACGAGCGCGCCGAGCAGTGAGAAGAGTCCCGTGATGAAGTGCGGCCCGCAGTCCCTCGTTCCAGACAGCCGGCCCAACTGCTCGCACATGCGCGCGCGGGTCATCGCCTGGATGTAGAGGCTGGGCGGGCGATCATCGAGACCCTGGAGGCACAGCAGGGCACACAGCTGACGCAGGCTATCGACCCCGAGAACGACGATCGCCTGTCTGATCGAATCGATCTTGCGGGGGAAGTTGTAATAGCTGGAGTTGATACAACGCAGAACGTGGTAGGACAGCGAGACGTTCTGACTCAGCTGGCTCTCTACTTCGTCGAGCGAGTAGTCCTCGCTCTGCAAGGAAGCAACCAGACGGAGCGTGCCGAGCTTGCTGGAGGGCACTCGTTTGGCGCGGAATGTCTGCGGGTGCTGCAGGAAGTTGCCTTGAAAGCCATCGAACCCGAGCGCGATGCACTGTTCGAATTGCTCCAGGGTCTCGACCTGCTCGGCGATGAGTGTCAGCTTGCGGTCTTTGAGATCCTTGACCAGTCCGGGCAGGTCTTGCGCAGGGATGCGGCTGATTTCGATCTTCGCGAGGTCCGCAAGCTCCAACAGCTTCGGATCACTGGTGCGTGGCGAGTAATCGTCGAGCGCGATGCGATGACCGCGTGCGCGCAGCGTCTTGATGCCCTCGATGACCGCCGGCTTGGCGGGGACGTGCTCCAGGATTTCAATGACCGCCAACTCCGGCCGCAGGGGCAGCTCCGGAACGGTGGTGAGCAGTTCTTCGGGATAGTTGATGTGGATCGGCAGCCCACCGGCGAGTCGCTCGACCCCTATTTCGAGAGCTGCGTTGCTGATCACCCGTAGAGTGGCAAGCTTTGGATCGGTGATCTCGGCTTTCTGAGCGCGTGGCGAATGGCGGTAGAGCAACTCGTACGCCGTTACGGCCATCGCCGAGTTGTAAATGGGCTGCCGCGCGACGAATACCTCGACCTGCGCGGGTGTGTTCGGCACCGGGTCGAGGTCCTGTCTGGCGTCTTTTTGGCTTCCCATGGCGAGCGGAAATCTAGCGGTATTCGATGTTCCCGATCCGGGTCTGGATCGGCGGTTTGCACAGCGTCATGAGAGCCACCGGACGCTCGCTGACCGATTCGGGACGCCGGTCACACTCGAGGAGCCTGTCGGACAGGCTCCTGACTAGCGCTGAATGCCAATGGTGATCCAGGAATCCGGTTCAGCGTCGCCGCGCCATGTGAGCCCCTCGATGGTCAACTGGTAATTGCCGGGACCGAGCGCGGAGCTGTTCAAGGCGATGCGCAAGTGACCGTTGGAGTCCTTGGCGAGCTCACTGATGACGGCAACACGCCCCTGATCGATGCGATCGATGGTGACGCGGAAAATCTTGTACGGAGAGCGTGACTCGTCGATTTTGAAGTCGGCCAGCTGCGCGGCGCCACCGCCAATGACGATCGCGGGGGTGTTGGAGCCGCCTTCGCGGCTCGGCAACAGCCGGATCTCGCGCGTACTGGTCGCCGGATCCAGCGGTCGCTCGATGGCCTGGCTTTGTAGCTTGTTGATGCGTTGAGTTTTGGCGGCGCTGTCACTCAGCGCGTACCAGAGGCCACCGGTCAAGGCGATCACCGCCACGGCAAGACCGATTGTGACCTGGATCTTTTGCCAGAAAGGCTGTTTGACTTCCTGCCAGGGCTCCGGCTTGCCGCTGGCTTCGAGCAGGCGCAGGCCCGCGTTGACCCGGTCCGCGAGCCCCAACTCGTCGAGGATCTGGGGGTTGTCGCGACAGAAGCGCTCGAACTCGGTCGCACCTTTCAACGGAAGTCGGCCTGACAGGTAGCGCTCGACGACCTGGTTCCGGGCGATGAAATCCCGGTCCATCGGTGCGCCGGCGGCGGTGGCTGCCGGGTTTGCGGACGGAGCGGATGCGGGCGAAGGCGGTGCCGTGCTCGATGTTGGTGCCGATGCGGCCGGGAGTGCCTCGGGTGAGGCAGTTGTCAGACTGAGACCTGCGCTCGATGGCAGCGTCGCTTCGGTGCGTGAGATGCCAGTGACTGCTGGCGCCGCCGGCTGGGGGGCTGGAGCCGGGGGCGGCGCGAGCAGCTCTTCCTCGAAAGCAAGGGAAGCGCTTTCGGGAGGGTGCATTTGCGCAATGTTGGATTGCGTGTCGGACGGCGACCGCGGCGCGAACGTTTCGCTCTCGTCCAGGGCCAAGGGGCGCAATGGCTCTTCCGCGGGGGCTGGAGCTAGTGGCAGCGCGTCACCAACCTCGGGTTCGAACGCGGGCGATGTCGACTGCGCTGGTGATGTCGCGCGCGACGATGGTGTTGGTGCTGAGACCGCTAGGTTTGCTGCTGCGGCCGCCGCTGCGGTGGCTGCCGGGCTGGTTGCAGCTGTTGGGGCGGCAGGCGCTAGGGCAGTAAGGATCGCCGAGGCGGTGGGCGCCGAGGCGGTCGGTGTCGGGGCAGCCGTTGCCGAGGAAGTGGGTGCGGAAGCGGTAAGGCTCCCTCCGGCGTTCGCTACCGGGGCCGCAGTGGGTGCTCCAGCGGACGATGGCGAGTGGACGGGAGCCGTCGGCACACCGGACGCCGAGGTGGCCTTCGCTGTTGGCGCGATCGGGGGCGAAGGTACCTTTGAGGCCGGTGTAGTCAATGACAGCCCGGCCGGTTGCCACCCTGCGGTTGATGAGTGGGATGTCGTTGCGGCCAGGTGCGACGATCCGGAGCCCGTCATACCTGCAGGAGGAATAGCGGGCGGAGGCGGCTTGGGCGCCGGGGGCGGCGCTGCGGGCGGCGCCGGACGAGGGGGCGGTACTGTTGGTATCACCCTGGCGATTGGCTTCGCCCCGGCGGCGCTGCGCGCGGTCGTTGCAGCTGGCGTGTTAGTTGGGGGTGCAACGCGCTTGGCGCCCGCGGCAGCTGCGCTTGCGACTGTCGAGCTGAGTTTTGGAGCAGTGGCGGATTTGGCGGTTGGGCTCGCCATGGGCGCCGAGGTCGTGGCTGCACCGGGCGCGGAGGCCGGCGCCGAGCCGTGAGGAGGCACCGTAGCGGCCTCAGAAGTCAGAGCGGTGGCGTGTGCAGCCTGCCGGCCTGTAGCGAGCGCGGGATCCAGGGTTGCAGCGTCCGCAGAGGCCGTGGCCGAGCCATGAGGAGACAACGTAGCGGGCGCAGAAGTCGGAGCGGTGGCGTGTGCAGCCGGCCGGGCTGTAGCGAGCGCGGGATCCAGGGTTGCAGCGTACGCAGAGGCCAGGGCCGAGCCATGAGGAGGCATCGTAGCGGGCGCAGACGTCGGAGCTGTGGCGTGTGCAGCCTGCCGGGCTGTAGCGAGCGCCGAATCCAGGGTTGCAGCGTCCGCGGAGGCCGTGGCCGAGCCATGGGGAGACATCGTAGCGGGCGCAGAAGTCGAACCCGTGGCATGCGCAGCCAGCCGTGTTGTAGCGAGCGCGGGGTCCGTGGCTGCAGTGTGCGCGGAGATCGGAGCCGAGCCATGCGGAGGGCTCGTAGCGGGTGCAGAAGTCGGAGCTGTGGCGTGCGGAGAGCCCGGGGTTCGAGCGGACGCGGAGGTCGGCGTTACCGACAGTTGTGTGGCTGCGAGTTGGGTCTGCGATGTTGGCGCTGACGTACTCGTTGGCGCAGCGGAGGACGTTGTTTTCGCGGCAGCGGGAGCCGGAGCCTGCGAGGTCGAACTGGCCGTTAGCTTGGGGGCAAGCCGCGATCCGGAATCTGCGAGCGTCGAGTCAATAGCGGACGTCCGCGCGGCAGAACTCGCGCCAGACTTTGCAGCCGACGCTGATCCCGGCTCGGCCGACAGGGAGTCAATCGCAGTTACGGCGGAAGGTGAGCTCGCGTCGATCTTCGGAGCGCGTCGAGAGCCTGAGTCAGAAACGGTTGGATCAGCAATGGACCCACGGCTAGAGTCGATAGATATTCGCGAGGCCGGTGTGTCAGCTGTGAATCCGGGCGAAGAGGAGCCTGAGGCTAACCTGGAGACCCGGCGCGATCCCGAGTCGGAAATGTTCGTATCGGCAGCCGGGCGCGCAGCGAAGCTTGCTGAGGTCTTGAGAGCAGGTACCGAGCCGGAGTCCGAGGGAGCAGTGCTACTCGCGGACGCGCGTGACGCTGAGATCGGCGATCCGGAGGCGATCCTGGGCCCTGGTCGCGAGCCAGAATCGGACGTGCTGGATGCGGACGCCCATGATCCTGTCGTCGATGTCGACTTCCCAGATGGCGAGCGGCGCGAGTCAGAGTCTGACGCGGCGTCGCGCGTACGTGACCCGGGCGCACCTGCGTTGGATTGCGACGCATCAGCGGTAAGTCCCGCCGCCTTGTCGGGTTTCGAAGGCCTGGTGCTGGAGATCGCTTCTGTCGCGGATTTCCATACGCCGGTGTTGGACGTCGCCCCTATCCCGGATCTCGATGCGCCAGCGTTGGAAATGGTTCCTGTGCCTTTCGAGGCAGCAGCGCTGGAGGTGGCTCTTGTGCCTGACTTCCAATCGTCCGCGTTGGAGGCGGCGGCTCCTGAGCCGGATTTCGAATCGCCCGCGTTGGGGGCGGCTCCTGGGCCGGATTTCGCACTGCCCGCGTTGGAGGTTGCTCCTATGCCGGATTTCGAACCGGCGACGTTGGAAGTTGCTCCCGTGCCGGATTTCGAGTCGCCCGCGTTGGAGACGGCTCCTGAGCTGGATTTCGCACCGGCCGCGTTGGAAGCTGCTCCCGTGCCGGATTTCGAGTCGCCCGCGTTGGAGACGGCTCCTGAGCCGGATTTCGCACTGCCCGCGTTGGAGGCGGCTCCTGTGCTGGATTTCGCACTGCCCGCGTTGGAGGCGGCTCCTGTGCCGGATTTCGCACTGCCCGCGTTGGAGGTTGCTCCTGAGCCGGATTTCGAACCACCCGCGTTGGATGTTGCTCCTGTGCCTGCTCTGAACGCGCCACCATTGGACGGCGTTCCCGTGCCGGATTTCGGCGCACTGGCGCCTGAGGTCGTTCCTGTAGCGCGCTTCGATTCCGGCGACGCCGTTTGCGCCGGCGCCGAGTTGGCTGACCATGGGGCCTCGCCGGCGCCCGGGGCCGCGCTCTCACTCAGTAATAGCTCATCGAGCCCCAGCAACTCCTCGGGCTCATCGATCGCCGCAGAACTGGCAGGCCGGTTCAGAACTGGCTTGGACGCCGTGCCCGCCTTGGCCGCCTCGTTCAACGCGGCCAGCAACAAATCTGGCTCACTGGTGCCGAGCAGAGTTTCCGGGTCGATCAACTCCTCCGCCGAGTCTGACGGCTTGGTTGCGGACGTCGCCGCTTTGGCGGCGCCGGAGGACGGGGTCGTCACTCCGATCTGTGCGCTACCGTCGACGGGCGCCTCGACCGGCAGGTCGGTGAGCGGCTCCAGGACGGGGCGAGACGCAGCTTCCATAATTTCCAGCCTCGTAAACGTCATCTAATGCAAACAGGCGTCCGCCTAAGCGGCTGCCTCACGCACCACTCGGCTTGTCGCCGTAAGTACGCGCAAGACGCCTCTCCAACGGACGCTTCGGACCAAGCCCTTCCACGCGCCGAAAGGTTCGGAGCGCAGTGGTCCCTAGCCGGGTTACCGAAGTCCCGTTTGCCATTGACGCGCAGGACGTATCTAAGCAATGCATGAGCACCCTAGCGTCGCGATGGCTCACATAACGATCGTCCGGGTCTTGGAACGTGACACAGTTCACACGAGCCCGGACTCACTGGCCATGGTGCATCCGCAATTAGAGCGTCGCGAGATGGCGCCATCGGCGGAAGTGCGTCACACTTTCATCGCCGACAGTGAGATAAATTTAGCTCTCAATGCAGATACGCCCGCTGCTCGATCTCGAGCAACTCCCCGATTCCCCCTACGCGAACGAGTTACGCCGGGATTTTCCCGACCTCCGTTTTTCGCCTGCGTTAGAGAGGGAGTTTCAGTCGTTCCAACTGGAACGCGTACGCTCGCGCGTGCGCCTTTTCCAGCTCGCGACGGGTCTACTGTGCCTGGCTGTGGCCGTACATCTGATGGCCCTCGACGGGCTTGCCCTGCGCGAGGTTCTGGTCGGCTGGCTGGGTGCGGCAATGCTGGGAAGCCTGCTGCTCGTGTGGACGTCCTGGACCCGTTTCTACCAGCGCCTGTATTTGCCTATTGCGCGGATCGCCTTGCCGCTTCTCGGGATCATTTCGGGCGTCGGCATTGCCGGGCGGACGATCGCCGGCCACCCCGATCCATTCTATTTTCTGACCTCGTACAGCATCGCCCTTTTCTTCCTGGGTGGTCAGCGTTTCCGTGAGGCGCTCATCGCCGACGCGCTCATGATCATTGCGCATGGCGCAACGTTGGCCTACGTCGGTCATTCCACCGAGTCCGTTGTGTATTATGTCACCGTCCTGACGATCACGACGGCCGTTGGAGCATTCGCTTATAGAGGAGTCGAGCGTCAATTCCGGACCTCTTTCCTCGAACACAGGCTGATGAGTGAAATGGCCGCGCGCGACGGCCTGACAGGACTGAAGAATCGCGGGGCATTCGACGAGCACTTTCCGCGCATGTGGCAGCAGGGATTGCGTGACAAACGGTGTCTCGCTCTGCTGTTGATCGACGTCGACCATTTCAAAGCCTACAACGATCGATATGGGCACCAGGCAGGCGATCATGCTCTGCGGCGCGTCGCGCAGGTGGTGCAGGCTTTTGCGCGCCGTCCGTTGGATATCGCAGCCCGCTACGGTGGCGAGGAATTCGTTCTGGCCCTCTTCGATATGACGGGCGAGCGCGTGCAGGAGCTCGCGGACGAGTTGCGCAGAGCCATTCTGGCTCTGCAGATCGTTCACGAAGATTCGCCGACCGCACCGTATGTAACGGCCAGCGTGGGCATCTCAGTCGTACGGCCCCGGGTCGGCAGAAGTCCGGAAGGGCTCGTGCAGCTTGCCGACGAATCACTCTACAGCGCGAAACGGAGCGGCCGAAACTGTGTGAAGATGGTAGATAGCGAGTGCGCCCTGTTTACCACCGGAACCTTCCGCAGGCGGGCTTGAGCCCGGTGCGCAGGTCAGTTGACCCCTGAGTTGAGAAAGTACTCCACCTTGTCCCGATAGGTGCGCGACAGCTTGAGCTCGTGCCCTCCCTCGAGCGTCAGGAAGTACTCGCCATTCATGTGCGCGCGCAGACTCTTCACCAGTCGCAGATTGACGATGGTAGAGCGGTGGACTCGCTGAAAAAGCTTCGGATCCAGAAGCTCCTCCAGCTCCTTCATCGTCCCGCGTAGGATGTGTGTGTCGCCGCCGGCGTGGATACACATGTAGTCGCCGGCCGCATCGATCCATTGAATGGATGCCACGGGGACTCGCACGGTCTCCCGCCCTTGCCGGATCGGCAGAACCTCCGGATGTCGGGCTCCGACTGCCGCGCGCCCTCGAGTTAAAAGCTCGTCGAGCGCGAGCTCCCCCGATCCGGTGATCTCGGCAATGATCTCCATGAGCCGATCCCGTTGGTTTGCGGCGCTCTTGGCGCGCACGTGCTCACGGACGCGCTCCAATGCCGCCTGAAAGCGAGCATCGTCAATCGGCTTCAGCAGGTAGTCGACTGCCTTGGCCTCGAAAGCCTTGATGGCGTACTGATCGTACGCCGTAATGAATACGAGAACCGGCAGGGACTCCTGCGGCAGTTGGGCGAGCACATCGAATCCCGACATGCCGGGCATTTGTATGTCGAGAAAGACGAGATCGGGTTTGAAGGTGGAGATGGCGGCCAGCGCCTCCCGGCCGTTGGTGCATTGGGCAGCGATGTTGAAGTCGCCCGCCTCCTGCAGCCGCAGCTCGATGCCCCGTCTCGACAACGCCTCATCGTCCACAATGATGGTGTTGATTTTCATGCTCGCGCTCTCTTTGATTCAAGGTACGGCTGCTCGGGTGCCGCCTCCGCCCTGGCCAGCTCCAGCGGTAAAGCCATATCGATGCGCAGGCCAGGATGGCTGTTGAGTACCGTGAAGCGGTGATCCTCTCCATAAAGCACGGCCAGGCGCTCACGGGTGTTGCGCAGGCCAACACCACGCCGCTCGGTCGGCGCATAACAATCCCGCATACCAGGGCCATCGTCGATCACACTGACTTCGAGCATCGCCCCGCGTGCGCGACCTTCGATGCGCACGCAGCCGCCCCCTTCGCGGGGCGACACGGCGTACTTGAGGGCATTCTCGAGCAAAGGCTGCAGCAGCAGGCTTGGAACGAGCGCCTCCAGCGCCGGTCCTTCGATCGCATATTCCAGGCGCAGCCGGTCGCCAAAGCGCAGCCGCTCGGTTCCCAGGTACAGGTCGAGGGCTTCGATCTCGTGCCGCAGGGTCACTTTTTTCATCGGGTCCTGGTCGAGGGTGTAACGCAGGAATTCCGACAAGCGGGTGATGGCGTGGTTGGCCGTGCGGTTCTGGTTGTCCAGAATGAGGGTGGAAATGGCGTTCAGGGTGTTGAACAGGAAGTGCGGATTGAGTTGATAGCGCAGCATCTTCAACTGCGATTCCTGCGCGAGAGCCGCCGCCTTGAGCGCTGCTTCCTGCTGTTGTTGTTGCGATTCGTAGGAACGGATGCCGAAGTACAGGGCGCTCCACAACAACAACAGATAGGTGGTGGAAATGGAGCCCTGGAAAAGCTCGAACAATGTCTTGAACTGCCAGTCCGGCTCGACGATCTCCTTGTATGCGAGGTTGATCACGGTGCGTAACGCGCAAGCCGTGATGTAGCAGGTCACCAGCATGCCGAACGCTATGACGCGCGGCGGGCGTCCCCACAGCCGGCGATAGATATATCGCATCGGCATCGACAGCACGAAACCCGAGACCGCCGCGACGACGATGACTTGTGCGTAGCTGCTGGGTTTCTCATAGAGCAGGGCGCCGAAGTACTGGGTAATGGCATACGCGCCCCAACCAGCCGCATGCAGGCTCCAGAACAGGAGGTTCCGTTTGGAGCGAAATTGTTCGAGCGTCAGCATGCCTGAGGCAGCGGTTTGCCGAGAAAGCCCATCGTCGTGAGGCAAGCTTAGGTCATCTCGCCGCCTGGCGTAGCCGGATGAGCGTGCTCGAGACTCGGCTCGTCGCAGTCCGGGGTCGGGGCGCCGTCCGGCTCCGAGCGCCGGCCTGTGGCCGGCCGGATTGCCGTTCCAGGGGGGACAGTACTGGGGCCGTACTGCGAGCAGGACCCCCGCTCAGCTGGTCTTACCCGGCTCCGACGCAGCGGCTTGCGCCATATGCAAGGAATCGATCGGCACGACCTGTCCCAAGGCGGGGCCCTGGGCGAGGTCGCATCCGATGGCGGTGAGCCACTGCAGTGAGGCCTGCGATTCGACTCGCTTGGCGGCACAGTGGATGCCGAGCACTTTTACCGCCTGGACGATTGCCACCACCACGGCTTGCGAAAGCTTGTCGCGCAGGGCGACAGAGGTGAGCTTGGGATCGATTTTCACCAGGCGCAGGGCCTTCGAGCGCAGCAAGGGCAGCACTGCCGAGTCGAACGAGAAATCGTCGATGACGACAAAGCAGCCCAGCTTGTCGCAGAGAGAGATGAAGCGTTCCACCTGCGCGCGATGCTGCGTGCACAGGGGTTCGGCAATCTCGAATCCCAGGTTGTCGGGTGCGATGCCGTTGGCCTTCAGGCAGGACTGGACGTGCTGAGGGAATCGAGGGTCTTCCAAGGTGGCGATGGAGAGGTTCAGGCTGAAGCTGGTGGGCTCCAGATTCCAGGCTGAACGGTTCGCTCCCAACCAGGCGAGCAGACGCTGTAGCGCCAATCCGTCCATCGCCGCGGGGGCGCGATTGGCGTCCCGGTGCGGCACGCGTGGCAGCACTTCGTAGCGTCGCATCCGGCCGCCAGCGCGCAGCTTTGAGAAGGGCTGCACGTCAAGGAGGAGGCTGGAAGGGTCGAACGTTATCGCCTTGGAGGTTCCGGTCGCGGCGGCGTTGAGAGCCGGCACGGTGGAAGTCGCCGATGAGCCGTTCAACGCACGATTGGCACCGGTCGTCAGCGCCTTGTTGGTAGTGGTTGTGGCATTAGTCGGTTTCGCCGCCAAGACGGGGGCAACACCGGTGGCAGACAGCGCGTCGACCCTGGGTGGGGGAGCTGAGTTTGCTGGTGATGAACCAACGGGCGCCGGGTTGGAATGCGCCTGGGACGGGTCGGATCCGGCCAGATGTGCATTACCAGCGTGCGCAATGGCGGAAGTTGGCGGCACGGCCGAGGCCAATTCCGGCCCCGACGCTGAAACCGGCGCGGACGTCAATGTGGGTGGCGCTCCCGGAGCTGGTGACGCGTTGACTGCGTTCACCATGGGGGCCCCGGGTGATAAAGCAGGAACCAGCGCAATTGCGGGAGCCGCAGTTACGGACGCTGCAACCGCAGCGTTTCCCGCGGGGGCTGCTGCGGGGTGGGAAGCCAGGGGTGCCGCAGCGGCCGGGCCGCTACGGGCAATCGGGAGTACCGGAGCCGCCGCAGTCGTCAGTCCTCCAGCAGGCGAAGCTCCATTGAAAGCAGCCTGAAGCACAGGTGCCGTTCCCGGCGAAGCCGGCGCGGCAGCCCAGGAGGGCGCAGCCAGAGTTGGGGCGGAGGCGAAGCTCGCTTTTTCAGCGCTGCCGTTCGACCCGAATGCCGGCGCCGCTCCTGACTTCGCAACAACCGGCGCTCCGCGCTGCGGCGCCGAAGCTTGAGCGGCCGTTCTCGCGGCCTCAGGTTGGATAACCGGTGGGGCCAGCGAATCGTCGACCACCAGCTCCAGTCCGTCACCCGAGTCCCATTCCAGCGAGGGTGTAGGCTGAGCTGGAGCCGCTGCGGAGGTAACAGCCGAGGCCACGGCCACGTCCGGGAAAATCTCAAATTCGAGAATGTCGTCAATGGCTTGCGGCGACAGCTCGTGGCCTTGAGCGGATGCCTGGGGCGCTTTGCTTGCAGTCGCGGCAGTGGGACTGGGCTTGGCTCCAGCGCTTAGTGTCGGTATCGCAGATGCGGACGGTGCAGCTCCAGCCCGAGCATTCCCAGCGGCATTTACAGTCTTAGCCGGAGCAACAGTAGCGACCGCAGGGGCACCTTTCGCAACACCCCCTGTCGCCGCAGTAGTAGCTGATGCAGACGCAGCCGGCGAAGCTGATGCGCTCGCCGATGCGGTGGGTCCAGAAGGCGCTCCCGCTCGCCCGGATGTGGGTCCGCGCTCAGGCGTAAGCTCCAGCACGGGGGCAACAGAAACAGGTATGGGAGCAGGTGCCTCGCCACCAGGCGAGCCCTTGGTATTGCCACGCAGAAGTACCGCCACCTTCTGCATGATCGTCCGCAACTGCGGACTGACAATTCTTTCCAGGACACCATCGCCGACCGACTTCAAGTCGGCGAGGATCATTGCCACGCCGACCAGATCTCCCTGGGGTGCGCGCACGGGCAGGAAGATAGCTACGCGACCATCCTCGAGGCCGTTCTCGTAGCAAGGCAATGCGCGATCGTGGGTGAGCGCGTCCATCGCCTCGAGCACGAGGTTGTGCTCATCAGGTCCAAGCGCACCCTCACTAAGCCACAGTACGTTGGCTTGGTCGTCGTAGAGCGAGACGGAGTGAAGACGCAGCGGAGGTAACGCTGCGCGCAATTGCCAGCCGAGAGCTTCTGCTGTCATAGGCTCGGCTGCCGCGGGAGCGGCGTTTGTGGCAGGCGTGTTGGCGGGCGGACGCACGGCCATAGCATTCAGTGGCTGCAAGGACTTCCCCATCCAGGATGCGCACGAGCCGGACAAATGGAAATGAGCCGGCGATGGATAGAGTGGCAGGAGCTATGGCGCGCCGCCGTGATTGCCTTCGCGTTTAGTCGCCGAATGCAAACGCCTTTTCACAATCGAGCAGGAGATGCGGCTGAGCCTCTGGGGCTGTTTGTCATATTCAACCCGCGCGCATTTGACAATGCTCGCGGACACGACGCTTCGTGTCCGCGAGCGTGCGCGCCCGAACCAACTTCGGGCAGGACCAATGACGGTCTCAGGCGCTAGCGATGAAGTCCCGCTTGCCGACATCGACCCCGTTATGGCGCAGAATCCCGTATGCGGTCGTAATATGGAAAAAGACATTCGGGATCGCCCAGCGCTGTACGAATGGCAGGCCCTTGAACTCGAGGAATTTCTCCGGACCGGCGGGCACTTTGATGTCGCGGTCCTCGGCGCCCTCGAATGCGGTGGCCGGAACGCTCTTCAAGTAATCGATCGTCCGCGCGATCCGCGCGCGCAGCTCTTCGATCGTCTTCTCATTGTCCTCGAAGCGCGGGGGCTCGAGCCCAGCGAGACGGGCGACGGAATTCTTCGCCAGATCGCACGCGATCTGCACCTGACGGGAGAGAGGAAACATGTCCGGCGCGAGGCGCGCATTCACCAGCACGCTCGGATCGAACTTCTTGGCGGCCGCATGCGCCGCGCCCTTCTCGAGCAGGCCCGATAAGGCATTCAGCGACGAGGCGAACATATCGACGGTAACGGCTTGTACGGTGATCTTCATGGCATTCCCCGAAAGGACATTGGAGGGTGGAGAGGAGCCGCGCATCCAGCGCTGCGGCGGGCGCGATTTTAGCTGTCTCGAGCTTGGCCCGCGTGCCTCTTGGGTGAAACAATAGGCTCTCTCGTTCGAGCGATTGGAGCCGTCTTGAATCTGATCTGGATCCCCGCGCAGCTGGCCGTGCTGGCCAAGGTCGTCGACCTCAACGGCTTTTCCGCAGCGGCCCGCGCTCTCGGGGTCCCCAAGGCAGCTGTAAGTCGGGCCATTGCCGATCTCGAAAGTGCGCTGGGCGTGCGCGTGCTCGAGCGCACTACTCGCCGGATCGGGCTGACTCCGGCAGGTCGTCTGCTGTACCCGCATGCAAAGCGCGTGGTCGAAGAGTCCGATGCCGCTCGGGCCACGATGGCCAAGCTGCACGCGCCGGCGGCAGGGCCTTTGCGGGTGGTTGCCGATCCAACTTACGGCCGAGTCCTCCTGACTCCGCTCGTGCCGCGATTCCTCGAAGCTTTCCCGGACCTGCCTCTGGAGGTCGTCCTGGACAACGAATCGATGGTCGAAGGCTGGGATGTTGCAATCAGGCCGCAGCCCATACCTGATCCGGCGATCGCGCGCCGCCTGCTCGGCGCGCCACCGGCCCTGCTTTGCGCGACCGCCGCCTATTTGCAGCAACGTGGCCTACCGGCTCGACCCGAAGATCTGCGCGGTCACGATCTGCTGACCCCCGAAGCGACCGATCTGCCGGAATTTCGCCTCAGGCTCGAGCGCGGCTCTCAGCGAGCCGAGGTGCCGCTCGCACCGAAGCTTGCGATCAACGATCCGGCGGTTCTGCACGCCGCGACCGCAGCCGGGCTTGGGATCGGTCTACTGCCGGAATTCATGTGCCGTCAGGGGCTTGCAACCGGACGGCTGAAGCCGGTGCTGCCGGAGTGGACGCTGCCGCCGGCCGCGGAGCTTTATGCGCTCTATCCGGCCTCGCTCGAGAGCGATCCGCGGGTGCAGCGCTTTGTCGATTTTCTCGCCGCGAACATCGTTCCGGCGCTCGTCTCCTCCAACTCGCCGGCCTGAGACCGCCGCCAGACCGATATCCTACTCGCGAGTAGGATAACTCCAAAACGGCTACACTAGGAGCCTCCTGATCACGCACCCGGCCATCAGAGGACTCTTATGTATCGCGCGCCGCTTCGGGAATTACGTTTTGTCATCGAGGAGTTGCTGGAAGCCGCACAACTGGCCGCGTGCCCCGATTTTGCGGAGTACTCCAACGAGCTTTCCACCTCGGTGCTCGAGGAGGCGGCGCGTCTGGCGCAGGATGTCCTCGACCCGCTCAACCAACCCGGCGACAAGCAAGGTGCCCGTTGGACCGAGAGCGGTGTCATTGCCGCGCCGGGTTTCCGCGACGCCTATCAACAGTTTGTCGCCGGCGGCTGGCCACAGCTGGGCGCGCCCGCGGAGTTTGGCGGCCAAAGTGTGCCGCATACGCTCGTGACGGCGGTGCAGGAGTTGTGGGCCTCGGCGAATCTTGCCTTCAAGCTCTGCCCGATGCTGACCCATGGCGCCGTGCACGCGCTGGAGTTATCCGGTTCGGAGGCGCAAAAGCGTAAGTTCCTTCCCAAGATGATCAACGGCGAATGGACCGGCACCATGGTGCTCACTGAGCCGCACGCCGGCTCCGATCTTGCGCAGGTGCGGACGCGCGCCGTGCCCGACGGGCAGCGTTATCGGATCTTCGGGCAGAAGATCTTCATCACGTGGGGAGACCACGACATGACTAGCAACACCATCCACATGGTGTTGGCACGCATCGAAGGCGCGCCGCCGGGCGTGAAAGGTATCTCGTTGTTCATCGTGCCGAAAGTGCTGGTCAACGAGGACGGATCGCTCGGCGCCCGTAACGAAGTACGTTGTGTCTCGATCGAGCACAAACTGGGTATCCACGCGAGCCCCACTTGCGCTCTCGCCTTCGGCGACCACGACGGCGCCATAGGCTACCTCGTCGGCGAGGCCAATCGAGGTCTCGAATACATGTTCGTCATGATGAATTCCGCGCGATTGGCCGTCGGCCTGGAAGGCTACGCGATGGGTGAGCGCGCCTTCCAACGCGCGGCGGAGTGGGCTCGGACACGCGTACAAGGAAAGCCCCCCGTCCCACCAGCGGGGACCGGTCCTGCACCCATCATCAATCACCCGGACGTCAAGCGCATGTTGCTGACGATGAAGTCATGCACGGAGGCTTCGCGTGCTCTCGCATTGTATACCGCGTTCCAACTCGACATCGCAGCGCACAGTCCTGATGAGAAGCGGCGTTCTGCCGCGCAGGCGCGTGCCGATCTGCTGATACCGATAGTGAAGGGATGGTGCACCGAGATCGGCAATGAGATGGTCGCCATCGGCGTGCAGGTACAGGGGGGAATGGGATTCATCGAAGAGACGGGCGCCGCGCAGTATGTTCGTGACGCCCGCATCACGACCATCTATGAAGGGACCACGGGCATTCAGTCCAACGATCTGATTGGCCGCAAGCTCGGACGGGATCGCGGAGCTGCCATGCTGTCCTTGTTAGCCGAGATGTCGCGTGATCTCGAGGCCATCAAGTCAGACGACGCAGCGGTCGAGAGGACACGCACTTCGGCGTTGGAAGCGGTTGGCTTGCTCAAAACGGCCACGGCTGCCGTTCTTGAGATGATCGGCTCACGGCCGGATCTCGCCATGGCCGTTTCCGTGCCGTATCTGAAACTGACGGGCTATGGGGTGGGCGGCTGGCTCATGACGAAGTCGGCGGCCATTGCCGCGGAGAAGGAAGGTGGTGCCGATCGCGACTTCTATGAGGCGAAGGTTCGTACAGCTGTCTTCTTCGCCCAGCAGGTGTTGCCCCAGGCGCTCGCGCTTTCCAGGGTCGTCATCCATGGCGCCAGCAGCG
>Ga0207667_10003374_pt1 | contig 19708 bp, 16 predicted proteins | sample KBSCornC52_FD_184301 | JGI IMG/M metagenome (GOLD analysis project Ga0207667, IMG submission 184301) | Corn rhizosphere microbial communities from Kellogg Biological Station, Michigan, USA - KBS Corn C5-2 (SPAdes) (version 2) | ecosystem: Host-associated > Plants > Roots > Rhizosphere > Soil ...
TCCCGCGATCGTCGCGCTTGGCTCGAGCTTGCCCGAGCCGAGCGCGACGATCGCGGGACCCGGACAATAGCCGGCCAGGCCCCAGCCCACGCCGAAGATCCCAGCACCGATCAGCAGCGCCGCATCGACCCGCGCGCGCGCGGGCGGAAGCGAGCTGTTCGGCGCGACCACGCGCTTTTGCGCGCCCCAGCGCAGCCAACTGGCGTGCACCGCGAGCGCACCGAGCATCACTCCGGCGAGGTTCGGCCGCCACTGACCGGTGACGTCGAGGAAGCCGAGGATGTTCTTCGGATCGGTCATGCCCGACACGCACAGACCCGTGCCGAAGATCAGCCCCGACGCCAGTGCTGACAGCCACGGCTTCACGATGCACCCCAAAGCCCGAGCACGTGCCGCACGATGAGCACCGTGACCGCGCCCGTGACCATGAAGGTGAGCGTGGCGACCAGCGAGCGAAAGGAGAAGCGGCTCAAGCCGCACACGCCGTGTCCCGAAGTGCAACCCCCGCCGAGCCGTGTGCCCACGCCCACGAGCAGCCCCGCGCCCGCGAGCGGCCAGAGTGGCAGCGCCGGCGACGCGATGCGCTGCGAGACCGCGCCAAACACCAGGCCCGAGAGCAAAAGACCCAAGAGGAAGAGCCAGCGCGCGTGGCGCTCCAGTTGCGGGCCGTGAAAAACCCCGGCCAGCACGCCGCTCACGCCGGCGATTCGGCCATTTTGCGACCAAAACAGGGAGGCGCTAAGCCCGATCAGGGCGCCGCCAAGGAGGGCTGAGATCACGTTTCGAGCTTTCTGCGGGGTGACGCGCTGATGATCACGCTGCCGGCTTTCCGGCTTCGCGCCTCATTGTGAGCTGCTTTTGGGCGCGCGCCGTCTCAATTCGAGTACTTGGGCCGTCGTTTTCGGGTCTCGGCGCGCTCGAGGCAGGCGAATTCGCGGCAAATAGCCGCGTTCGTGCGACGCGGCCCCGCCTGGCACTCAGCTTGCAGTCTGTGTAGCCCGATGCTCCCCGCCAAAGCGAAAGCCCAGTCGTCCAGTCACCGCTACCGCGTGCTCCTCGTGGACGACGACGCGGCCGTGCTGCGGAGCATGGCGGTGACCCTCGAGCACGATCTCGACGTCGCCGTGTGTAGCAGTGCCGAGCGAGCGCTGGCCTTGCTCGAGAAGAGCGATTTTCACGTGGTGTGCAGCGATTATGCGATGGCGGGCATGAGCGGCCTCGAGCTCTTGCGCCGTGTTTCGAAAATGGCGCTGCCGACCGGCTGCTTACTGGTCACCGGCTCCACGGCGTTTGCGGGTCGCGACGCCGAGGGCGCGGCCGAACACTACGTCCTGATGAAACCGGTCGAACCCGCGCGCCTCTCGGCCATGGTCTTGCAGTTGGCGCGCACCGCCGAGATGAAGCGAAACGCCAAGCCCGTTCTCGGCGTCGCTCAAAAGTGAGCTGAGCCTCGGGCGCGCTCCGTCTGCGCCCGAGTTGCTAAGAGCCGACCACGCGCAATGAGCGGCCGCGCACGACGTCTCGGGCGCCGTGCGCCGAACTGGCGGCAGAAGCGTCGCCCAGCGGCGCGTCGCCGGCCTTTGCCAAGGCGCTCATCGCGGTCGCCATTGGGTCGAAATCACGCGCAGAGCGGAAGCGCTGCGCGCCGCCCACGATTTTGTATTTCACGAGCCGGTTCTGCATCACGTTGAGCGGCAAATAGCCGAGCGTTTGGATCCAGCTCGAGTTCTTGCGCACGGTCCAGCGATCCCAGATCGCGCGCGGGGAGTAGAAGCGCTGCCAGGCGCGCTGCCAGCCCTCACGCAGCTCTTCGCGCGACATGCGCGCCGGTTTGAAATAGGGCGAGCCCGCGTCGTGGTCACCGCGCAGCCACCAGTGCTCGTCGGTGAGCCGCCCTTCGCCGAGCAGGCGCCGGTAAAGCTTGGTCGCGGGGTAGGGCGTGAGAATGGCGTAAAGGGCCATCGTGAGCTGCATCTCGATGCCGAACTCGACGGTGCGATCGAAGACCTCTTTGTCGTCGGTGTCGAAGCCGAACACGAAGCTGCCCCAAGTGGAGATGCCGTGCTCGTGCAGCATGTCCATCACCTCGCGGTACTGCGAGGGGCGGTTCTGCCGCTTGCCGGTGTGCTGGAGCGTGCTGTCGTCGATGCTCTCGAAGCCGATGAAGAGCGCCTTACAGCCGCTTTCCGCCATCAGCTTGACGTTTTCGATGCGCTTGACTGCGGCGAGCGAGCACTGCCCAATCCAGTGTTTTTGTAGCGGGATCATGCGCGTGAACAGCTCCGCCGAGTACTTTCGGTGGATCATCACGTTGTCGTCGGCAAAGAGCAGCAATTTACCGAGCGTCGACAATTCGCCCAGCACCTCGTCCACCGGGCGAAAACGCATGGTCGTGCCGTTGGCCGTCGATACGCTGCAGAACTCGCACGGGTAGGGGCAGCCACGCATGGTCTGCACCACCTGGAACGGGATGTACTTCTTCGATTTGAACAGGTCTCGGCGTGCGTTGGGCTTGCCGCCGAGATCGGGCAAGGCGCCGCGGTAAATTGGTTTCAGCTCGCCGCGCTTGAAGTCACGTAGGAGCTCGGGCCACAGATCTTCCGCTTCGCTCAGCACGACTGAATCGGCAAAGCGCAGGCCCTCTTCGGGTAGGGCCGTCGGATGAATGCCGCCGAGCACGACTTTGACCCCGCGCGCGCGGTAGGCCGCCGCGATCTCGTAGCTGCGGCGCGCGGTCTTACTGTCGACGCTGATGCCGACCAAATCGACTGCCTTCACGTCGCGCTCGAGGTCGAACGGCTTGACCAGGTCGTCCGTGTAAATGACCTCGTCTTCGGGCGGCGTCAGGGCGGCCAAGACCCCGAGGCCGAGCCGCGGGAGGAATGCCGAATCTTCACTCGCGGTCGCGATGAGCTCGATCTGCATGACTAGCCTTTTCGCCGAGCAGCATGCCACAAAGGGTCGCTACCGCGCTGAGGCGATTTCGCCTACGGTTCTCGTTCACCCCAACCTAGGCGGCTATCATGGGCGACAAATCTCCGAAGGCCAAAGACAAGGCCAAAAAACAAGACACCGCGGTCAAAGACCAAAAGAAGGCGAACGCCTCGAACAAGGTCAGCGCGCAGGCCGCAAAGAAGGGCAAGTAGCCGTCGATCGGGGCCGAGTCGATCGGCCCCGATTTCTCCTTGCTACTTGCTCGCCTTAGGCAAGGTCTTCGGCAGTGCGTTGCGATTGCAAATCGCGATTGCGATTGAAAACGGCGCGTCGAGGGCCGAAGACAGTTCGACCACGTGTGGCCCCGCGGCGGCCGCACAATAGGGAATTTCCAAATACGTTGCCGGCGCAGGCAGCGGAGCCACGGCTTCGCCGAACGGCGTCGTCAGCTTGGCCGAGATCGGGTTGTCCGCGATGCCGGTGGCGGCGAGCACGTCGAAGCAGGTGCCGGCCTCGAGTGGCGTCGTGAGCTTGCGGTCGTCCGAATAAGTCGAGGCAGCGAAGCTGATTTCGTAACAGCCGTGGGCCATCAGCTGCTTGAGTCGATCGCCGACGCGCGTCATCCCGGTCGTGCTCGGGTCGCTGCCGAAGGTGCGCGGGCAGGTCATCGCTTGCACCCAAAATTCCGGCGCGCCGCTCAGTTTGACCAGATGTTCGGCGTTTTCGTGCGCGCAGAACGTCTCATCGAGGGTGCCGCTGGGCGCGCTGCGCGTCGTGACTGCGCCGGCGGCGTCGGTGATCTGAAGCGTGAGCGGCGCAGGCTTCGTGCTCAGCGCCAGAAAGCGCAGGCACTCGCGCTTCACGATCGTGAAGGTGCCGCGATACTGCTCGCTTTGCAGGCTCGGTCCGTCGAGCACTTTGGGACAGCCGGCGAGTGTGGCCTTGCTCGCGAGCGCGGCGAGCTCTGGCGGCGGCGTGCGCCCTGCAACGAGCGTGGGCGGGCTCACCGCGCGGGTCGCGGCGTCCACGACCGCGTGGATCACGGCCGCCAGCACCATGGCTGAGCCGGCGAAGAAACAGAGCGCCCAGATCAGGCGCTGCCGCAGGCGGCGCTTTTGCCCGAGCGCGTTCGCGGCCGCGCGGGTCGACGCCTGTGCCGCCTGCTCGGCTTCTCGCTGGCGCCGCTCGGCGTAGCCTTGCCGCGCGGCACGATCGGGCAGCTCGCGCTCGAAGCCGCAATATTGGCAGCGGACGAGCCAGACCCCGAAGTCACTCGGCAACGGCACCGGCGCGCCACAGCGCGCGCATTGCAGGTCAGATGACATCAGCCTGCTATTTGTCGGCCGCTAGATCGCACGGTCAAGCACGGGTCGGCCGTGAGCGCGGCCCCTGACCCGGGACGAGCGGCGATTCTTCCGGCCACGGCCAGAGCCCCCAGCGCAGGCCCTTGCGCTCCGGCCCAAATCTGTCAGAGTGCGCCTCGCCGCGGGCGGTTGCCCCCGGTTTTCGCCCTAGCGTCGGGCTTGCTCGACGCGGCTTTCGAGTCCGAAATTTCACTTACGACGAAGGGCGGTCGTGCGCAGCGGTGCTTACGAGCCCCGCGCGCTCCCCTCGTAACGAGCTTGGCATCCCGGTAACGGGCCGAAACAATCGGCACCGCTCCGCGGACGGCCACGCAAACCGGGTTGCCCGAGGCAACGTCCGGTCTCTCCATAAAAAAAGGCTACTTTGCAAACTACGAATCCCGTCGCGGGCCAAGCCCTGTCCGACGCTTCCCTCGCTCCCGCTGCCGCCTCTGCTCCGCTCGCGTTCACTGACTTGGGTCTCAGTTCGACCCTGCTCGCCGCGCTGCACACCGAAGGCTACGTCACTCCGACTCCGATCCAGCAGAAGGCGATCCCGCACGTGCTTTCGGGTCGCGATCTGCTCGGCTGCGCTCAAACCGGCACCGGCAAAACCGCGGCCTTCGCCCTGCCGATGATCGAGCGCCTGCTGGCCTCGAATCTGGAGCGCAGCGCTCGCCGCCCGCGCGCGCTCGTGCTTTCGCCGACGCGCGAGTTGTCCGCACAAATCGCCGACAGCTTTGCCGCTTACGGTCGCGGCACGAACCTCAAGTACGCGGTCATCTTCGGCGGCGTGGGTCAGGGGCCGCAAATCACCGCGCTCGGTCGCGGTCTCGACGTGCTGGTCGCCACGCCCGGTCGCTTGCTGGATCTGATGAACCAGGGCTTCGCGTTCTTGGACAAGGTCGAGATCCTCGTGCTCGACGAAGCCGATCGCATGCTCGACATGGGTTTTTTGCCCGATGTCCGGCGCATTCTCCAAAAGCTACCCAAACAGCGTCAGACGCTGTTCTTCTCGGCCACGATGCCGAGCGATATCGAGCGCCTCTCGCGCGAGATCTTGGTCAACCCGGTGCGCGTGGACGTAGCGCCCGTGTCGTCCACGGCCGAGCGCATCGAGCAATCGGTGTACATGGTCGAAAATTCGGAGAAGCGCCGCGTGCTCGAACGCGTGCTGCGCGATCCGGCGGTGGAGCGCGCGATCGTCTTCACGCGCACCAAGCATGGTGCCAATCGGCTGGTGAAGGAGCTCGAGCGCGGTGAAATCGCGTCGGAGGCCATTCACGGCAACAAATCGCAGGGTGCTCGCCAGCGCGCGCTCGACAACTTCCGCTCGGGCCGCTTGCGCGTGCTGATCGCGACCGACATCGCCGCGCGCGGCATCGACGTGGACGGCATCACCCACGTCGTCAATTTCGACTTGCCGAACATCCCGGAGAGCTACGTGCACCGCATCGGTCGCACCGCGCGCGCTGGCGCGGCGGGCATTGCGGTCTCCTTGTGCAGCCGAGAAGAGCGCGGCTACCTGCGCGACATCGAGCGGCTGACGCGCACACCGATTCGCAAGCTCGACGTGCCGGAGCCGAACGCGGAGGACAACCGTCCGCGTGCGGCCTTGCCGCCCGATGAGCCGCGTTCGTTCTCGGATCGCGGCGGTCGCTTTCAAGGCAACCGCGGTCCGTCGCGTGGCGGCGATCGCGGCCCGGCTGCGCGTCCGTCCGAAGCGCGTCCGAGCCCGAGCGCCGCGCGCGGTCCGGTCGGCGATCGCGGCCCCGCGCCGCGTCGCTTCGACGATCGCGCGGCTCCTGCGCGCGCTCCGGGTCATGCGCCCGCGCCGCAAGCTTCGCGCTTCGACGGCGATCGCGGCCCCTCGCAGCGCCGCTTCGACGATCGCGGTCCCGCGCCGCGCCGCTTCGAGGGTCCTGCACGCCCGCAAGGCGCGCCCAGCCACTCGGCTCCGCGCGAAAACCGCGGCGCGCCGGCGCGCGCTCCCGCGCAGCCGGAGCTCTACATTCGTCGTCCACGCTGAGCCAGCGCCGAGCGCGCGAGTGCGTGCTTTGTAGGTTCAATTGCCGCCCGGGGGCGTGCCGTCAGGCATGCTGTCGGGCGGCGTGACGTCGCCCTCCGGACTTTCCGGATCGGACATCGGAGCCTGTGGATCCGCAGGTGGCAGCTCGGGCTGCCGGAGGTCGACTGCGCACGCCGCGGGATCACCCGCGCTGCTCACGAGCACGCATTGGTCCCCGCCGAGCCCGTCAACGGGGCAATCCTGCACCGCGCGGTAGGTTCCGGCGAGCTCGACGTCCCAGCATTCGCTGACCAGCCACACGTGTCCGCTTGCCACGTCGCCCCCGGTGACGAGCAGATCGGCTCGTCCGCCCTCGTCACGCCGATGGCGCACGCGCGCGAGCACCAACTCCTCGGCGTCGCTCGCGGTGCCGGCGACGTTGCCGCGATAGGCAAGGCGCACACGATTGAAGCCCGCTTTCAGGTGCACGCCCTGCGCGATGGCGTCGATCGCCGCATGCTGTGCCGGGTTGGGCGTAAAATGGTGCAGCCCATACGCCAGCGCCGTGCCATTCGGCCCGTGCGCGAACCCGACCAGGAGCGTACCGCGCGCGACGACGGTCGGATCGAGCGCGCCCAGCGCGTCGAGATCGATGCCGACCGTGCCGACGCCGCGGCGTGCCGCGTAGCCGACGGTGATGCCGCCCGCCGCGACGCTCGTGAAATCATCGCTCGCACCCGCGGGCCGCGCTTGCAGCACCCAACCGAAGTGCTTCCGCAGAAGCCCTCGCCGCATCACGAAGCGGAACTCGGTCGCACCACGTGTGACCGGGCCCCAAGTTTTGACGTTGCCCTCAGTCGTCGTCGGATCCGTGTCGCGCACCAGCGCGACCACCGGCTGTAAGAAATTGCGCAAGGCCTGATTCAGATCGGCCACGGCGTGACGCGCATTGGCGAGCTCGGGCGCGACGGCCGCGCTGAGCCCAGAGGCGGCCTGGCCGAGCCCCTCTGCGACTTCACTGCTCGGATCGACCGCGTCCGCCGTGGTGGCGAGGCTCTCGCTCGGCGAATCGTCCGTGACGCCCAGCTGCAACGCGCTCACTTCCGGCGCCGCAGCGAGGTATTCGTCCTCGGAACCGCCCTTCGAACCGCAACCCGGGATGGCTACTGCGCACACGACCGCACTGATGGCCAACGTCCATTTCGACGAGCTCATGTTCGTTCTTCCTTTGTTTGATTAGTTGTTTGCTGATTCGAAAACGAAGCTATCCGCGCGCGAGCCAATGCTCGCGCAACTCGGCACATCTGCCGAACGCCTCGGCTAAAGCATTTGAAACGAGCTTACGAAGCTCGAGGATCAGTCCGCATTGCCGTCTCCCAGCCCGACCACCGCTCTGCGATCGGCGTCGTCGAAGACTCCGTTGCCGTTGGCGTCTGCGTACAGCGTGCTCACGCCCGCGAGTCGCATGCGGATCGCGAGGTAGAGCGCAGGGTGCCGATCGATGTCGATCACGATCGCGCGCTGATGCGTGTCGTACGCCGTGACTTCGGCGCTATCGAGCTCGCTCGGCGCAAGCCAACGCCGCGGACGGAGCGCCCAGAAGAACAGCGGCGGCTTCGACGTCCCCTGCCAGGTCGTGCCCGGCGTAGCGCGCAGGCGCAATGTGCCGATCATGTTCGCGTACACCAAGAAGAAGGTGCCGTCCGCGCGGTAGCCGTCGAAGAACACCGATTTGCCGGCCAATGCGGCGGGCGAGCTCGCCGGTGCCAGCGGCGCGTCGATCCCACAATAACCAGACGGGGTCCCTTCGATGACCGGAAGCTCGGGCGTCGTGGTCTTCTCTTTCAAGTCCACGACGAACGGCCCAGGCACGGTGAAGACCGTACCGACGCTGGCATCACACGGTTGAAAGCTGAGCTCGCCAAGCACGATGATCGCGTGCGCGATCGCGCCTTGAGGCAGGCTGGGATCGCTCGTGGCACCCGCGGCACCGGCGTCGCTCGCAGCAGCGTCGCCTGCGTCGCTCGGGGTACCCGCGGCGGCATCGGCGAGGCCTGCGTCGGATCCCATCCCTCCCGCGTCGCCTGCGTCGCTCGGCTCGAGACCGGCAGCGACGTTATCGGCATTGTCGCTCACGATCGACAGCTGGAGCGACGATACGCCGGGATTGCCGACGCCGGTGGACGTACAACCAACGGTCGTGCACGCGAGCCAGCCGGCCAGAGCCACGAATCGAGAGCGAATCATAGCGAGCTGTCCTCTTTCGCGAGCGAGAGCGGGAACCATTGAATGTTCAGCTGATACACGGCGCTGCCTTTAGTGTCCGCGTCGCACAATTCGGTCAAAGCTTCGCGAAACTGGTGAATGCGCTCTTTTACCAGCGCCGCCGTTTCGGCGCTCACGCACACGGTGAGCGCGGCCAAATCACGCTGCGCGGCGGGCACGGTCTCGATCGATTGCGCCGCCCGCTCCAGCATCTGGCGGTGAAAAGCGGCCGCGCCCATCGAACGCACTTCATGCTCGGTCGTCAGCGTGGGCTCACCGCGCAGCACGCGACCGCTGCTCGGATCACGCACCAATAGCCCGAGCGAGAGCAAGAGCTTCATGGCCTCGGCGGCTTCGGTCGGGCTGATACGCGGCCTTAGCTGGGCTGCGATCCAGCGCGGCTCTTCTTGGAAATCGTCGCGCGCCGCAAGCTCGCGGATTGCGGGGTTATACCAATGCGAGAGATACGCGAAGAGCTCGCCGTCGATGCGCCGCGCCGCGCGGAAGCGGCGCGACGCCGCAATGCGCTCGAAGGCGCGGTTCTTGTCCGACAGCGTTTGCGCTTGGCCGAACGCGACCAGGTCTGCAAAGAACTCGGCGTCTGCGCCCTCGAGCCCGAGCGCTTGGCTAAAGCGACCGACCGAATCGGCGCCGAGGTTGCGCTCGCCGTCGATCACCAACTTCAAAAAGTTCGGTGAACGCAGGCCCGCGAGCTTCGAGAACAAACGAAATGAAAAGCTCGGACGGGTGCGTTTGGCCGCCTGGTAGTACGCCGACAGGTACGCCCGGTGATCGAGGAAGTCGTACACGCTGACGCCGACTTCTTTCTTTCGTTTGGGGCTCTGCCGGGCTGCCATCGCAAGCTGATTCTGTGGGCCCAAACACACCTCGGCAAGGCCTGCTCGGGTGTTTCAGTATACAGCGCGAATACGATTCGCGCTTAATCAGCTGAATATCCGAGTATTCAAACGGAATACAGAAACTTCAGAATACGGGGTGGTGCGACGCCGGGCACCGGCGCCCTGTGCCGCGTTCAGTCGGCTTGCGCGTCAAATGCCGTCGCTCGGCGGGCTCGTGACGTGCACTTTTCCCTCGAGGCGTGGGCTGATCCAAACCTTGTTGTTCTTGTCCACGATCACCACGCCCACGCCGGGGGTGGCCTCGACGAGCTTCAGCCCTGCCTCGGGTCCGAGGATGAAGACCGCGTCATCGATCGCATCGGCGGTGGTCGCGTCATCGGCCCAAACGGTGACGCTGCGGCTCGCGGTCGCCGGGTAGCCGGTGCGCGGATCGATGATGTGATGATAGCGCCGATGGTCGATCACGTACGAGCGCGCGTAATCGCCCGCGGTGGAAAATGCGTGATCGGTGAGTTCGATGCTCGCGAAGAACGTGCCTTGCGGGCCGCGTGGATCTTGAATGCCGCTCACCCAGGGCGCACCGTCCGGCTTTCTGCCCGCGCCGAAGAGATCGCCGCCGGCTTGGACCAAGAAATCGCTGATCTCGGCGCGCTTCAAGATCTCCGCTGCGCGGTCGACGATGAACCCTTTGGCGATGCCGCCGAGTCCGATCTTGTGCTCTTTGGGCACGCGCACCGCGTGCTGTGCCGGATCGAGCTCGACGACTCGATAGTCGACCAGCTTTTTCAGCCGCAGAATCTCGGCCTTTGCTGGAACCTTGGGCTCGGCGTCGGCGGCGCTGCCGAACTTCCAGACGCCGCTCATGGCTTGAAAGGTGATGTCGAACGCGCCGCCGGATGCTTTGCCTTCCTCGAGCGCGCGCGAAATGACGCTGAACGTCTCGGGGCCAACCTTGACCCATTGCCCGGGGTGCGCGTTGATCTGGCCGACCTCGCTGTCGTCGCGCCATTCGCTCATCAGCCCTTCCAGGCGGCGCATTTCGTTCAGCGCCTGGGTCATGGCGGCTTTGATGCGAGCCGTGCTCGCGCGCGCGTTGCTGTAGGCGATGAAGTGCACGTTCGTGCCCATCGCTACGTCTTGAAAATCCACCTTTTCCGGCTCTGCCGGCGCGAGCGCTGGGGCGCTGCTCGCTGCTGCCGCGCTCGGCGGCATGGCGGCAATGGGCGCGCTGCGCGCTGCGTCGCTCGACTCGGCGTGCTTGTCCGGGCCATGCGGGTTACAGGAGATGGCCCAAGCAAGCGCGGCGATCTGCCCGGATTTTGCGGTGTTTCGCGCTGTTTTTTGCCAGAGTTTACCAGCTCGACTCATCTCTGGGCTATGCTCTTAGCATGACGCTCGATCGCAAGGCACTGGACGCGAGGGTGGACGAGCTCGGGCCGGATCTGTCGGCGCTGTCGCGACGCATTCACGCGCACCCCGAGCTGTGCTTCGAAGAACGTCAGGCCAGCGCCTGGCTCGCTGAGTGCGTGGAGCAAGAGCTCGGCATTCCAGTCGAGCGCGGCGTCGGCGGGCTCGAGACCGCATTTCGCGCACGCGTCGGCAAGGGCGCGCCGCGCATCGCCATCTTGGCCGAGTACGACGCGCTGCCCGAGATTGGGCACGCCTGTGGGCACAACTTGATCGCCGGCAGCGCGGTCGGTGCATTCTTGGCGCTCGCGCGGCAGGCGGCGCATTGGCCGGGCTCGGTCGAAATCATCGGCACTCCCGCGGAAGAGGGTGGCGGTGGCAAAATCAAGCTGCTCGAAGCCGGCGTATTCCAAGGCGTGGACGCGGCGATGATGTTCCACCCGTTCGATCGCGATATTTTGGCGCATCCGGCGCTGTGCAGCATGCGCATCGCCATGACTTACGCCGGCGTTCCGGCGCATGCCGCGGCCGCGCCGTTCGCCGGCCGCAGCGCGCTCACCGCGTGCATGGAGACCTTCCGACTGATCGACTCACAGCGCGTGCATTTCCGAGACGGCGTGCGCGTGCACGGTATCATCACCAACGGCGGCCAAGCGGTGAACGTGATCGTCGAACACGCCGCGTCCGAATTCACGCTGCGCGCCGCGACCTCGGCCGAGCTCGAGCGGGTGCGCGAGATCGTGCTGCGCTGTGCGCGCGCCGCGGCGCTCGCTGGCGATGTGAGCGTGTCGTTCCAAGAAAAACGCGGCTACCGCGAAATGAAGAACAACCTGACCATGGCGCGGCGCTTCGGTGCGGCGCTCGAGGCGCTCGGGCGCAATGCGCGCGAGACGGACAGCCGGGTTGGCGCGGGCTCCACCGACATGGGCGACTTGAGCCTGCATTTACCGTCGATTCACCCGTACCTCGCGATCTGCGACGAAGGGGAATCGCTGTGCCACGAGCATCGCTTTGCAGATTGCGCCGCGAGCGAGCGCGGCATCTCGACCATGCTCGTCGCCGCCAAAGCCATGGCCCGCACCACACTCGACCTGCTGGAAGATCCGAAGTTACTCGCCGAAGCGCGCCGCGAATTCGAGTCCGCGCGCTCGTAGGGCCCAGCGCTCGCGCCGTCGATTGTCAGGCAGCTGGGTGGGGAGTAGCCTCGCTCGCCATGCGCTCATTTTCGTTCGCACGCTCTTCGCTCGCCCTGCCCGCCGCGCTGCTGCTCGCTCTCGCGGCTTGTGGCGGTGGTACCAATTCGAGTCCGCCCGCCGCCGCGCCGGCCGCCGAAAGCGCGGCGCCCCCTGCTCCGCCTGAGCCGAGCGCAGCCGCAGACAACGAGAAGACGGCGCCGGCGAGTGACGCGGCCAGCAGCGACGCGGCCAAGCCCGAAAGCAAGCCCGCGCCGAAAGCCGCGCCCGACCCGAACGCGACGCGCGACGTGACTTACGTGGTCGTGCCCGAAGGCTTGAAGATCACCGTCGCGGGCGTGAAGTTTTTGGCCAGCTCGGTCGCCCAGCAAACTGGCGGCGGTTGGGGCGTGAAGGTCAACCTCGAAGCCAGCGCCGACGACGACAAGCCGCACTTGCTCAGTAAGCCAAAAGCGGGCCCGCTCGCGTTCGCCGGCTCGGTCACGCGCAAAGGCAAATCCGAGCCCGAGCACTTCGGTGATGAACGCGCGGGCGACGGCACCGCCGCAGTCTCCGGCGATGCGCCGCTCAAAGTCAGCCGCACTTGGCCGGTCAAAGGCGTGCGTGCGCTCGCCATCGGCGACGCGCTCGATCTGCAAGTCGCGCTCTGGGGCCTGGGCAACGACGCCGATTCGCTTCGACCCGTAAAACAGTTTTTCCACGTGCGCATGCAAGTCGATAAGGGCAAACCCAAAGCCATCATCGAACCGCCGGCCTCCGCGTCTGGGAAATGAGTTTGATTTTTTGATGGTCGCCGACAGCGGCGGGTCGCGGCAGAGCCTTCGGCGTCGCGCTACGCCGAGCAGGAAGAGAGCACCCAGTTGCGCTCGAAATCATCGAAGCGATCGCCATGAGCGCACACCTTCTTAGGCGAGTGTCGGCGTGGTTCAGCGCTTCAGGACCAAAGATTGCCATCGTGGCCACGCCAGTGTTGGTGGCCGCGGCGCTCTTCGGCGGTTGTGTCGTCGATCTGGTCGGTGGTAGCGGACAGTCAAAAGACGCGAGCAAAGTAGTCGAGAAGTTCATGCAGCTGATGTTGACGCATCGACCTCAGGCCGCGGAATCACTCTTTGCCAGACGTGCCGGCGATCCAGACAATGTGCGTGAGCAACTGCAGGCGATGAGCCGAGCGCCCGGCTACGTTTGGTTCGACGGCTATCGTACACTGGCAGTCGATGGCTATAAGGTGCAGCGCACGCAGTATTGCATCCTGAACTCACACTCGATCGAGTTGCGGGGCACCGTTTCTTATGATGACGGTTCGCAGGGCAAGTTCGACGCCACTCTGACCACCGATGAAGGCGAATGGGAGCTCGTCCGATTCAACGTGATCGTCCCACGATCGAAGACGATCAAGTAACGCCCAGCGCAAGGATTCTCGCCAGTGGTTCGACAGTGCCTCACTCGCCGCGGAACAGCGGCTTGCGTTTTTCGGCGAAGGCGGCGAGGGCTTCTTCGCGGTCGCGGCTTTCGAGGCAGCGTTCGTATTGGTCGCGCTCGAACGCGAGCCCTTGCTCGAGCGGTGAACGCGCGGCGGCACGCACGGCGGCGAGCGCGGCGCGCTGTGCGATGGGCGCGCCGTCGGCGAGCGGGGTGAGCCAGTCGAGCGTCGCTTGCAGGAGCGGCCGCGCTTCGGGCACGACCAGGTTCACGAGCCCGAAGTGCAGTGCTTCGGCCGAGCCGACGCGGCGGCCAGTGAGGATCAGATCGAGCGCGCGCGCTTCGCCGATCAACCGTGGCAAGCGCTGCGTGCCGCCCGCACCGGGAATAATGGCGAGACTCGTTTCCGGCAAGCCGAGCGTGGCTGGCTCGGCCATCGTGCGCAAATCGCAGGCGAGCGCGAGCTCCAAACCGCCGCCGAGCGCCACGCCGTTGATCGCGGCCACGCTCGGAAAATCCGAGCTTGCGAGCCAAGCGAGCTCGCTGCGATACAGGCCGAGCATTTCGCGCACTTGCTCGCGCGTCATGCCTTGACGCTCTTTCAGATCCGCGCCGGCACAGAAGGCCTTGTCGCCCGCGCCGGTTAGGATGCACGCGCGCACGCTCGAATCGGCCTGTAGCTCGCGACCGATCGCACCCAGCCGCTCGACCGTGGCGCGGGAGAGCGCATTCATGCGCTCCGGTCGATCGAGGGTCACGATCGCGATCGTGCCGCGGCGCTCGACGCGCACGGGATCGCGGGACGCGTCGGTCATGCTCGCCCCTTGCGCGCGCGCGCGGCAGTGCGAGTTTGGGGGCTGGCTTTGCCGGTCTTTTTGGGCTTCGCGGGCAAGCTGGGTTTGGATTTGCCGCCTTCCACCTTCGACAGCCGCGCTTTGAGTTCGGCTAGCTCGCTGCGCACGTTCTCGAGTTCGTCATTCACGCGCTTCTTTTCGGCGGTGCTGCTACTGTCGCTCAGATCACGCAAGGCTTCGCGCAAGCGGCGGACCACGCGGCCGTCGAGCTCGCGCTCTTTGGCGCGATGCAGCGCGCCGCGCGCCTTCGGATCGCCGAGGCTCTGCAGTGCCGCGACCACGTCGATTTTCAGATGCGGATCCTTGTCTTCGAGCAGCTCCTCCAAATGCTCGCGGACCTTGCGGCCCTCGGAGAGCTGCGCGAGCGCGGCGATCGCCGCGCGCCGGCCGCGCGTTGGAAAGCCGTAGCGCGTGCGTTCGATGACTTCGGGCAATGCGCGCTCGTCGCGCAGCCCGGCCAAGCCGTCGATCGCGCCCGCGCGCGCCACGTCTGCCCAGGACGGGCGATCCAAGAGCGAGACGATCACCTTCAGCGCCTCTGGTTGGCGCGTGCGGCCGAGCGCGCGCACCGATTCGGCCTCGACCAGGTAGCTCGGGTCGTGTTTGGCGCGTTTTTCCAGGACCTTTGCGGCTTCCGCGGTCCGAAAGTTGCCGAGCGCCGCCGCTACTGCGCGGCGCACCTTTGGCTGATCGACCCCCGCGTTTTCGGCCAGCGCTCGGAAGGCGTCTTCCGAGCGGATCTTGCCGAGCGAGCGCGCGGCTTCGGCGCGCACCATCCACATTTCTTTGCTCTTCCCGAGGCAGGCCGCGAGCGCCTGGATCGTCGGTGGGTCGTCGCGTCGCGATAAGGCTTCAGCCGCGCGCATGCGCGAAATGGCGCGCGTCGCCTTGCTCAACTGGGTGCGCAGCATGTCGCTCGGCGCGTCGAAGCTGAGCTCACCGAGCACGCGCAAATCGGGATCGAACGCGACGTACGCCGGGCGCTCAGCGAGCTGGACCACGAAGGTATCGCTCGCCGAGCTGACCGACTTCTGGTGGCGCGTGACCTCGCCGGAGCGGAGCCCGATTTCCAGATCGAGCTCGAAATGGAACAGCGCTGTGTCGCCGAGTTTTTGCGCTTGCTTCGCACTGACCGACAAAAGCCCGTCGTCCCAGCTCACCTTCACTTTGAGGTCGGGGTGTCCCGGGCGATACACCCAAGAATCGAAGAAGCGCTCGAGCGAGCGGCCCGACACTTTTTCGAGCGCCCGCTGCAAATCATTGGTCTCGACGATGCCGTAGGCGTGGCTCGAGAGGTAGTCGCGCACGCCGGCCCAAAAGATCTCATCGCCCAGCTCGCGCCGCAGCATGTGCAGGACGAGCCCGCCTTTTTCGTACAAATGCCGGTCGAACAGATCGATCGGTTCGGCGTAGTCGCGGCAGACGATGGGTCGCGCATAGCGGGCGCTCGCCTCGTGCAGGTAAGTGTCGTTGTCGAACGAGACGCCGAAATCGTATTCGTCTCGGCCCAAGCGATCTTCGCGCTCGACGTGTTCCATGAACGTCGCAAAGCCTTCGTTCAGCCAGGCGTGCGACCAATCACGACAAGTGACGAAGTCACCGAACCATTGATGAGCGAGCTCGTGCGCGACCAAATCATTGGAGCTGATGTCGGCCACGGCGCGCTCGTCGAGCAACACGTGCTCGTACATCGTAGTGGCGGTCGTGTTTTCCATGCCGCCGAAGATGAAGTCGCTGACCACGATCTGCGAGTAGCGCTGCCACGGGAAGGGCACGCCGGTGATGCGCGAGAACAGCTCGATCATGCGCGGCGTTTCACCGAAGCTGCGCGCCGTATCCTTCTTGCGCGCGGGCGGGACGTAGTAAAAAATCGGCACTTTCGCGCCGCTTTCCAGCACGGCGTCTCGATCTTCGACGATCGCGAAATTGCCGGCCACGAGCGTCAGCAAATAGCTCGGATGCGGCTTGTCCAGGCGGAAATGGTAAAGCCAAGGCTTTTTGCCGGCGGGTGTCTCGCGCTCGATCAGCTCGCCGTTGGAGAGCGCGACGAAGCCGTTCGGCACGCTCACCCGCAGCTCGGTCGTCATCTTCACGTGCGGCTTGTCGTGGCACGGGATCCAATGGCGCGCGTCCTCGTCTTGGCACTGCGTCCAGACTTGGCGCGGGCGGTCTTTGACTTTGGCGTCGGGTGCGAGGAAGTAAATGCCGCGGCGCGGTGTGGCGCGGTAACGGACCTCGACCTTGCCCGCGTTCGCGCCGGCGAGGCCGCGCACGAGCAGCGTGTCCCCGTCGTAACTGAAGTCATTGTCGACGAAGCCCTTGCCCACGTCGACGCGCACGCTTTCGACGGTGAACCCGACCGCGTCCAACGCGAGCTCGCTGGCAGCCGGGTCGCTGCGTGTGAAATCGAGCGTGGCCGAGCCGGCTACCGATCTTTCCGCAAAATCCAAGGATAGATCCAGAAACAAATGCAAGATCGCGAACGGGCGGGAGCGCTCGTACTTGCGTTCGGTGCCGGCGAGCGCGAAGGGCGAGCCCGCGCTCGAACAGGCACAACGAGAATGGAGCCGAGATTCGAGTTTCGACATGCGAACCAAACTCGGTAACCCGGCCCAGGCGCCTTCGCAAGAGGCGGGAGCCATGACCCTTTCCCCGGAAGCGCGCTAAGGTTTACGGCGTGCCAACCACCCTCACGGGCGAAGTGGAGCGCGTCACCTACGAGAATGAGGCGACGAGCTTTCGGGTGATCCGCCTCGGGTCAGTCGAAGGCGCTGGCACGCGAACGGGAGCGCTGCCCGTGGTCGGCACATTCCCCGCGGTGGGGCCGGGCACCCGCGTGCGCGTCACCGGCGAGTTCGTCAGGGACGCCCGCCACGGCGAGCAGTTCCGAGTCGAGACTTTGGTGCCGATCGCCCCGAGCACCCTTTCGGGTCTGGAAAAGTATCTTGGCTCGGGAGTGATCCACGGCATTGGGCCCGGCTTTGCCAAACGCATCGTGTCGACCTTTGGCTTGGACAGTTTGTCGGTGCTCGACGAGCACCCCGAGCGGCTTTCGGAAGTCTCGGGCATCGGCGAACGGCGCATCGAAGAGATCAAACGCACCTGGGCCTCGCAGCGCGCGATCAGCAACATCATGATGCTCTTGCAAACGCACGGCGCATCGCCAGCGTTGGCCGCGCGCATCTTCAAACAGTACGGTGACAAGGCGGCCAGTATCTTACAGCGCTCGCCGTATCGGCTCGCGCTCGACGTGCGTGGGGTGGGCTTCAAGACCGCGGACAAGATCGCGCGCTCGCTCGGTATCTCCGGCGATCATCCGGAGCGCGCGCAGGCGGGCGTGATGCACGAGCTCGGCGTGCTCGCCGATCAGGGTCACGTGGTCGTTCCGCGTGAGCTCATCACCGAGCGCGCCGCGGCGATGTTGGAAATAGACGAGGGTCACGTGGCCGCCGCGCTCGAGGCGTTGTGGGCGGCCGAGCGCGTGGTGATCGAAGACGGCGGCGTGTACCTAATGTGGCTTTATCGCGCGGAAGTCGCGGTAGCGACGGGGCTCAAGCGCTTGCTCGAAAGCCCCGGGAAGGAGCTCGGCGGCCTTTCGGCGGCGCTCACGGCGTTCGAGCAAGCTTCGAAGATCGAACTCGCCCCCGGTCAACGGGCGGCGGTCGAGGCGGCCGCGCGCCACAAGGTGGTGGTGATCACCGGCGGCCCCGGCGTGGGGAAGACCACGATCGTACGCGCGATCCTGAACGTGCTGTCCAAATCGCGCTTGCGCGTGAAGCTCGCCGCGCCGACCGGCCGTGCCGCCAAGCGCCTCAGCGAGTCGACCGGGCTCGAGGCCAGCACGCTGCACCGGTTGCTCGCCTTCGATCCACGCCAGCAAACCTTTCAGCTCGACCAAGATAACCCGATCGAGGCCGACGTGGTGATCGTCGACGAAGCGTCGATGATCGACGTGCCGCTCGGCGCGGCGCTGATCGGCGCGTTGCCGACGGCGGCGCGTTTGATCGTGGTCGGTGATTCGGATCAGCTGCCGTCGGTCGGCCCGGGCGCACTCTTGCGCGATCTGATCGACAGCGGCTCGATCCCGACCGTGCGCTTGAACGAGATTTTTCGCCAGGCCGGCGAGAGCCGGATCGTGCTCAACGCGCACCGCATTTTGCACGGCGAAATGCCGGAAAGCGTCGATGCCGAGCTGCCGAACGCCGATTTTTTCGTGGTCCCGCGCAAGACGGCCGAGGAGGCGGCCGAGCTCGTTCGCGAGCTGGTGGTGACGCGTATTCCGCGCCGCTTCGGCTTCGATGCCAAGAAGGACATCCAAGTGCTCACGCCCATGCACCGCGGCGCCGCAGGCACGATCGCGCTGAACGAGATTTTGCAGAGCGCGCTGAACCCCGAAGGTCCCGCGCTCGAGTCGCGCGGTCAGAAGCTCAGGCTCGGCGACAAGGTCATGCAAACGCGCAATGACTACGAACGCGAGGCCTTCAACGGCGACATCGGCGTGATAAGCTCGGTCGATCTCGAAGGCCGAAAGTTACAAGTGCGCTTCGACCAACGAGAGGTCGAGTACGACGATCCGAGCCTCGGCTCACTCACGCTCGCTTACGCGACCAGCATTCACAAGAGCCAAGGTAGTGAGTACCCGGCGGTGGTGATTCCGCTCTTGACCACGCATTTCGTGATGTTGTCGCGGAACCTCGTGTACACGGCCGTCACGCGCGCCAAGAAATTGTGCGTGCTGGCCGCCGATCCGCGCGCGATTCGCTTGGCCCTGGCCGAAACACGGCGTGAAGAACGCATGACACGGCTCGCCCAAAGACTGCGCAATTAGCCCAAATTGCGGCCCAAATCTTAGTAATTTTGTCGGTGTTCGGGCGCTGGCGAACCGTGAGTGCGCGCGGTTGTCACGTTCCAGAAACAGGCCGCGGCTCGTGCTCCAGCGCGGTGCTTTTTTTTGCGGATGGGGGAGGCGCCGCGCGCTCGAGTTGGCGCTATAGCTACGGCCGGTGACGGCGGAGAGCACTCGCGCCGCGACCCTTCGTTCCCATGGTTAGGCCCGATTCACCCGTCCCCGATGGCGATCACGAGGTCTTGCCGCAGCTGACCGACGGCGTGAACATTCGCGCGCTGCCGATCGGTCCGGAAGAGGCCTTCGTGCTGTCCCGCGTCGACGGGCTCAGTTCGGAAGCAGACATTGCCGCGGCCACGAACTTTGCGCCAATCGACGTCGCGCGCATGCTGGCGCACTTGGCTTCACTCGGTGCGATCACGTTTGGCGCCGCGCGCCCGGCCAGTGGCGTCCCTCCGGTGCGCCCGAACCCGACGCGCTCCGGCGCGTACCGCATCGGCCCAGTCACCGAGACGCAAGAGCCGCGCGCCTCGCACCATCCCGCGGCGGTGGACGAAAGCGTGGCCGCGGTCGCCGAGG
>Ga0207667_10003380_pt1 | contig 19688 bp, 13 predicted proteins | sample KBSCornC52_FD_184301 | JGI IMG/M metagenome (GOLD analysis project Ga0207667, IMG submission 184301) | Corn rhizosphere microbial communities from Kellogg Biological Station, Michigan, USA - KBS Corn C5-2 (SPAdes) (version 2) | ecosystem: Host-associated > Plants > Roots > Rhizosphere > Soil ...
TTCTCCCATTCGAAGGGCCTCGATTCCACTACTGCGGGCCGAACGGCCGCCGCATCCATCGCTGTTGTATCGATCAGATCCTTCGACGAGCCGGTGGCTGGATCATAGATCACTAGTCTGCGGCCCTGGCGATAGAGGAACTGTTGGCCATCAGGCGACCACGCTACCGGATTTCCAGGACCCTGAGGAGCCGGGCGGGCGGCTTCCTCCATGGTCTGGAGCGTAATCGGTTTCTTCTGCGCCAGAAGGCACGCTGGAATGCATGCAAGGAACAAAAACGCCGCTCTCATCGTATCCTGATTGTAAGTTTAATGAGAGTCACTTTTTGGGGTGCCGCGCAGACGGTTACCGGGTCCATGCACCACATCGAGGCGGCGGGGAAGCGATTCCTTCTCGATTGTGGTCTGTATCAAGGGCGCCGCCGCGATGCGTTTGAACGTAACAGTCATTTTCCCTTTCCGGTGTCCAGTATCGACGGCGTGATTCTTTCTCACGCCCACATCGATCACAGTGGAAATCTTCCCACGTTGGTTCACAACGGCTACAGTGGTCCGATATACACCACGCCAGCTACCATCGACCTGTGCCGCCCCATGCTGGCCGATTCGGCTTTTCTCCAGCAGAAAGACGTCGAATTCTGCAACCGCCGCCGGGAATATCGCCGCTCCAAGGGCCTCGACGATCACGAATGCGACCCGCTGTATCTTCCCGAGGACGCAGAAAAAGTGAATCCCTTGTTTTGTCCCGTCCCGTTAGGACAAACCAAGGAAGTGGCTCCCGGATTCCGCTATCGGACCTACGAAGCAGGGCACATGCTCGGCGCGACCTCGATGGTCATTGAGGCCGATGGCGTGCGCCTGGCTTTCTCCGGTGACGTAGGCCGCAAGCATTTGCCGATTCTCCGCGATCCCATCACGCCCGATCCGGTCGACTACCTGATCATGGAGAGCACCTACGGAGATAGGTTCCACAAACCGGTCGCAAACGTAGCTTCGAAACTGGCCGAAGTGGTCAATCGCACCGCGCGGCGCGGCGGCAAGATCATCGTTCCGTGCTTCGCTGTTGGGCGCACACAACAATTGGTGATGATCCTGCATCAGTTGATGGACGCTCAAGAAATTCCGTCCATTCCGATTTTTGTGGATAGTCCGCTGGCAGTGAACGTCACCGAGGTTTTCCGTAAGCATCCGGAGTGCTACGACGAACAGACCCAAAAGTTTCTGGACGACGGCGACGATCCCTTTGGTTTTTCCAGGTTGCGTTATATACGGGACGTCAACGAATCGAAGGCGCTCAATAACCTGCATGGTCCGTTCGTGGTCCTGTCCGCCTCCGGCATGTGCGAAGGCGGACGTATTCTGCATCACTTGCGAAATAACATCGAGGATCCTCGCAATACCGTCCTCATCCCCGGATTCCAGGCCGAATTCACACTGGGCCGCAAGATCCTCAACGGCGACCGCGAAGTCCCTATCTTCGGCGAGCCCATGCCACTCCGCGCTGAAGTCGTTTCGCTTGACGAATTAAGCGGCCACGCCGACCAGAGCGAGTTGATCGAATGGATGCGCCCGCTGGCGCCCCGCCTCAAGAAAGTATTTTTGGTGCATGGCGAGCTTGCACAGGGCGCCGCCCTGGCGGAGGTGATCCGCGAGGAATTCAAACTCGATGTACAGCAACCTTCCAGAGGTCACAGCTTCTTACTCAACTAAGTTTTAGAGACGAGGGATAACGATCATGGCTTTCTGTGTAAACTGCGGCAGTCAGCTTCCCGATACTGGACGATTTTGCACCAATTGCGGATCGTCCATTTCTGGCGGCACCGCCGGCCCCCCGCCCGTGACAGTTCATCAACCACTCGACTACACGATCCAGGGCGACAATCTTCAGGTGATTCGCATCCGCCTGCAGCCCGGCCAGGAGCTGTATGCCGAAGCCGGGAAAATGGTTTACAAGCAACCGCAGGTGGCCTGGGAAACGCGCATGAGCGGCGAAACGCTCGGCGACAAGCTCCTGGGAGCATTGAAGCGCAAGCTCATGGGCGAGTCTCTTTTCTTGACGTACTTCCGTGCATCCATACCGGGCGAAGTCGGCTTTGCCGGTAGCTATCCCGGGCGAGTCCAGGCGTTCGAGCTGAAAGCCGGCCAGAACATCTTTGTGCAGCGCGACGCGTTCGTCGTTGCGCAATCCAGCGTTCAGCTAAATATAGCCCTCGTGAAACGGCTCGGCGCTGGATTCTTCGGCGGCGAAGGATTCATCCTGGAGCAGCTTACTGGACCAGGCACCGTGTTCATCCACGCCGGCGGGGATTTCATCGAGTTCACGTTGGCCGCGGGCGAGTCGCTACAGATCGACACCGGTTGTATCGTGGCGTTCGACGAAACCGTCGATTATGACATCCAGCTTGCGGGCGGCATCCGGACCGCGCTGTTCGGAGGCGAAGGACTGTTCCTCGCCACCCTGACGGGTCCGGGCCGCGTGATCGTGCAGAGTCTGACGCTCCAGAAAATGCGCCGCGAGCTCGCGCCTTATCGCACCGGCGGCGACGAGCACAAAGGCCTGGACATCATCTCCGGGATCTTCAACAGCGACGACTAAATCACTTCACAGTGATGGTGGTGACGCGACCATTCGGAACGGTGAGCGGAATGTCGCCGTAGCCATTGTTCGGGTCGTAGCCATAGTTGCTCGACACATCCCGCTGGATCACTACGATCGAATTAACGCCTGGAGGTGGACCTATGTCCGGAATTCGGATGTTAATCGTCCAGGATCCTGGATAGGTGGGATCCAAATCCGAGGATAGGATGTTTGCCGCCCCGATATCCACGGCATTAATAAAGACATGGAGGTCTAGGAGATTCGTCGGTGTTAGACCGGACGGTGGGAAGCCATCCGCCGGCGGATTCGCCACCAGACCCTGCCCCGTCAGCGCCAGTTGCAGCATTTCCCCGCGACCAACCGGGTTTTGAGGACCATTCAGGCCGTTCGGAGTGCCATCCGCTTTAAGATTGAGTGCCATTACCTGTCCCCAGCCTTGGAAATTTGTCGTTCTGAAGGCCGGATCGGCCACCGTCATCAGTGAGGTTCCGGCACCTACGATCTCCTGCGTAGCGGGATTAAACAGCAGAAACTCCGCACTGCCAGACGTAGGAGCTTCCCACGGAATCACAAAATTGACGTAGGCATTTTGCTCCACGGAGTAGATCCCCGAGGGCGTCCCGTTTACCAGCATTTGCAGACCTGCCGCCATTAAAGGATACGGGGGATTCTGATGGACCTCATCAAGAGCTGTGAACGTCTTCCCTAGCGGCGCGGCTTGCGCCCACATCCCCGGCGTCAATGGATGCGTTGAAGTAAAGCTAAAGGCGTTCCTGATGATGAGTTTGGCGAAGTAGAACGACACACGGTTAATCGCTTCAGCCACAACCGGATTTTCGAAAGAGTCCAAGGCAATCGCCAAAGGCTCATTCGCCCCGATCTGCTGAAGAATCACGCTCGTATTCTGAAAATTGGTAACTTCCGGCAGATGATAGATCGTGTTGCCCGACGTGACCCACATTTCGCCGCTGATCTGACTGACTGCGAGCCCCTGGGGCGCGCCAAAATTAGGGAAATTAAAGGCGGCCGCAGGACCAGTTTGAGCCACATTCGACGTGTCGCGAAAAACCACCAACCGGTTATTTGCGGCATCGGCAACGTAAAGACGACCCGATGTGTCAGTGGCAAGATGCCGCGGGCTGTTCAAGCCGGCCAGCGTACTGGATGCCCCACCCGCCGCGAAGTTCTGCTGCCCCACCACCGTAAATGCCGTTTCTCCGTTAACAAAAGGCTTCTTGAACACCAGCACGCGATTGAGGGCCGGATCGGAAACGGCCAAGTGTCCGTCGGGATAAAGCGCCAGGCCATACGGGTTGCTAAGATTCTGGGCCGAAGCGCTTTGGTTCTTTTGGGTGAAACTGCTTTGACCGAGCACCAGATCGGCGGTCTGGATGGTTCCTGCCGCCACACTGAAGGGCGAGGGAAAGTGCAAAACCCGCCCATTGCCGGAATCGGCCACCCATAAATTCCCTCCGTCGTCCACTGCCAGGCCGATCGGCCGCAGCAGCCCCGTCGCGGTTGGCAAATCCGGGTCGCCGTTAGGATAGTTTACGATCGACCGGAAGAAATCGCCCGCAGGCTGGCCGATCACCAGATCGGGCTTTTGCGTCAAAAGAGTTCTGGCGTCCGCTCCCACGGCCCGCGCATCGCGGAATCCCAAAATGCGGTTATTGAAGGTATCGGCAATGTAAAGGTGAGGAGGATTTGAATTCTTGTCCACCGCAATCCCTCCACCGGCTGCGGTGCCGTTCAGGAACCATACTTCCCGGCCTTCGATCAGGTTGGGGGTATTGAACGGAAAATCCGTCTGACCGATTACCAGATTCGCCGCTGTGTAGTTGAAAGTTATATTCGCCGGGTAGGACAGCACCCGGTTGTTATTCGTGTCTGCCACCCACAGATTACCCGCGCTATCGAAGGCCCCGCCCAGGGGCGTATTCAAGGTTGTTGCGTCGGGTTCAATCATGCCGCCATTGGCCTTTCCGCTGAATAGATCTGGCTGCCCGATCACGCCTTCAATCTTGGGCGAAGGCGCCGTGTCGGACCGCACGAACCCCGCCGGCGTCGTATAACGTACCACGCGGTTGGCCAGCGCGTCCGCCACGAAGATCGCGTTTCCCGTAGCGAACACAGATAGGGGAGCGTTCTGAAAGTTGTTTCCCAGGCTGAAATCGTTCGGAAAGGAGGGTTGCTGTCCCGCAGTGGAAGCCGGAACCACGCCCAAAACCTGCGACGCAGTGGTCTGAATACTGGCGTCCGGATAGTACAACACGCGGGCATACCCGTCGGCGACGTAGAGAGCTCCATTACTGTCAAAGGCTACACTCTGGGGCTGGAGCAATACGGACAAGTTCGTCTGGCAGGGGCTGCAATTCGGCGCCGCGTTCGAGACGAAATCCGGTTGACCGATGACCCGATCGGCCACCGGCTCAATGGTATTCGCCGCCAGCTGGCTGACCGGAAATCGCAGCACGCGGTTGTTTCCTGCATCGGCTACCCACAAATTCCCTTGCCGGTCCAGGGCGATCCCGGCTCGCAGGAACGTGCCGTTCGGGCTGAAAGACACCGTCTTGGCGCTGGGTTTGGGATTGTTTTCATTGGCAAGGTTTCCGCTGCTCTGCGTCTTTTGGCCGATCACCAGATCGACCGCAAGCGGGGTGGTCGTCTGATTGAAAGGATTGGGATAACGCAGCACACGATTGTTTCCATCATCGAGAACGTAGAGGTTTCCACCCGCGTCCACAGCCGCGCCTGCGGGAAGCGTCAAGCCGGAGGACAAATCTCTGGGGGAGGGGCCCGGCCCTTGCGCGATGTTCGAAGAGAGGTCGCGCTGTCCGATCACCATATCGGCCAGCGCGCCTTTGGTGAGGCTCCCAGGGTTGCGCCATGCCAGAACGCGGTTGTTACTCGCGTCCACGACATACATCGGGCCGCCTGATGGAGCAAACGCCACTCCCAGCGGTGTGTTGAGTTCGCGTCCTTCTATCAGGTTGGGTGCACCCGATGTAACCGGGTTCAGAAGCCTCGCTTGCCCGAACTCACGCGATGGAAGTTCGTTAATGGTGGGCGATACCTGAGCCCAGACGGGAACGCTCGCGATCAACACAAAACGGCATAAGAGCTTCATTTTCAGGATTCTCCGAACTAGGGCGGAACGCGGGAGACGCCCTTCTCACAGAAGATACCACAGGGAGAAAGCCGTAACATGTACCATCCGTACTGGAACAATCCGGCCTGTTTTGCGATTCGCTGTCGCGCCCGGCGTCTCGTGATAAGTCCCGGTGATAAAATGAACGCTTGGATTCTCCCCAATCTTCTCTTAAGCCCCGCGTGTGCGCCGTCAGCTACCTGAATACAGTGCCTCTGGTCTGGGGCCTCCAGCACTCACCGGAGCCGGCCCTTCGCGATGCCTTCGATCTTCGCTTCGCCTTGCCCTCAGACTGCGCCGATCAGCTCGCGTCAAGCCGTGCCGATATCGGTATTGTTCCCGTGATTGAGATGGCCCGGCAGGGCCTCGATTATTTTCCCGGCACCGGCATCGCCTGCCACGGGCCAGTCCGCAGCATTCTGCTGATCTCGAAAGTTCCGTTCAAGGAAATCCGGACCTTAGCCACTGACTCCGGATCGCGCACCTCGGCCATGCTGGCTCAGGTGATCCTGGCTGAAAAGTACGGCGTGAGACCGCAGGTTTTCTCGCACCCCGCCGATCTCCGCGAAATGTTGGGCAAAGCCGACGCTGCCCTGCTCATCGGCGATGCGGCTCTGCGCGTCGATCCCGCCACGTTGCCGTTTGAAACGCCCGCGCTTCAAACATTAGATCTGGGCGAGGAATGGGTCAAGATGACCGGCCTCCCCATGGTTTTCGCAGTCTGGGCCGGGCGCAAGGAAATCGTTCGCGAGCCCTACGGCCAAGTGTTCCTCGAGTCGTTGCGCTACGGCCTGGCTCACATGGATGATATGATTCGAGTCGAATCCGCCGAGCGCCAGTTTGATGCCGATTTAGTCCGCCGGTATCTGACACATCACATCGTATTCGAGCTCGGTGAAAAAGATTACGAAGGCATGCGCCTTTACATTCAGCACGCCCTGCGGCTGGACAGGGTTATGATAGGTTCCAAATCATGATGACGCGTGCTGAAGCAATCGACTACTTCCAGAGCGACGACTTGATCGGCATCGGCATGGCCGCCGACGCTGTCCGCCGCAAACTGCATCCGGAGAACGTCGTCAGCTACATCATCGACCGCAACATCAACTACACCAATTTCTGCACCGAGTATTGCAGCTTCTGCGCCTTCTACCGCCCAATGGGTCACGCCGAGGGGTACATCCTGCCGCACGAAACCATCTTCAACAAGATTCAGGAAACCATCGATCTGGGCGGCACCGGCATCCTGATGCAGGGCGGCTTGCATCCCGATCTCAAGATCGAATGGTATGAGGACCTGCTGCGCTCGATCAAAAAGCGCTTCGACATCTGGTGCCACTGCTTCTCCGCGCCCGAGATCATGAATATCGCGGAAGTCAGCGGTCTCAACTTATACGACACGCTCTCGCGGCTCCGCGATGCCGGTCTCGATTCCCTGCCCGGCGGCGGCGCTGAGATCCTCGACGAGCAGGTCCGCCATCGCATCAGCCGGCTGAAATGCGGTACACAGGATTGGATCGACGTGCACCGGACCTGTCACGCCGTTGGGCTTCGCTCGACGGCCACCATGATGTTTGGCACAGGCGAGACCATCGAGCAGCGCATGAACCACTTCGATATCGTCCGTCAGATCCAGGAAGACACCGGCGGATTCACGGCCTTCATCCCCTGGAGCTTTCAGCGTGAGCTGACGTCGCTAGGGCGATTCGTCAAGGAAGAAGCGACGGCAGTCGAGTATCTGAAGATGCTGGCGTTATCGCGCGTTTATCTGGAGAACATCCTCAACATCCAATCGTCGTGGGTGACGCCAGGGCTCAAGACCTGCCAGATCGGTCTGCGCTTCGGCGGTAACGATGTCGGCAGCATCATGATCGAGGAGAACGTGGTGAGCGCCGCCGGTACGCATCATCAGGCCACTGAAGAAGAGCTGCGCCGCCTGATCCGCGACGCTGGCTTCATCCCTAAGCAGCGGGATACGCTGTACCGGACTTATTTTTTGAACTAGTGCGCGATGTGTTTATTTCGCGTACACTCTTCTATTGACAGTCGATATCGATGATCGATACCATCGGTCATGGCCAACGCCACCGATCTCCTACAAGGGACTCTCGATCTTCTAATTCTCCGAACACTCGAACTGGGACCGCTCCATGGGGTTGGCATCACTGACCGAATTGCGCAAGTAACCAAGGGCACGTTTCAGGTTGGCCCGGGGTCACTCTTTCCGGCCCTTCACCGCTTGGCGGAAAAAGGCTTGATCGAGGGCGAGTGGAAAGAGCTGGATAGCGGTCGGCGCGCGAAGGTCTACGCCTTGACCGCCTCGGGACGGAAGCAGTTGAACCAGGAAAAGCTCAACTGGAAGAAAGTGGCTACGGCCATCACGCAGGTCCTCACAGAGGAGGGATAGGTCATGCAAATAATCCACCAGATTAAGAGCTGGTTACGGCGACTGACTCACTCCCGGAAATCCGAATCCGAGTTGGACGACGAAATCAGCGTATTTTTCGACTCGATGATTGAGCGGCGGGTCTCGCAGGGCATGACGCGCGAAGATGCTGTACGATCTACCAGGCTCGACTACGACAGCGCGGATCAAGTAAAAGAAACAGTTCGGGACGCGCGCATGGGAGCCACACTCGAAACGATCTTCCACGACCTGCGGTACGCAGCCCGCGCGCTCCGGAAACAACCCGGCTTTACGACAGTCGCGATCCTGACGCTTGCCGTCGGCATCGGCGCCAACACCGCAATCTTTAGCGTGGTGAACGCGGTTCTGATCAAGCCCCTGCCATATCCCGATCCGGACGCGCTAGTCGGAGTGTGGCATTCCTACGTCCGGCAGGGCGTCAAGGACAACAACGTTGCCATGTCGGGGCCGATGTACTTCGGCTATCGTGAGCAAATTCGGACGTTCGCCAAGTTCGGAGTGTGGAGCAGCGGCACAGCCACCGTTATAGGGGGCACAGATCCGGAACAGGTGCGGATTTTGTCGGTAACGGACGAAGTTCTTCCTGCGCTGGGGGTTTCGCCGGCCCAGGGGCGTTGGTTCTCGCGAGCCGACGATACTGCCGGCACGCCCGAAACGGTCATTCTTACCTGGGGATATTGGCAGCGCCGGTTTGGCGGAGATCACGCCGTCCTGGGGCACGCTTTGACCATCGATTCGCGGCCGCGAGTGGTGATTGGAGTAATGCCTCGGAGTTTTCGATTCCTTGATCGTGACCCGGAGCTAATCCTGCCGCAACGTCTGAAGGGCGACGAACCTCGAGGCAACCTGAATTACACGGGAATCGCAAGGCTCAAACCGGGGGTCTCTTTGGCACAGGCCAGCGCAGATTTTGCACGAGTGCTTCCGGGAGCCTTGATGTCGATGGGTATGAGCAAGACGGCGATCGAATCGTTGAAACTCGCTCCTGCGTTCCGGCCGCTCAAACAGGATGTTGTGGGAGATGTAGGCAAGGTGCTGTGGGTTCTGATGGGGAGTATCGGGATCGTACTGCTGATCGCCTGCGCTAATGTCACGAATTTGCTGCTGGTGCGGGCGCATGGGCGGCAGCATGAACTGGCGATTCGAGCGGCGGTCGGAGCGGGCTGGAGCACGATCGCGCGGGAACATCTGGTCGAAAGTGTGTTGTTGAGCTCGCTGGGCGGGTTGTTGGGATTGGTCCTTGCGACTGAAGGGCTTCAGTTGCTCCGTGCGATTGGTCCTGCAAACTTGCCGCGTCTGAATGACATCGCGATCGATCCCTTGGTGCTGATCTTCACCGCGGGCGCGTCGCTGCTTGCGGGATTGTTGTCCGGAGTTTTGTCGGTCGTGAAGCATACGGGTACTCTGATCGCACATGCGCTTGGCGGTGGAGGACGTACAGCAAGTCTCGGCCGCGATCAGCATCGATCACAGAACGTGCTGGTGACGGTGCAGGTGGCGCTGGCGCTGGTGCTCTTGGTGAGTTCGGGCCTAATGATTCGCAGTTTCCAGGCACTGCGTAGCGTTGAGCCCGGATTCAGGCGCCCGGAGCAAATTCAAACCGTTCGAATATCGATTCCGGCTGCTCAGGTCGAGGAGCCGCAGCGGGTTACGCGAATGCAGAACGAGATCCTCGATAAGGTGGCTGCCGTCCCGGGCGTCCTCTCCGCCGCCTTCATGAGTTCCGTGCCGATGGAAACCGGGGAGCATGTCGGGAACACCGGGGTGGCGGTTGAAGACAAGCCCGCGGCCGATGGGCAGCTTCCGCCCGGGCGGCGAGTGAAATTCGTGTCGCCCGCCTCCTTCCAAACATTAGGAACAGGCTTTATCGCGGGGCGCGATTTCACTTGGGCCGATATCTACCAGAACCGCGAGTTTGTAGTGATTTCAGAGAAGATGGCGAAAGAGACCTGGGGATCAGCCCAGGCCGCACTCGGGAAGCGTATTGGCGACGGAGGTCCGTGGCGAGAAGTGATCGGGGTTGTGAACGATGTTTACGACAACGGAGTTAACCAACCCGCTCCGGCGATCGTGTACTGGCCTGCGCGCTGGCAAGCCGTGCGGATGGGAATCCGCAACTTCGTTCCGCGGTCAGTGGTGTTCACTATCAGGACGGATCGCGCCGGGACGGAGGGCTTTCTTAAGGACCTTCAGCAAGCGATATGGTCAGTGAATCCGAACCTGCCGCTGGCGCAAGTACAGACGCTTGGCGACGTGTACAATCGCTCGATGGCGCGAACGTCGTTCATGCTTGTGATGCTCGGGATTGCGAGCGCGATGGCTCTGTTAATGGGGGTCGTCGGAATTTACGGAGTTATTTCCTACGCCGCTTCCCAGCGAAGACGTGAGGCAGGGATTCGCCTCGCGCTCGGCGCCCAAAAACGGGATGTCGAGCGGATGTTTGTGCGACGGGGACTGGCGCTGTCGATCATGGGCGTCGCGATCGGGTCCGGAGCGGCCCTAGGGCTCATGCGATTGCTCCGATCGCAGCTGTTCGGCATAAGCCCCTGGGATCCCGTTACGTACGCCGCGGTCGCGGCTGTCCTTTTGTTGGCCGCCGTGCTCGCGAGTTACCTGCCCGCACGCAGGGCATCGGCGGTCGATCTTCTGGACGCCCTCAGGGCGGAGTAGCTAGGATGCGGTTTCAATGAGGCTGGTGTTCTCTCGCTATCGGTTCCTCAAGGACAGCTCACTAGCCCATATCCACACAACCAGCCCAATTAGCGCGACCAAACTGATCCCCGCCCCCACTCCCAGCAGCCGCGACCGGTATCGAAACTCCACGGTGTGTTCACCCGCCGGCACCGCGACCGCCTGGAACGCGCCCGCCCAGGATTCGACGACTGCGGGTTTCCCGTCGATCCTAGCCGTCCATCCAGGGAAGAACTGTTCGTGCAACGCCAGCTTGCCGCCCGCCGGGTTCCGGACCCGGAACGTCCGATTCTCGGGGTCCCACCTGAGGTGTTCGACCTCAGTAACGGCTCCTCCTTCCCAACTGTACGGCGGCTGCGCGTCCAGATACTCATACACCCGATAAAACGTCGGCGTCGATCCCATCAGCCGATAGTGAGGATTGTCCTTCAGCTTGGGAAATGCCGGGCTGTACTCCGAGCTGATCACGTACTTCACGCCGAACAGCCGCATCGCGTCATAGTTGTCGGCATCCACTTCAAACATGCGGTCGGTACGAAAGCGCCCGTAGGCCTGCACCATCTTCCGGAAGGGAGTTGTAAGCAGCGGATCGAATCCCTGCGGAGTGATCAGGCCGATGTGCCGGAAGTCGTCGGGCAACGGCCCGGTGTCGAAATCAACCACAATACGGTGGATGCCGAGATCATTGCGGAGCTGTTGGTACACATCCGGCGTCATTCCTTGAAACGACGTGAACGACCATCTCTGCGCATCTCCGCTTTCTGCATCGAAACGTTTGCTGGTTCCGAACGCTTTGTAATCGGCGCCCACGAACAGAATCAGCGCCACTGCCATCCCCATCCGTCGGCGGCCCTGCTCAGCGCGGAGCGCATACATCCCGGCCACGAAAATAACCAGAGTCAGCAGCAGATCGAACCCGCTGCGCCACCCCGCTATGAAGAGATCATGCTTCCATCGGTAGAGTTCCTGACCGGCTCGCAACGCGATAAGCACCAGGCTGACCGGCACAAGCCAGGATGGAACTTGGCATTTCCGCGCGAGGAAACCGTCGAGTGCGAACGCCGTGAGCGCCGCAAACGCCAGCGTCACGGCAGCTAAAAAATACCAGGCCCGGATGATGTCCGGCAGAAGCGACGAGTACTGGATCACGTTCCAGACGATATTGTAGGGATTCACTGCCACGATCAGGCTTACAGCGAGCACCGCCAGCGGAGGCATCAGATCCCGAAAACGGCGGCTGAAAAAGAGGAACGGCAAACCCAGCAAAACTGGAAGGCCCAGATAGAAATAATCCTTGCCCGGATTCGTCCCCACCGGAGCATGCAAGCCGAAATCGAAATAATTTGGGAGGACATAAGAAAGAATCATGTCCCAATCTTTGATACCCAGACCGTAGTGATTTTCCGGCTCGCGAAGAACGGTCGTCTCTAAGGTCGGCAGAATCTGGATGGCGCACAACAGCATGGAAAAGCCGACGGCTGCAATGGCTCCCAGCACCGCCTTCACGCGCCATGCGCCGGCCAGCGCGTAGATTCCCACTACCGTGGCGAACACCATCCAGGTCGGCGGATATCCGCCCAGGAACCCCAGCGCCGAAGCCACTGCCACCTTCCACAGAGGGCGCCATGATCGCAGTTCTACCGCCTGATCGATGCCCCACAAGGCCAGTGGCATCCATATATATGCGGCCACCAGTCCGAAGTGCTGCAACTGCGTGCACATGTATCCGCTGAAAGCGAACACGCCTGCTCCCATAACGCACGCCAAGTACGCCAGTCGTTTCCCGCGCAGCCATAGGTAGCACAGCAGGAAACCGAGCCAGACGTGCGCGATCTGCAGGTCTTGCATAGACTGATAGGAGAGCCGCTCGCGTCCCAAATTAAACAAAAACATGATCCAGGTTGGCGGATAGAACAGCGCCGCCTGAATGTTGCCGACAAAGCTCATCCCGGCGTAAATGGTCGGATCCCATAGCGGAAAATGACCCTGGCGCAGCCGTTGGAAGGCATAGTCTGCCAATGGGTAATGGAAACCGGGCAGGTCATATGGGATATGGACCGACCGGAAAGGCGGAATGTACTCGAAAAAAAAGAGATACGTGAAAACGAAGGAGGCGAGCGCGATGGCTTTGCGGGAGTGCAAGAACCCATCCTACTTTACCCGGCCCTCTTACATTAAGAAGACCACTAAGAGGACGGCACCAGCACGTAGAAGTAGAAAAGCGTCAGACGTGTCACGTTGTCATTCCCAAGAATCGTGACAGGATTACAAAACGTTCCGTAGACCCGCCCCTGTCCGACCGGCCAAGGATCGTTGATGCGGAACATGGTTCCCTCGTCGGTTCCGTCGCTATAGACGCCGCTGAAAACCACAGCATGAGCGAAGTTGGCGCCCGCGCCCGCAATCCACAGGGGTTTTTGCTGGCAAAGACCTACCAGTTCCTGAAGGCCCGGAGAATGATTGAGCATACGCCACCCCAGCCCGCTCGCAAACGTCGCAAGATTGTCGATGCTGGGGGTCATCCCGCCGCCGGCTTCTAGCGTGGCTCTCCCCGGCCCAACGCTCTGGTTTCCTAAAATCGAAGTCGCCGCGGCGGACCAGCAACTGGTGGTGGTCGGCTGGCCGAACTTGATCACCCGGGCATATTCCCGCTCATTGCGCAGACCCAGCGCGACCCAGGTCTGATTCCCCACGCTTCCGTCAACCACCAGCGGCCGATGACGGCCCTGAAACGCGCGAACGGCAGCTTCGGTAAGCGGGCCGAAAGCGCCATCCTCGGTCAGTCGCGTGCCGCTTGCACGATCCTTCACTAATGCCGTATTCAACAGCCGCTGCAGGTATTGCACCTTGAAGCTGTGGCTGCCCGTCCGCAGGGTGTCCATTGCTGTTCCTCCTCCCGAGCGTCAATATTATGCCGAACCCTGTATGAATGAAGAATCCATGCTACTTCAAATTTGGGGCGGACGGATTAGGCCCAAATTTCGCAGCGAAACCAAGTAGAATAAGCCCATACGGCCAAATGGAGAATTATTCTCCTAAGGAGGTCCAAATGAGAAAGATGTTGTGGATTATCGCCCTGGCAGCGTTGTCAGGCGGCGCGTCGTTTTCCCAACTGTCCGCTCAAAACATAACCGGAACCTGGCAGGGCACGCTAAAGCCTCCGCAAGGTGCGGGGCAAGGCCTGCGCACGGTGATCAAAATCTCAACGACCGATAACGACAAGCTTGCGGCGGTCTTCTACAGCATCGACCAACGATCGCCCGCAATACCTGCCACCACGTTCACCCGAAATGGTTCTGCCGTAAAGATGACAATCAACGCCTTAAACGGCACGTTCGAAGGCAAGGTGAGTGGCGACGGAAACACCATCGACGGGACTTGGTCTCAGGGAGGTCCTGCCATCCCACTGGTACTGACGAAAGCCACCCCCGAGACCGCCTGGGCCATTCCGGAACCTCCGCCCCCGCCGACCCCGATGGCGGCCGATGCGAGACCGGCCTTTGAAGTGGCCACCATCAAGCCGAGCGATCCTGCAAGGCCGGGCAAGTTATTTACCGTGAGAGGCCAGGAAGTTATCACTATCAACACGACTCTGGCCGACCTCATTACCATGGCCTATGATCTTCACCTTCGGCAGGTGACAGGCGGACCGTCGTGGCTCGAATCGGAGAAGTTCGACATCACTGGAAAGCCCGAGGTGCCGGGCCAGCCCAACGTTACGCAGATCAAGATCATGCTTCAGAAGCTGCTGGCGGATCGCTTCCAACTCAAGTTCCATACCGAAAAGAAAGAGCTGGCCGTGTACGCGATTACGGTTGCAAAAACCGGATCCAAGCTGGTCAAGAGCCAATCTGATCCGAACAGCCTTCCCGGATTGTTTTTCGGAAGAGGCAACCCGGGGATGACGTTTAATGTGAGAAACGCGACCATCAAGGAAGTGGCCAGCATCATACAGGGTTCGGTTCTGGATAAGCCGGTGCTGGATCAGACCGGACTCACCGACAAGTACGACTTCCTGCTGAAGTTTACGCCCGAGCCGGGCCAGATGGCCGCTCTCGGGGGACCGCCCCCCGGAGCCGACAGTCCCGACGCGCCCCCGGATATTCTAACGGCATTCCAGCAGCAACTGGGATTGAAGATGGAGAATACCAGGGCTCCCGCCGACGTCATCGTGATCGACAAGGTAGAAAAACCTTCCGAAAATTAGTAGCTAGAGCGCCGCTGTCGGACAATAGGAATATCCGGCAGTGGCGCTCCTACTCAATACCAACAAGATCTCGAAATCCTTCGGCGCCGCGCCGTTGTTTCGCGGTGTCTCCCTCAGCATCAACGAGGGCGACCGCCTTGGTCTGATCGGACCCAACGGCTCTGGTAAATCCACGTTGCTCCAAATCCTCGCCGGGCGTATCGAGCCCGATTCCGGTGATCTGGTGCTGCGCGGGAATACGCGGCTGGCCTACGTTCCTCAGGATTCGAACTTCGAGCCAGGCGAGACCGTCCGCGGCGTCATGCGGCGCGCGATGCGTTCCATTGGCCTGCGGGAATCGGAATGGCAGGCTCGCGAGTCGGAGACCTTGGGCCGAGCCGGCTTCCGCGATTTCGATGCCCAAGCCGAGACGCTTTCCGGAGGCTGGCGCAAACGTCTCTCCATCGCCGAGGCTCTGGTTCAGAAACCCGAAATCGTCCTGCTCGACGAACCAACCAATCACCTCGACCTCGCCGGCATCGAGTGGCTGGAAAAACTTCTTCAGGGCGCATCCTTCGCGTGCGTGATTGTCAGCCATGATCGCTACTTCCTCGAAAACGTGCCCACACGAATGGCCGAGCTCAGCCGCGTCTATCCCGATGGGATGTTCTACGTCGCCGGCAACTACAGCGCCTTCCTCGAGCAGAAGGCCGAGTTCCTGCACGCCCAGTCTCAGCGCCAGAGCGCTCTTGAGAACCGCGTGCGCATCGAAATGGAGTGGCTGCGCCGAGGTCCCAAGGCTCGCGCGACCAAAGCGAAAGCACGCATCGATAATGCCGGTGAACTGATCGCCGAATTGTCCGACCTCAAGTCCCGAAGCCGCACTGCCGAGGCAAATTTCGACTTCGTGGCCACCGGCCAGAAGACCAAACGCCTGGTCCATCTGGAAAACGTCGGATTTGGGTTCGAAGACAAGCCCTTGTTCCAAAATCTCACCTTCACGATCACCGCCGGGATGCGAGTCGGGCTGGTCGGCGCGAATGGCAGCGGCAAGACCACGCTGCTCCAGCTCCTGCGCGGCGACATCGCGCCCCTCCAGGGAAGCATCGAGCGCTCGGACAATCTTCGCATCGTCTATTTCGACCAACGCCGCCAGATCAATCCCGATCTGTCACTACGGCGAGCGCTCGCGCCCGACAGCGACTCCGTCATTTATCGCGATCGCGTGATCCACGTCGCCTCCTGGGCCGCCCGTTTCTTATTTGCGAGCGATCAGCTCGATCAGCCGGTCAACAAGCTCTCCGGAGGCGAGCGCGCGCGTGTCCTGATCGCCAATCTGATGCTCGAGCCCGCCGATCTCCTGCTTCTCGACGAGCCGACCAATGATCTGGACATCCCCACGCTTGAGATCCTGGAAGAGAGCCTGCTCGAATTCAAGGGCGCTCTCGTTCTCGTCACTCACGATCGCTATTTGCTCGATCGCGTTTCGACCATCGTCCTGGGTCTCGGCGGCGGCGGGAAAGCCGAACGCTTCGCCGATTATTCCCAGTGGGCCGCCGATCAAGCAATCAAGCCAGCGAAACCAAAAGCGGCAGCGCAGCGTGCGCCCGCGGCCCCTGCCCAAAAGAAAAAGCTGTCGTACATGGAAAGTCGCGAGTACGAATCCATCGAGCAGAGAATTGCCGAATTGGAAGACGTCCTCCACGCCAAGCACATGTCCGTAGAAGATGTCGCGCTCAAGGAACCGCGTTCGCTTGAAAAGCTGTACAAGGAAATCGAAGCCTCGCAGCAAGAAGTCGACGCGTTATACGCGCGTTGGGCGGAGTTGGAAGAAAAGGCCGGCTAGTTTTCGGTCGGGACTTTCTCTAAATGGTCGATAACCAGCGTTTCCACCGGCACCTTTTTCGGCGTCAACTTTAATCCCAGTTGCGATTGAACGGCATCAAATATGCCCGTTCCGGGATCGCTCGCCGCAGCTCCCGTCGGCTCCGTCCCAGAAGGGTCCGGTACAAATTCCAGGTGGACATCATAGATTCCAGTCAATCCGGTCCGATCTTCCACCGGCGCTCCAATAGCATTGCCCAGATAATCGGCAATGCTCTGTGGGCCCCCATTTAGAACGCTCGCGCGATTCTTACCGTTCACTGCAATCGTCGCCGAGAATGCAGCTCCGGGTAGAAAAATTGGATTTCCTGGACGCGGAGCGGGAAAACCACTCTCATCCTGGATCACGATTGCATTGCAACCCCGGCAACCCTCGTCGCGGTTACTCTCGGACTTTGCCTTCGATTCCTTGCCCGAATCCTTGCCAGACAGTGTGAGCTTCGGCCCGTTCTTGCCAACTTCCAACGCATACCCCGAAACTTGCTTCGTCTCGCGATGCACGGCGAGCTTGAATCGGTCCGCCAGGAGGTTTTGAACCATCAGCCTGAAATCGCCGACGCTGGTGCCCGCGGGAACCGTCGCGACGATCGTGACCACGTCGTCGCGGAGCCAGTCGGGTCCGGAAATTCGATCCGCCGGCAAATCAAACGCCACTTGCATCACTCGTCCGAGCCGAACGTTGGTCCATGTGATCCGCCCAGGATCGTGATTGGTTTGATTGAACGGGCCTACGGGCAATGGCCCGCCATTCATTGAGCCAATTGCGTCCGGCGGGCCGGGCTTGACCGAAGCAACTTCGAATCTCGGCTGCCCGTAGACAGCCAAGATCGCGAAGCTGACACTAAACAGGAGCTTGGTCACCGCCAATTTACTGGGGCGGTGCGTGGAAGCGGCCCACGTATGCCGCCTTGCCGATCACGTGGCCATCCATTGCCTTCATCAATTCATCGCGCGTGGTGTTGGCCGGCAGATTCAGCTTCGTGTCAAGCGCATAGAACTCGAATACATAATGATGGAACGGGCCGGGACCGGCTCCGGGGCCAAAATAGGCTGGTGCGCCCCTCCCCGCTGCGATACCAGGACCGTTTCGAGTCCCATCCGGCAGATCACCCGAACCCAGTCCTTCCGGCAAGCCCTTGGCATTGCCGGGGATGTTGAATGCCGACCAATGCAGCGTGTCAACGGTCGTTTTGTTTGTGGAATTCTCGATGTCGTGGAAAATGACCGCATAGCTTTGCAAACCCTCTGGCGCGGCTACCGGATTGTTACCAGCGGTCCAATGGAACTCGAACTCGGGCGACTTATTCTCGCCTCGGCCGGCATTTTTCATGGGAACTTCTCCGCCATCGGGCCAAGCCGGGGAGGTGACTGAAAGCACTGGTCGCGGCGGGCCGCCCGGGCCTTTACCGCCCCCTTTCCCTCCACCGGGCGCTTGCGCCATAACCATCGCACAGGACGCGGTGATGGCGATTGCCGAAAGTACAGTTCGTTGTATTGTTTTCATCTTCATTTTCATTTTCTCCTCAAGTAAAGCTTCCATCCAACTCCTTATTGTAGTCTTTGGAAGATGACATTTTTCGAAGTCTACGGCTTATGCGTTAGGCAACCAAGTGCATGACTTCCGGATGCGCCGTCAATCGCAATGCAACTTCATCATTCGGGGATTCGAATCTACGCCAGGAGGCGATTCCTAATTCCTTCGTTCCATTGACACCGACGGGACAAAGACGGACGCCGTCGCCAGCGTTTGCTTCCGGGCGAGCGAAGGCTCGCCCTCAGTGAAAGCGGAGGGACATGTTGTCGAAATCGAGCGAAAACCGTCCGGGCTGCATCAGCAGGTCGTTGCCGAAGTTCCCAACGCAGCAATCGCCGCCGATCGCGCCCATTCTCTGCAGGGTCAGCGCCGCCGGCCGCAGGTCGGATGTAGATCCCCGAAAGCAGCTTTTGGGCCTCAGCGGCCTTGGGACTTCGCAGTGCCTGCCGGATCATTCGGCGTAGTAGTTTCTCCGCGGCGTTATTCTGATTCAGTGCGGTGGCGCGAGAAGCGACGGCGAGGGGCGAAGAAGGCGTACTGCCCGGCTTCAGCCATTGCCTCCCGTCGTCGCGTTCAGGCGGAGAAAAGGATTGAGCGATCGTAACAACGCTTAGCCACGGAAGCGCGAGCGCAACCGCGAGTGCCGGAATCGGCCGGACATGACAAGAGCATACCGCTGGGATCTCTACGTTCCAGCAGCCTGTTGCGAAGCGATGGAAGCCCGGTGACCCGCCTCGCAGGTCCGTAGCATCGGGAAGGAGGACAACCATGGCCCAGGCGAAGTGGTTTATCCTATATCTCAGAATCAACAACCCAACGGTTCAGGGAGTACGTCTCAACTTCATGCGTCTGTCATTAGTGAGCTTGGCCGGCGGACTGTGTCTCGTCAGCTTTCCCGGCTTAGCCGCCCCATCCTCCAACACTGCGCCCGATGTATATGCGCAAATTCCCTTGCGCTTCGAGGCCATGGACGCCCATAAGTGGGTCGCCCGTGGACCAGGGTTCGGCGTCGGGTTCAGCCAGGACGGGACCTTCATGCAGTTCGGAAACCGGGGTCTCAGGCTGACGCTCGAAGGCAGTAATCGCGCTGGCCATTTCGAAGGGCTCGAAAAATCGGCCGTCCCGACCAATTATTTCGGACGGAACTCCGGCAGCGTCGACGCATTTGGCCGGCTACGCCAAGCGAGTGTCTATCCCGGCATCGACGTGGTTTATTACG
>Ga0207667_10003389_pt1 | contig 19659 bp, 9 predicted proteins | sample KBSCornC52_FD_184301 | JGI IMG/M metagenome (GOLD analysis project Ga0207667, IMG submission 184301) | Corn rhizosphere microbial communities from Kellogg Biological Station, Michigan, USA - KBS Corn C5-2 (SPAdes) (version 2) | ecosystem: Host-associated > Plants > Roots > Rhizosphere > Soil ...
CTGCTTCTTTTCCTTGCTTCTTGCGGAGCACAGGAAGGAGCGCTACTTGCAATGCTAGGGCAAGCAGAAAAGAAGAAGCATATTGAAAGAAATTTTTAAATTACTGATAATTCAGTTTAAAGCCCCCCCCCCCCCTCCCTTTTTTTTTTAATTTAAAAAAAAAGGGGGGGGGGGGATATAGGGAAAATGTAATAAATATAGTTTGGAATTGAAAAGTGTGTAATGTATAGAGAATATTGTGTTGATATATTATATTTTTATATAGTAAATAAAGATATAGATCGCAATTGGAGATAGATGTTTATAAAAAAAAATTATTTAATTCAATGCCTAGCGAAGCAAGTAGTGCTTGCGCAGCTAGTAGCAGCCGGCACTCGTATTATATTCGATGATTAATTTAATGTTTATTAAGTAATAATTAAAGATGTTGTTAAACTTTATTTGTTAAAAAAATATATTTTGATGCGTTTCTTGCACACAATTTTGATTCTAAAAGTTCTATCTTTAGAATTCAAAGACTCTCTACTTTAACTAGAAAGATAGAGGATATAGAAAAAAAAAATATAAGAATTGGCAATAAACAACTTTGTCCAAAATTAGATTCTCAAAAAAAAAAATAATTAATACCTCTCTTTTTAAAAAAAGAGATATACCTACAATTAGTTTGCATTCATCAATTAAAAAAAAAAAGAATTTTTAGTAGTGACAGTAAAAATGATTCTGCCCTGCTGCGTAGCGCGTAGCGCGTAGCGCGTAGCCTTTGTAAAAGAAGCGCCGGCTGCTAGCTAAGCAAGTAGAAGCAGGCTGCCTGCTTCGCGCTTCGCAGGCAAGTAGGAAGTAGCAGTATTTTTATTGTTATACTTTAATTTTTAATTTTAGATTGAAAAAAAAAATCTTTTTACTTAAAAGAGATAATAAGAATTGTATAAAACATATAAAATATAACAACTATAAAATCTTTGATTAGCCATTACTTTGCCTTGCTATAACATATTAAATTATATTTTAATATTCAAAAGTAAGAAGGAATAAATGGTTGCTTTTTATCAAGTGATAGAAATGAAGTGATAAACTACCTATGCTCTTTTAGAAGGCAAAGGAAGTAATAATTGTTAACTTTAAAAAAAATCAAAAAAAAGGTATGGTTGTTTAATTATTTAGAAGAATTTAATTTTGGTTCTGATTGAACGTTTTTCAGTAGTTTTGAGACATGCAAATCATTGTTTATAATAAGTTAATTTAATAATTACTTATAAAAAATAAGGTGTAAAGGTGAGTAATATAGATTAGATACCTAATAGTCTTCTTAGATAGGAGATAATTTATTTTTTCAAATTACTGTATTAATTTATTTAATTTGAAGATACTTCTAATTTTTATATTAATTATTTAGGTCTTATTAAAAGTTACAAAGTTAATAAGAGTAAACCTTTTTAATTAATAATTAATTAAAGGGATAAGTAAAGATAAATAAGCTATTTATTAAAAAAAGGAAATTTTCCGCTTTTAGATTCGATCTATTCTGTTTAATAGGTTGTTGGTAGGGTAAAAGCCTACCAAGCCAACGATCAGAAGCCAAGTTTGACGGATCAAATGGCCACATGGGGAGTGAAATGTCCCTAGTAGTTTATACTACCAGCAGTCAAGAATATTAGTCAATGCTCGCAAGAGTGAACTAGCTAACTGAAATCACATTTATTGTAAAAGGTTAAATGTGAATATATAAGGGAAAAAAAATGATGTTACCTTAATATTAAGTGTTGTCCAAATCTGGTGCCAGAAGACTCGGTAATACCAGAAACGCAAACGTTAGTCACATTAACCAGGCGTAAAGGGTTTGTAGGCAGCTTAAAAGTCTTATTTTTATAATAGCTATTTCTTTGATTAAAGAATTTAAAAATAAGATGAATATAAGATAGAATCATATTGAGGATAAGCCAAATAATGCTTAGAGGAGGGATGCAATCCTAAGATACTAGGTGGAATACTAACGGTGAAAGCTTTTTATCTAATAATGATCGACGCTGAGACACGAAGGTGAGAACAGAAAATAGGATTAGAGACCCAGGTATCTCTCACTGTCAACGATGAATGGTAGATTGTTAGTTGTAATAACTAGTACCGATGTTAACGCGATAACCATTCCGCCTTGAGAGTACGGTTGCAAAACTGAAACCAAAAAAATTAGTCGGTCTCGAAGCAAACGAAGTGAAGCATGTTATTTAATACGATAATACGCGTAAAATCTTACCAGTTCTTGTATAGCCATGTTTTATTTAGATGTTTTAATTGTCAAAAAAAGTTTAGGTTAACTTTATTTTTTTTGAGATTCATTATATTCTATAATGAAATATGAGAAGTTTTTATTAATTTAATTATTTTATTAACGCGTTTACAGGTGTTGCATGGCTGTCGTCAGTCCGTGTTTTGAGAAGTAAGGTTAACTCCACTAACGGACGAAATCCCTGTTGTAAATTTATACTTTACAATTAATGATTTTTAAATATTTTCATTTGGGGCTAAGACAAGTCGTTATGGCCCTCATGAACTGGGCTATAGACGTGCCACAAAAACTTTTACAAAGTGATGCAAAAACCGGACTACATTAATTTTTTTAATAATCTAATGTTATAATCACTTAGATTTAAAAAATTTTATAATTTTTTTAAAAAAAAAATTTTATAGGTCATAAGGAAGAGCTAATCATTAAAGAAAGTTAACCATTTTAGTTAGACTAATTGTCGCCTGGAATTCGGCGACATGAAGAAGGAATTTCGAGTAATCGTTGATCACTAGCGCAACGGTGAAGTCTGCATTCGTGATGAACTAACTGTCTGTCACTGGGAAGGAGCTCGGGTAGGGGGAAAATGTAGCATAATTATAATTATTCAAATATATCTTAAATATTTTTATCAATTTGTTAATTTTATTTAAGGTCTATCCTTTGCTTGCCTAAGCAGGAAGTTATTATAAGAGAAAATCTATATAACTTCTATCCACTGTTGCTTGATTATTGAAATAGGTAAGGAGTTACTTAGGTAAATCTTTTGTTTGTAAAAGCTGAAGATTAGCAGTAGGAAAAGGAGAAGAAGTTTTAATAAAAATAAAAATAAAAATTAATTATTTTTTTGATTTAATTTTTTTAAATCTTTAAAAAAAACATATTTGTTTAACTAATTAGTTGCTTTTAACCCACTTGGGTAACATCTCAAAAGTCATAGCAAGGTAGCTGTACTGGAAGGTGCTGCTGGAAAATAAAACAAAAATTACCCCCGCTTTTATTGCTACTGCTGCCCTGCTTATCCTTGCTTCTTGCCTCCGTAGGAAGTAGCCGTTTTTAAAAAGGGCAGCGGCCAGAAGAAAAAATTAATTAATTTTTTTATATTAATTTTATATTATTTTTTTTAATTTTTTTATAAGGAGTTAGCTTAATGGTAAAGCATTAATTTTAACAATAGAGTTAAAATAACTCTATATACTAAAAGGGAGGTTAGCTGAGTGGTTTTAGCATCAATCTTACACATTGAAGACAGAGGTTCGATCCCTCTACTTCCTATTAAATATTAATGAAAACAATTATTACGATTAAGTAGTTTATTAATATTTAATAGTACTATTTAGGATAGAAATTAACATCACACTTTTATTACCTAGAATGATTACCATAGAAACCAATAGGAAAGAAGGCGAGTTCCATCGCTAGCATGCTCCTTGCTACTGTTGCTTCTTGCTGTGCAGCGCCTGGTTTTTACTTGCTACGCTGCTACGCTTGCCTGTGCCTGCTTATTATCCGTAGGAAGAAGCGCTACTTGCTTCTTTTCCTTGCTTCTTTTCCGAAGGAAGGAGCACAGAAGCAGGCCGTTCCTTGCTACTTGCAATGCTAGGAGGGCAAGCAATATCTTTATTTTTTTTTTTTGCGTTTCACAGCAGAAAAGTAGCGTTTCACGTTTCACAGCAAAGACTTTGCGCAAAGCAAAGGCAATCAAGAAGCAAGATGATAAATATTATCCTTTAACGTTAAAAGGATCAAAATTAACTTAAGTTAATTTAACTCTTTTTATATAGGAGTTAATAGTATAATATTTATTTTTTTAACGAGTATGCCGAAATTGGTAGACGGGTGGGTTTTAGGCACTCATGATGTTAAATTCATAAGAGTTCAAGTCTCTTTATTCGTAAATAATTTAAACATATAATGTATTAACAAGTAATGATTAATAGAGAAAGCAAGAGCTAAAAAATTATAATAAATTATAATTTTATAATAGAGTTAAGATATCTAAAACTGAATTTAATTTAATAAAAAATTTAATAATTGAGGTAAGGTTCTAGGTTAATTACTTGGTATAACTATTAAATGTGAATTTATGGTAAATTTAACAAGCAATTATAAATAAATTTATTCCTTTTTAAACGAAAATTTATTACAATTTCTATTTCTTTCTATTACAATTTTTGCCTGTACTTGCCCTGCGTAGCGCTCCGCGTTTCTTGCTAAGCAAGAAGCAGGCTTCCTTTGGAAAGAAACGCTCTTTCTTTTGAAAAAGTACCAAGCAAATCCAGCGTAGCTAAGAATAAGCAAGAAAACAAATATTTGTTTTATCTAACACTTTAGTTTGTTAAAAATAAAATATCAATGAAAATTTTCATCCTATATCTTAACTATAAATAGTTTAGTGAATTTAGTTATTAAGCAGCTGTTTATTATATTTTTAATAGTTTGTTTTACAGAATTAGTCCTATAGATAAATAAGTCTAACTCTTTTTTTAAAATTAAAAGTATCCCTTTTCAGGTTAAGCTGCTTCTACTAGCTTTTATAATTTCTGTGCTTCTTGCCAAAGGCAGGCAGGCAGCAGGAATTTAGTAATGGCGCTTTCTAATATATTCATTACTACTTTTTTAATCTCGCTGAAATAGTTTAAAGGGTTAAAACATACCATTCATGACGGTAAAAAGAAGGTTCAATTCCTTTTTTCGGCTATTAAAAAAATAAGTAAATAGTTCCCTTACATTAAAATTAAAAATAAAAATACAAATAAAAATAAGTAAAAAAGCTTCCTTCCAGTGCTTTAGATTTTATGTTTTATAAAATAAGTAGTACCTTCTTCTTCATTACTTATTTTATTGGAAAAAATTAAGTCGTACTTGATTAATTAAATAGATAATCATTAATCTAGTACACATTCAATTTTTTATTTAAGGCTTTTTTTTTTATTAGACATTGTATTAATTTACTTTTTTTTAATTTTTAATGTTAGGTGCAGCAAAATACATAGGAGCAGGATTAGCATGTTCAGGATTAATAGGAGCCGGAGTAGGTATAGGAGTAATTTTTTCTTCTTTAATTTCATCAACAGCTAGAAACCCTCAAATAAGAGGACAATTATTTACTTACGCAATCTTAGGTTTTGCTTTAGCAGAAGCTACAGGATTATTTGCGTTAATGGTTGCATTCTTATTATTATACTCATAATATTATAAAAAAGAGTCTATAGCTTATTACCCTATTTTATACGTATGTAAACTAAACATTAATTTTTATTAACTATTATTGGATTATTGGAATAAGCAAAACTAATCCTAAGATATAAAGGAGATGTTTGTATCTTAACTTTTTTAAGTGCTTTTTATGTTTGTGCTAGAATTGCACGACTGCCCCTAGCCGCTGCCTGCTTCTAGCTTCGCACCCCGGCTGTTGCGTAGCTCTGCCTGCTTCCTACTTGCTTCGCTAGGCAAGAAGAAGAAGCTAGTAAAAGCAATGGTATCTTTGGAAAGAGGAATAAAAGCGAAAAAAATAATCATTATTGCTTATTAATTAAAAATTTAATAGATTATACTAAGCTTAATGTTTCTTTATATTACTATTTTTCTTGGAAAAAAAAAAGATTTAATTTTTTTTTTAATAATTTTGATTCTCTTTAATGCTTTTTTTATCATTGATTACTTTAATCATGTGTAAAGCTTTGATAAATGATAAACTATTTATAGAGTTTTATCATAGAATATCAGCCATAATTTTACTATTTTCAGCTATATTAAGTATTAATAGTATTTTTAATATAGGATCCTTGTCAGGAATAGGAATATATGGTGGATTATTTAATATTAGTACAATATCTCAAATTTTAGAAAGTTTTCTATTAATTATTGCTTCCTTAATATTAGTATCTTGACCTAATAAATTGGAAGTGATAAAAGAAGTAAGTATTAATCCTTCTTCTGCTGAGCCTTCTTCTTTCTTAGCACAGGCTTCTTCTTCTTCTACAGCATTTGCTACGCAGAAAAAAAAAGAAGATTCCTATTTATATTCTTTAGTAAATAGTATTTTGTTAAAAAATAATAGAAATAATTCAATTTTATCTAATTCTATTAATAATTCTGTCTCTAGCTTGCTTAGCATAGCAAACGCAAGAAGTAATGAACAATCAATAAGTAAGCAAGATCATAATAATAATATTTTAATTCCTTCTATTAATTATTCAATAATAGTTCTATTTAGTTCGTTAGGTGCATCATTATTAATGTCTTGTTCTGATTTAATCTCTATGTATTTAAGTATTGAGTTACAATCTTTTTCTTTATATGTGTTATCTAGTCTTTATAGAGATTCTGAGTCTTCAACTTCAGCCGGATTAAAATATTTTTTATTAGGTGGATTAGCTTCTTGTTTAATTTTATTTGGTTCAGGTCTTCTTTATGCTTATACCGGATTAACAAGTTTTGAGTCAATTTATAGCTTATTATCAATATATTATATAGAAGTTAATAATAATTTATTAAATTTTATTTATCCTTTCTTTTCTAAAGAAATAAGTGGATCTATCTTTTTAGGTTTAATATTTATTTTTATTGGATTTTTAATAAAAATATCAGCAGCTCCCTTTCATAATTGATCTCCTGATGTTTATGATGACACTCCTACAATAGTAACTATTTGATTAACAATTATACCTAAAATATCAATATTAATACTATTATTAGACTTGTATATTCATATTGATTTAATAGATCAATTAACATTATTTTCTAAATTAGATGGTTTCAAATTAAATATTGATGAAGTAAGTAAATATTTATTACTAATTACTTCTTTATTATCATTAATAATTGGAAGTGTAGTAGGTTTACATCAAAATAGAATAAAAAGACTATTAGCCTATAGTACTATAAGTCACATTGGATTTATTTTATTAGCTTTAGCTATTCATAGCAAACAATCTATTGATTCATTTATATTTTATATAATACAATATATAATTACTAACTTAAATATATTTTTAATTATAATAGCCTTTGCTTATATTATTAATAAAGATATACATAAAAAAAATATAAAAGATATTAAATATATTTCTGAATTTAAAGGTCAATTTTTCTCTAATCCACTAATTAGTTTAAGTTTTAGTATTTGTTTATTCTCTATGGCTGGAATACCACCATTAATAGGATTTTTTTCAAAACAGTATGTATTATTATCTGCCATTAAAGGTGGATATTATTTTATTTCAGGTATAGCTATATTTGTAAGTGTTATAAGTGCTTCGTATTATTTAAAAATAATAAAAACATTCTTTTCTGAGGACTACAACTTACATAAAATACACAATCCTAGTCCAGCTATAGCAGGCAATGCTTTAGAAAATAAAAGTAATGTAATAGTATTAAGTAATTTACATAGTTATTTAATATCTATTCTAACTTTATCAATATTATTTTTTATATTAAATCCCTCTTTAATTTTAAATACAACACAATTACTATCTATATCTTTATTTAACCATTACTAATGAATAATTTACTTTTTTTATTTATTTTTGTTCCTATATTAGCTATAGTTTTATTAGCATTGAATTTCTTATTGGCTTCTCATAAGCCTGATGAAGCTAAAGTATCCCAATATGAGTGTGGATTTAATGCTATAGAAGGACAAACTAGATCTACATTTCAAATTCATTTTTACATAGTAGGTTTACTATTCCTAGTATTTGATCTTGAAATATTATTATTAATGCCAATAGGTGTAACTTTATACCAAGTAAGTACTTTTGGTTTTTCTGTTGCTATAATTTTTTTTATTGTTTTAACAATAGGATTTATTTTAGAAATAGGTTCAGGAGCTATCTCATTATCTAATACAGATAATATAAATAGTTAAAATAGAAAATTTACCCCATTATTTTTAGGTAGTGCTGATTTTGGAGAATAATTGAAATGTTGAAAAGACTGCTTATCCTGCGCAGGGCGCTGCTTCTTCTTCTGCCGGCGCCTGCCTAGCGAAGCAAGAAGGAAGTAGCGCCCTGCTCCTTGCTTCGCTAGGGCAGGGCAGAGGCAGGCAAAAGAAAAATGCCCTGGTTAATATGCTTCTTGTTATTTTTAAAAAGTGCTAGCAATCTTTCACTGCATAAGAAATAGCAATCGTATAATTAAAAGAATATAAAAAAACTGGAAGTGCGTTGTAAAAATCAGTGGCTGAAAACCCAAAGGCTTCAAAGTTCACACATCATATCTTGTGTATAAGGTACTAGCTTCTTCTGCGGAGCAGCTGCTGCCTTCTGTTGGCTGGATACCCACCACAGCCCTTTGCCTGCCGGCCGGGTACCAGGCAAGTAGCAGAGCCTGCCCTGCTCCGCAGCCGTAGGCAGCATAAGAAACATAAGAAGCAGAAGAAGCAAGGGCTAATAAGCAATATATAAAGCGGTAGAATACCAACTGGTTGGTTACTCCTTTTGGGTGGGAGAGTTAGCGTGTTCGAGTCGCGCCTACCGCTAAAACTATAGTACTTTTTATTTTTACCTTATCTCTTTTGTACTTAAAATAATAATTATTAGAAAATTTTAATATATCCTTTTTAGGTGTCCGCTTATGCTGATTTGCAAAGCACAGCTGCAAAATTTAAAGAGGGGTAGGTGATCCGATTGGTAATGGTGGTTCTCTGTAAAAGAATTGGTTTATAACCGCACTAGGTTCGATTCCTAGACTACTCAAATAATTTATAATTATTACAACTTTTATTACAAATTATTTATAAAATGTTTGTTTTCCTGTTATTATAAAATAAAAAGTATCATTTAATTACTTGCTTCTTTCCTTTTTATAGTATATTAATCAGGAGCGCTTTCTTTTATAATAAGAATTATAAATTTAATTAATAATCATACTTATGATCAATAATTCTTTTTTAACTATTGTGAGCCTTATAACTAAACTCTTATAATTTTTTAAATTTATTATATTTAAATAATTAAAATTTAGTTGGCGGTTTTAAGTAAATTAAATTTTGAAATAAAAAAGTTTAAGTTTTATTTAACTTTAAATAATGGCGCCTGCTACTTGCTGCCTGCTGCTTGCCTGCCTAGCGAAGCGCTCCGCGTTTCTTTTCCTTGCTTCTTTTCCGAAGGAAGGAGCACAGAAGCAGGCCGTTCCTTGCTACTAGCAATGCTAGGAGGGCAAGCAATATCTTTATTTTTTTTTTGAAATATTAATTTATAATAAATTTGAAATCAAATTTATAATGAATTTAACCTTTAAATTGTTAATTTTAAAGATTAAATATTTTAGGTTTAACCTGCTATTTAATTATTTTTATTCAATAAAATAATATTTACATTTTTAATATTTAATTTATTAACTATTGTATTTAAATAGTTTATTATTTATAATCTTTAATTTTGTGTGTTAAAAAGCTAACGCTTGTCTATTCCATGCTTCTTGCTTCTTCTTCCTATACTAACGCTTGCATTGCTTGCTAGACTTGTTTCTTTCCTGGTAAGCTCCTGCTGCTTCGTAGAATGCTACGCTGCCCTTTTTAAAAACGGCTACTTCCTACGGAGGCAAGAAGCAGGCCGTTCCTTGCTAATTGCGCAGCTAGGAGGGCAGCAAGAAGAAATGGAAACAATAATTATACTATAAAATGATTATTGCTTGGTAAGTAATATAGCCTCTGCACCATTTTTAATCTAAATCCTCAATGAAATCTTTATTTATAAACATCTTAGCTTTTTCAACATTAGTATCAAGTATTTTTTCAATCACATCTAAAAATCCAGTTATCTCAGTTCTTTTTTTAATTGCCACTTTTGTATTATCCGCAGGTTATCTAATTTTTATCGGAATTAATTTTATAGGTATTTCATATATAATTGTATATGTAGGTGCTATAGCAGTTCTATTCTTATTCGTTATTATGATGATAAATATAAAATTAACTGATATATTAGAAACGGGTACTCAATATACTAAAACTTTACCTTTAGCTTTAAGTGTAGGTTTTTTTTTTTTATTTATAATTTTTTCTTTAATAAAATTTAATTTTAATAATGTTCCAGTATTAAGTATTTTTTTAGATATACTTACTTATTTAAATGGATTATTTTCAAATTATTATATAATAAAAATTAATTTAATAAATTCTATTGTAGATAATATTTATTATACTTCATCTTCTGATTTAATAATAACAATATTTCAACAAATAGAAGTATTAGGACATAGTTTATATACTTATGGAGCAGTACTATTAATTACTTTAAGTGTAATTTTATTATTATCAATGTTTGCTGCTATTATAATTTCTAAGTCTAATAAAGACTAGTATTTTATTAATAAGAAGCCTTTTCTTAGCTATACGCTAATTCTTTTTTTTTTTAGATTTGTGATTATATTCATTAATTTTATTAATGTCTTCATTTATTTTGTCTCCCTTAAGTCAATTTGAGGTTAATAGTTTAATAGGTTTAAATGCTCCAATTTTAGGATATTTTAATATAAGTTTAAGTAATTTAGGTTTATATACTATATTAACATTAATTACTATATTAGGTTTACATATATACGGTAATAATGATTCTAAATTAATACCTTCAAAATGGTCTATTGCTTTTGAATCTTCTTTCCAAAGTTTAGGTACAATGGTAAGAGATCAAATAGGTTCATTGAATGAAGTTTATTTACCTTTTATTTATTCAATATTTTTTTATGTTTTAATAGGAAATCTTATTTCTAATATACCATATTCTTTTGCTATCAATGCTAGTGCTATACTTACTTTAGGTTTTTCTGTTACTATTTTTATGGGTGTAACTATTTTATCTTTATATATACATAAAATAAAATTTTTCTCTTATTTTATACCTTCAGGAACACCTTTAGCTTTAGTACCTTTAATTGTTTTAATTGAATTAGTTAGTTATTTTGCAAGAGCTATATCATTAGGAGTCCGATTGTTTGCTAATTTAACAGCTGGTCATACACTATTAAAAATTTTATCTACATTTTTATACAAATTATTTTCAAGTAGTATTATAGTAGCTATTTTAACTATTATACCATTTACAATATTTTTAGGTCTAATAGGATTAGAAATAGCTGTTTCTTTCATCCAAAGTTTTGTGCTTACATTACTAGTATGTTCATACTTAAAAGATGCTATAGATTTACACTAATAATTTATTTTTTTAAACCCTCCTTTCTTTTCTAGTTAATCAAGATCAAGTTCCTCATATATTTCTTGCAAAATCCCCTCTTAATTGAGAAAATAATTAAAGCCTTTTTATTATATGTTCATTAATCACATCTAAGTTAATATTATTAATAAATAATATAGTACATAAACAAAAATTCATAAGCACTAAAAAAAAAATTATATTTTTAAAAGAATATAATATTATTATAATTATAAAAATAAAAGACTTTAGCATAATGGTTAATGCAGTTCGCTCATAATGGATATTATAAGGGTTCGAATCTCTTAGGTCTTAATTTTATAATTCAATTGTTGGCTTTATAGCGCTGATTTGCAAGTTACAGAAGCTGCTTCTTCCTACGGACTACTACTGCTCCTTCTTCCTACTTGCTTCGCTAGAAGCAGCGCCTGGTACTTGCTACGCATTTAAGCAGGCAGCAGCACTGCTGCCTTTCTACTCAAGAAGCAGGCTTCCTTTGGAAAGCAGAGGCAAGGAAGGAGCAGGTCCTAGCTACTGCTTAGCGCTTCTTCCTACGGATTGTTTACGTTTCACAGCAGAAGCAGCAGAAGAGGTGAGTTTGTAACGCTGTCACTGTACCAAGCTTAGCATTACGGAGAGCTAAGCAAAAAAAAAATATATCAGCTAAATTAGCGAACGCTTTAAAGGGTATTTGGTCGAGTCTGGTTTATGGCGCTCGTCTTGAAAACGAGTACTTTTAAAAAAAGTCGTCGGTTCGAATCCGGCAGTGCCCGAATTTTTAATAATTTGTTTTTCTTGCTATAGCTTATACAAAAGGCTTGTTTCTTATCTTGCACTTGCCTGCTACTTGCAATGCTAGGCACTATGCTCCTCCTTGCAATGCAACACTTGTGCAAAAATAAAACAAGGAAGGAGTATAAGCAGCAAATGCTGTCTTTTTTCAAGGCGAACGTAGCACTTGTCGGCTACTTCCTCTGGAAAGCGGCTGCCTTTTTTAAAAAAGGGTTGTTAACAGCAGCCCTTTTTTTAAAAAAAGGCTGCAAAAGATATAGAGGTAGAATTAGTTTAATGGTAAAATAACGTCTTGTGGCGACGATGTTCAGAGTTCGACTCTCTGACTCTACCCTCCTTTAATTAATAAATTTAATAATTTTAATAATTTTAATAATTTTAATAATTTATGTTACTTAATTAACAATTAAGGATTTAATTTAGAGTAAACTCATATTGTGAATAGTATTTAACTCTTTAAAAAAATAAACATCTTTAGCTTAACGGTTACAGCATCTGTCTTCGAAACAGAAGATTATTGGTTCAACTCCGATAAGATGTCCCATGAAGCACACTGTGAGAGGGTAATAGGGTGATGTTGAATAAACAACAATTAAGATTGTTCCATTTTAAGTAAGTCCATGGTTAATTCCTGTTTCATCACATCACTGTGTAACTCAGGATCTTTCAGCTTAAGAGTTTCAAGCATTTTTGCGATTGGCAGGTCTGTATCTAGATCGTAGATATTAGCTAGTCTCATTATAACATCGGACTGTCGATGACTATGCCACAATGGTTTAGGGTGAAAGGGTAGTTGAATAAGTTCAGAGGTGTTTAAAGATTCAGGAAAACTTCCAGGTGAAACATTTAAAGATTCAGGAACCCCTTTAAAACTGGCACTAAACAGAAGTTTTCCAACACCTGTAGGACCATCCACGGGTACTACAGGCGATGCAGCTCTCACTGTTGGAGTTGATGCAGCAGATGAAGAGGGTGAAGACGCTGTAGCCTCCAACATAACTTTAGAAGATGAAGCGCCTGGTGTTTGCAGTTCTATCACACCAGACTCAACACTACCCTCTTTAAAGTATTTAGAAGTCGACACAGATCCAACGCTACTACCCGTTGAGGGTGAACTACCTGCTGAGACTGCACCGGCGGAACCTGCGGCTCCTCCTCCGTCTGAGGAATTATCGGGTCTATTCCAAGGAAAGGTGGAGCAATAATGAACAATTGCATCACATCTTTATAGTCCTTTCTAGAAATTTGCACTTTAGGACATTTCTCTCTTACTACATCGTATTTCTCTCTCACAACATCAAACTTCTCTTTAGGGAGTTGAACATCCACCCAATTAGAAGAGTAGAGGGATATAGAGGGATATAGAGAGGGTATAGGGGGATGGTATAAAAATAGAGAGGGTAGGGTATAAAATATATGATTAATATTTGAAATAATAGGGAATTGAGAGTTAATGAGGATTATGAAAGATTAATTTAAACATTGAAAAAAGTTTTACAGCAATTAAAGAAAGGTTAACTGTCCTGATGAATAATATTAAAAATTGTTTATCCAATGAACTTTGTTAAAGTTGTGATTATTCAGACTCGAACTGAAAGAGCTATTGTGGCAGAATAGAGTTATACCAATTTAACTATAATCACTATTAATGGAAATAAGAAGCCTTTAACTAAAAGAGTTTTCAATATTCTTCAAGCCTTCTACCTCATTCTTACAATTAGTAAGGATTACTTTTATTTAAAAGTAGTATTTTAAGGGGGTTTTTAATTTAAATATTTATTAAACTTTTTTAATAGTAATCTAAATTGATTTATTAATTTAATAATTAAAGATTTATTATCTAAGTTAGGATTTAACTCATTAATATGAAGAGGTATGTATTTATTATTAACTAATTTTTTTTATTATTCATTTTAACGGTTAATTTACTAGCTTTAATAGTAAAGTCTAAACTAGAAAAGGATTTATAAAATCTTATGTCAATTCTCTTTTCTAAAATACCTCCGTTAAACATGCTTTCTATCTCTTTGAAAGGTATTGAATTTCTAGAAACACCAGCAAATACTGATGCTTCAACAAGTTTATTTCCATCATTTTTATCATAATAGTAATAACCATATTGTTTAATACCTAAAAAATAAGCTTTTTCAATTAAATTTCCTTTCAATTCATCTTTCATTAAACCTAATTCTGAACCAACTTCTAAATCATCTAATTTAGATTTAGTATATATTGAGTCAGTATCAGTATAAAGAATGTCAGCATTCAATTTATATTTAATCATGTGAATTCTAGCATAAGAGGTTACAGCTGAAGCTATGGCTACATTGCTTTTAACCGAAGTGAAGGAATTGTTACTAGCTAATTTAATATTAATATCTAACTCTTTGCTAATTTCATTAATTACATCTGAGTTAAGATTGTTAATAAATAAAACAGTACTTATTTCATCACTTATTTGAATAACTTTTTTAATAATGAAACTAGTTAAATACTTACCCAAATCTCTATTATAAACGTTTTTAGTTTCAATCAAATCTCTTCTTCTTCCAAATATTCCGTATAATTGATTTAAATGCATTTTAGCAATCAATCTTTCGCTGGGAGTTTTAGCATTTTTTTTTATTAAGATAGAAATGATCTACATAATCGTTAAATAAATAAGTTTTGCTGAATGCAATACCCTTAATTAATTTAATCTCATAACCTAAAGATTGTGCTGCTTTCAATTCCTCTTCGAAGAAGAAATAGACTCCTCTTCAATTACCAGTAGGAAATATAGTTTCTTTCTTATACTTATGAGGTAGAATAGGAATTAAAATATTTTCTGGACATTTAATTTCAGCTAAACAGAAACCGAAGAAATTCTCAAGATTAATGCATATTCACCGATAATATCACCGGGCATACCTTGCTTCATAGCTAAAGGATATAGCGAGTTTACATCGTAGCAGTATACTCCTTCACCTACTCCTTGATAATAATCAGTAGCTCCACCTAAATAGGATTTTCTTATGAAATCATCGTGTTTACCTTTAATAATTGGAATGTTCTGGGATAGTAAATGTTTTCTAAATATTCTCAATGATAGTGTACTTGTACTTAAAGCTTCAGCTAAATCAACTTCATACTTATTATAGTAAATGGTTTGAGCTTTAAGCAAAGCGTCTAACAAAGCAACACTGTCTTGTAAAGAATATTTTTTAAATTCTTTTAGCAATTCATTATCTTCAAATAATGATAAATTATTAAACTTAATATTATATGATGAGCTTTTTCCTTCAACTCCGAAATTCTTACACAAATCTTTCAATGATACAGGAAATATTCTATTACTATCTCTTCAAGTAAAGATATGATTGTTAACATCTATTCTAATTTGAATAAACTTGTTTTGATTATCAATAATTGTAGTGATATTATCTGGCTCAATAATTTTACTTAAATTTTGAAATAAGAAATAACCATCAAAGCTACCTAAATTGTGTGCAAAAATATTTTCAAAATAATAATGATTTTCAATTAGATAAGAAACATAATCTTTAAATAATTTTACTACAGCTTCTCCAGAATTTGATAATAGTAAATCTTTATCAATTAAGAATAACTTATCTTTAAAAGTTGAGGTGCATGCACAAGAAATAGCAATTGGTGTTTGTTTACCATTAAATTCTATAGTTTCAATATCCATAGTGCTTAATCGTTTCAAGTGCCTGACTAAATCTCTCTCCTTTTTTACATGTTTTAAAGGAATTATGTAATTGCTTCAACTAAAAAAATTTCTTTTTTGTGGTAAGCTTAGTTTAGTTTTATTTTTCTCATTTATTTTAATGTTAACATTTAAATAATGATCCATATTTTACACAAGTACTTTGAACACAGGTATTATGTTAATTGGATATCCTTCATCATAGTGGTCTTGAATAATATCTTTAACTTTGTTATAATACTCTTCGAAGCTTGTATCATTTTTAATTAAAATATTGTGGTGGAAGTTAAACTCTGAATTGTTATGAATAGCTGTAATAATAATAACCTTTCTAGAACCAAATTCGTAGAATCTTTGATCATCCATTAAAGCATTGTAAATACCTTTTAGAGAATAATGGCTATCTAGCAAATGGTTATTACTTAAATGGTAAAACTAATCCTTACTATCACTACTATTATAAAAGTAATCCTTACTTTAGAAGAAAGCCTATTATCGCTCGTAATACAATAAGAATGTACTGAATAAGTTTTTTCATTTGTTTATTACAAAAATTATACCATGTCTGAATTAAACCATTGTATAAATTACAAGGTTAACATCGATTAAAAATACTTTGAAGCTTTAACGGGATTTAAATTTATAGGTAAAAATTAAAAGTTTATAGATAGAAAAAAAAAATATACAAATTAAAAGAATCGATGACAATATTGTTTTAACATCAAAATATTTTAAAGGGGTTATTAAGGATAACTATCAAATTTATATAAAAGGAGGCGTCAAGCCAAAAGCTTTCAAGATTTAATAATTTAAACTAGGAAAGCGATCCTAAGGTAAACCTTAACTATAAAATACTTCCTGAAGTAAAACATTTTATTAAGGAAAGGAAAGGAAATCAACCGAGACTCCGAAAGTAATGGCGAGTGAAATCGGATTAGCCTAAATAATTTTATAAATTGAATAAATAAAAACCTTTAATTTTTTTAGAGTAAGTATTATTTTTAAAATTTCTAAAAATTAAATTATAATAATAGTATGATTCCTACTTTAAAAATTTTTTACATTTTTATTGACATATATTGGAAATTAGAAATACAATATATCTAACTAAAATAGGTGAGAAATCTAAGTCCTGTAGATTTATAAAATTAATAAATAAAAGTACGACGAGAGATAACTTGTTGGAATATAGGGGGACCATCCTCTAAGGCTAAGTATTATAAATTTAGAGATAGTGAACAAGTACTGTAAAGGAAAGTAAGTGAAATAAATTGTTGTAAACAAAAATGGTTTAAAATTAAAAAAATTAATTTTAATAATGAAATAATTTGAATTAGTAACTCTATAAGCAGTCGAAATTCTACTTTTAAAGATTAATGAATGACGGCGTACCTTTTGCATAATGGGTCAGCAAGTTAATAAGAGTAGCAAGGTTAAAAGCCTTAGCGAAAGCGACTGGACTATTTTAATAGTGATGGGTGAGTTACTTTTATTAGACCCGAAGCCAGGTGATCTTACCAAGACCAGATTATAATGGATCGAACGGGTGAATGTTGCATAATTCTCCGAAGAGTTTTGGTAAGCGGTGAAATGCCAATCTGACCTGGTGCTATCTGGTTTTCTACCGAAACATATTTAAGTATGACATCTACAATAGATTTATGGAGGTACAGAAAGGCAGCTCCCAACAAGAATTAGGTTTAAACTTTTTTTAAGTTTATTTATACCTTTTTGGCGTTTAGGTTGTGGGGACGTAGAACTCTTACCTTTGGAGGCGAATCTCGGAATTACATAAATTAATAGTAGATATTCAGACTATTCATGCTAAGTTGAATAGTCAAGACGGAAACAGCCGAGAACACAGATCAAGGTCCCAAATGATTATTAAGTGAAATTAAGGACGTAGCAAAATCGTATACAGCTGACAAGTGAGCCTGGCAGTCGCTACTTATAATGATCGTTTGTAACAACGCATCAGCAGTTTAGATTGTAGCGCCGAAAATTTAACGGGTCTTAAATAATCAACCGATATCGTGTTGGTATTGAATTAATTAAATTAATTCTTTATCTAGGTAGTAGAACATTCAGTCAATCTATTGAAAAAATAGTGTTTCATTATTTATATAGGCAACTGAAGAGAGAATGCTGACATGAGTAACGTAAAAGAAGTTAATAATACTTCTCGCCGAAAACGAAAGGGTTGCACTAATTAGATTAAATCGTTGTGTGTGAATGCGGCCTCTAAGGACCCTAACCAAAGTTATGGCTGATGAGTAAATAATAGAAAGTCCCTATTAAGGACCAGGAAATTAATATTATTAGAATCTTAATAATAGAATATCTTTATATTATAGTCTTATAATAAAAATGTAATCTATTATTTTAGAATTTTAGTTTACTACCGTACCCTAAACCGACACAGGTTCGTAAGTAGAGAATACTAAGGCGTAGAGCTAAAAGTTGTTAAGGAACTCGGCAAGATTACCTCATAAGTTTGACGACAAGAGGTACCACTTATATATTTTTATATAAGGCGGTGTCACATAATCGGAGGCCCCGACTGTTTACTAAAAACACAATTCAGTGCAATGATGAATATCATAGTATACTGAATGAAATTTGCCCGATGCCATTAATATAAGAAAGATCATAGTAAAATGTGATTGATTGAAAATCTGGTTAATAGCGGTCTTAACCATGAGGATCCTAAGGTAGCAAAATCAGTTGGCCATTAAATGTGGTCCGGAATCAATAGTGTAACGATGGTCTCACTGTCTCTACAACTTGCTCAGTGAAATTGAATTACCCGTGAAGATGCGGGTTATCTTCAGAGGGACGGGAAGACCCTATGCAGCTTCTACTGTAGTTAGTTATCATGTAAATCTAGAACAGCCTTTTCCAATAGAAAATAGGCAATGTCGATTGACAATATTTGGAAACCTTATAGTTAAGGCTGGGTTTATGTTTACCTTATTTGTATTATAACGAACAAAAAGGGAGAGTTGACTAATTGGCAGTTTGACTGGGGCGGTCGTCTTTAATATAGTAGCAAAGTACATCCAAATTTTTCCACCTTTTGCTTGCTTTGCTTTTTGCAAAGCAATAGCAGCTTAAATTAAACAAAAAAAATAATTAAATAATTAAATTCTAATTAATAAAATTAAAAAAGAAAACCTAGTAATAGTTTATTTCCTAATTTATAGGGCTTAGATGAAAATAGAATTAAAATGATTATAATGATTATAATAAAAATTATAAAATTAAAAATAATCGGCGCTTGCGCAGAAAAATAAAAATGAAAAATAAAAATGAATATGTGGCATAGCCAAAATTAATCAGTTGAAATAAATAATTCAACAAAAAAGTATTAAAGGTATAGCTAGAAATTGTATGGAGAACAATCAACCAGTGAAGGGTTGCGCAGAGTTCAATGGCGGAAAGCATGCTTAACTGAAAGACCTATAAGTCGCACAGATACGTAAGTAGGGCATAGTGACCCCTCGCTATAGTATGGAATAGACGGGGATCAATAAATAAAAGTTACGCTAGGGATAACAGGCTGATCACCGACGAGAGTACACATTGTCTCGGTGGTTTGGCACCTCGATGTCGACTCATCCTATCCTCCGGGGGAAGAAGCTTGGAAGGGTTCGGCTGTTCGCCGATTAAAAGGGTACGTGAGTTGGGTTTAATACGACGTGAGTCAGTATGGTCCC
>Ga0207667_10003391_pt1 | contig 19655 bp, 15 predicted proteins | sample KBSCornC52_FD_184301 | JGI IMG/M metagenome (GOLD analysis project Ga0207667, IMG submission 184301) | Corn rhizosphere microbial communities from Kellogg Biological Station, Michigan, USA - KBS Corn C5-2 (SPAdes) (version 2) | ecosystem: Host-associated > Plants > Roots > Rhizosphere > Soil ...
CTCCACGCAAACGGCGGGCGGTGGCTTGGTTTCCACCGCCCGCCGCAAGCCGGCGCAGCGCGCCGCAAACCGCTCGGGTAAGCTGCTTCCCGGCCTCAGATCGGATAATGCCCCGGCTGGGTCTCGATCGTGATCCACCGCGTCTCGGTGAAGCTGTCGATCCCTTGCCGCCCGCCGAACCGGCCATAGCCCGAAGCGCCCACGCCGCCGAACGGCATCTGCGCCTCGTCGTGGACGGTCGGCCCGTTGACATGGCAGATGCCCGACCGGATCCGCCGCGCCACGCCAAGCCCGCGCGCCGTGTCGCGCGTGAACACCGCGGCGGAGAGGCCATATTCGGTGTCGTTGGCGAGTTCGATCGCATGCTCTTCGTCGCGGGCGCGGATCACGGCCACTACGGGTCCGAAGCTCTCGTCGCGGTAGAGGTTCATCCCCGCCTCGACGCCCGCCACCACGGTCGCGTTCATCAGCACGCTCTCGCCCTTGCCGCCGGCGACGACCTTGGCGCCCTTGGCCACGGCATCGTCGATCAGGCTGTTGACGTGGGTGACCGTCTTCTGGTCGACCACCGCGCCCAGCGGGGTCGTCCCCTCGCGCGGATCGCCCGCCGGCATGGCGCCGGCCTTGGCGGCGAACTTGGCGATGAACGCGTCGGCAATCGCCTCGACCACGATGATCCGCTCGGTGCTCATGCAGATCTGGCCCTGGTTCATGAAGGCTCCGAAGGCCGCGGCCTTCACCGCTTCATCGAGATCGGCATCCTCCAGCACCACCAGCGGGGCCTTGCCGCCCAGTTCGAGCAGGCAGGGCTTCAGGTGCTCGGCCGCGCGCTTGGCGATGATCTTGCCCACCGCGGTCGAGCCGGTGAAGTTGATCCGCTTCACTTCCGGCGCATCGATCAGCGCGCCGACCACCTCGCCCGCATCGGCCGGCGCATTGGTGACGACGTTGACCACGCCCTCGGGGAACCCGGCCTCGGCAAAGGCCTCGATGATCAGGGCATGGGTGCGCGGGCAGGTCTCGCTGGCCTTGAGGATCACGCTGTTGCCGCAGGCAAGCGGCACGGCGATCGCGCGCACGCCGAGGATGATCGGCGCGTTCCACGGGGCAATGCCGAGGATCACGCCGACCGGCTCCTTCAGCGCCATGGCGAGGCACCCCGGCTTGTCGGAGGGGATCACCTCGCCGGCGATCTGGGTGGTCAGCGCGGCGGCCTCGCGCACCATGCCGGCGGCGAGCATCAGATTAAACATGGCCCAGCCGGCGGTCGAGCCGGTCTCGCTCATCATCGCGGCAACGAAGTCCGCCTGGCGCGCCACCAAGGCATCGGCCGCCTTCATCAGCACGGCGCGCCGCGCGTTCGGGCCCTGCTCGGCCCAGGCCGGAAAGGCCGCGCCGGCCCTCGCCGCGATCGCCGGGATGTCGGAGGCCTTCATCGCCGGAGCCGAGGAGGCGACCTCGCCAGTCAGCGGGTTGATGCGGGTGAATTCCATGAGGTCTTCTCCTTGAGTCAGAAACTTGAAATCAATGTCCCTCGGCCTCGCGGACCGGCAGGGCGATGAGGGCAACCAGCGCCACCAGCGATCCGCAGGCCATGATCGTGGCCACGGCAGGCAGCGAGTAGCCGGCCTTGAACAGCAGTCCGCCCAGCACCGGGCTGAGTGCCGCCCCGCCCCGGCCGAGACCGATGACGAAGCCGGTGCCCCCGGCGCGGTTGGCGGTCGGGAAGCTGCCGGCGACGAGGCCGTAGAGCCCGACGATCACCCCATTGGCGCAAAACTGCCCGGCCGCCGCCGCCAGGGCCAGCGTGCCGAGATCCGGCGAGGTGCGCCCGAACATGGCGACCATTACCGCGGAAGCGACCATGAACCCGGCGATCAGCTTTCGCATCGGCACCTTCAGCGACAGCGCGCTGTAGAGCAGGCTGCCGGCAAGCCCGCCGACATTGGCCCAGACCAGCACCCCGCCCGCGGCGGACGGAGCAAAGCCCATGTCGGCGACGATCTTGGGCGACCATTTGAGGATGAAATAGAAGGTCAGCAGCTGGCTGAAATAGATCACGGTCAGCAGCACGGTGATCGGTGCCATCCCCCGGGTGAACAGTTCGCCGATCGAGCTCTTGCGCACCACCGCGTCGACCGGGGGCAGGCTCGCCACCTGGCCATGGCCGAGCGCGGCCATCGACCGATTGACCCGCTCCAGCGTATCGGGCCAACGCCGCTGCAACAGGGCGCCCACCGGCTCCGGCGTGAACAGCGGCACCAGCGGCAGGCACAGCGCGGTCATCCCCGCGCCGAGCCAGAACACGTGCCGCCAGTCGCCATGAACCAGCAGCGCCGAGGCGATCGCCCCGCCGGCGATCCCGCCCACCGGATAGCCCGCCGCCATGATCGCGACCGCGGCCCCGCGCCACTTGTCGTTGGCATATTCGGCGACCAGCGCATTGGTCACCGCCAGCATCCCGCCGATGCCCAGGCCCGTGACCAGCCGTGTGGCCGCAAGCACGCCGATCGAGCCGACCTGGGTCGTGCTGACCATGCCGAGCGCCATGATCAGCAGGCAGGCGACCACGGTCGGCCGCCGGCCGATCCGGTCCGCCACCTGGCCGAGAATGATCGAGCCGACCATCATGCCGACCAGTTCCATCGACAGCACCACGCCGAGCGCGGCGCGGTCGATGCCCCATTCGGCGGCGATCCCGGGCGAAGCGAAGCTGATCGACAGCACGTCGAACCCGTCGAGCGCATTGAGCAGCACGCACATGGCAACGGCAATGGCCTGCCGCCCCGTCATCGGCGCCTGGGCCAGCACCTGCCGGGGATCGCCCCCTCCGGCATCTGCGGCGCTGGCATCTGTGGCATTGACCATCTTCGCTCTCCCGTCCTTGCGAGGCGGCGGCTTGTGCCGTTCGAACCTCGATACAGCCCTCGTATCAGCCCGCGAGGATCAATGCATCCAGCGCGACAACGCCTTCGCCCTCCGGATGGAGGATCACCGGATTGAGATCGAGTTCGCGCAGCCGCGGCTCGGCCAGCAGCGCCGCGCTCACCGCGCGGATCAGCCGCGCCAAGGCCGGAAGGTCCAGCGCCGGCGCCCCGCGCCATCCTTTGAGCAGGGCCGCGCTCTTGAGCTGCAGCAGTTCGGCGACGATCGCCGCTTCCGACAGGTCGGGGGTGATCAGGCGCACGTCCTGGAGGATCTCGGCCGTCACCCCGCCGAAGCCGGCAAGGATGACCGGACCCCATTCGGGATCGTTGCGCGCGCCGACGATCATCTCCACCCCGCGCTTGCCCATTGTCTCGATGAGCACGCCATCGAGCCGGATCGTCGCGTCGTATTTGGCAACGCTTTCGTGCATCGCCGTCCAGGCCCCGCGCACGGACTCCGCATCGGCGAGGTTCAGCGCCACGCCGCCCGCATCGCTCTTGTGGCTGAGCGCCGCGGCCTGGGCCTTCATCGCCACCGGATAGCGGAGCGCCTTGGCCGCAGCCACGGCCTCCTCGGCCGAAGCGGCGAAGCGGCCTTGCGGGAACGAGACGCCGAGAGGGCCGAGCAATTGCTTGGCCCGGTACTCGGGCACCACGCCGCTCCACTCGGCCAACCCAGAGACCGCTGCCGGAGCGGGGCTGTTGTCGGCAAGGTCGCGCTGCGCCAGCCGGCCGAGCCGGGTCAGCGCCCGGAAGGCCCGCTCGCTGCTCGGGAACCACGGCACCCCGCGGCGGCGTAATTCGGCGATATAGTCGGCCGGAATCCCCGCGCCTTCGTCGAGCCCGGCAAAGACCAGCGGCTTGGCCGGCGCCCCCGCGTCGAGCGCGGCGAGGATGGCGGGGACCTTGATCCCGGAGGTGACCGGATCGCCCTGGATGATCCCGCAGACCACCGCACCGACGCGATCGTCGGCGAACAGCGCGGTCAGGCAATGGGTGTAGATCTGCGGCTGGCTCAGGCCCTGTGCGGTGATGTCGAGCGGATTGCTGACCGGCACGAAGGGCGGCAGTGCCGCGCGCAGGGCGGGCGCATTGTCATCGCCGAGCGCGGCCAACGGCAGGCCGAGCTCCTCGGCGAGGTCGAGCACCAGCGCCTTGAACGCCCCGGATTCGCCCAGCACCGCCAGCTCCGGCCGGCGCACCGGCGGGCAGCGCACCAGGATCTCGGCGATGTCGCCCAGCTCCTCGAGCGTTTCGGCGAAGACCACGCCGGCGCGCTCCACCTTGGCCCGCATCAGCTGGTAGTCGCCGGCCATGGCCCCGGTATGGGTCGCCGCGCTCTCGCGCGCCGCGCTCGACTTGCCCGGATGCAGCAGCACGATCTGCCTGCCCGCCGCCCGCGCCCGCTTGGCGGCGGCAAGGAAGCGCCGGGGCTGGCGGAACTGCTCGACGATCATCGCGATCACGCCGGTGTTCGGCTCGTCGACCAGCCAGTCGACATAGTCCTCCACGCCCGAAGCCGCCTCGTTGCCGGTCGAGACCGAATAGGACAGCGCCAGCTCGCGCGATTGCAGCGTGGTGCACAGCACCGCCGCCATGGCGCCCGACTGCGAGACCACGCCGATCGCCTTGCGGCCCGCGGGGGCCACGCATTCGGTCTCGACGAAGGTCAGCGTCACGCCGTCGACATGGTTGACCATGCCGAGGCAGTTCGGCCCTTCGATCACCATCCCGGCCTCACCGGCGATGCGGGCGATCTCCGCCTGCTGGGCCAGGCCCTCGGCCCCGCCCTCGGCAAAGCCCGAGGCAAAGATGATCGCCGCGCCGATCTTGCGCTCGGCCAGGCCCCGCACCGCGTCGAGCACGGCCGGCTGGGGAATGGCGAGCACGGCCACGTCGACCCCCTCGGGCAGGGCCTCGACGCTGGCCAGGCAGGCCCGCCCGCCCAGCGTCTCGCGATTGGGATTGATCGGGTAGACCGCACCGGAAAAGCCGTTCCGATCAAGGTTGCCGAGCACCGACGCGCCCAGCGCGCCGGGCTTGTCGCTGGCCCCGACCACGGCGACCGACCGGGGCCGCAGCAGGCGGGCGATCATCGCCGCAGTGGGAGGCGTGGGCATCTTCGTTGCGTTCCTGTGTGCTTACTTCGCGACCTTCGAGGCATCGAACGCGCCAAGCCCAGGCTTGAACGTCTTCTCGTCAAGGAACTGCCGCGTCGCCTCCTTGCGCGCCGCCATACCGCCCATGCCGTTCAGGGCTTCCTGGGCGCGGATCAGGTAATCCATGGCGTTGTCGAAGGTCATTTCCGCCATCCGCCGCATCGCCCACTTGGTCGCGCGCAGGGCGTTCTGGTCCTTCTTGAGCAGGACCTCGGCGATCTCGGTAACGCGGGCCTTGAGCTGATCGGCGGGAACGCTTTCGGTCACCAGCCCCTGCTCCGCGGCCTCCTTGCCGGTCAGGTTCTCGCCCATCATCGCGTGGTAGATCGCCTTGCGGAACGGCATCAGCTCCTGCGCCACCTTGCTGGCGCCCCCGCCGGGAAGGATGCCCCAGTTGATTTCCGACAGGCCGAACGTGGCGTCATCAGCGGCGACCACGATATCGAGCGCGTGCAGCGGGCCATAGGCCCCGCCGAAAGCCCAGCCGTTGACCATGCCGATGGTCGGCTTCTCGTACCAGCGCAGGCGATCCCACCAGCCATAGGCCTCGCGCTGCGACTTGCGGATCGCGCTGATCCCGATCTCTTCGTTCTCGCGGAAATACTCCTTGAGGTCCATGCCGGCCGAGAAGGCGTCGCCTTCACCCGTCAGCACCAGCACGCCCACGTCCTCGCGGAATTCGAGCTCTTCCAGCACGCGCAGCATCTGCCGGTTGAGCTTGGGGCTCATGCAGTTGCGCTTCTCGGGGCGGTTGTAGGAGACCCAGGCGATGCGGTCCTCGACCCGGACGGCAACGGTATCTTCTTCGGCGCGCTCGGCCATGGCATAGACTCCACATGACAAGATCGTTTTCGTTATCTAAGATAGCGGTTGTTTTGTTGCCGTCAATAGCAATGAGCTGCTCAGGAGTGCCTGTGGCCAAGTCCAGCGCCAAGCCCGTCGCCCCTGCTCCGACAGTGTCGTCGCCTGTTGCAAATCCGCTGGCCGAGCTCCCGGGCTATGCCCTGCGCCGCGCCGCCAGCGTCATGATGGCGGAACTGTCCGAGCGCCTCGCCACCGTCGACCTCCGGATCAGCGAGGCGACGGTGCTGCTGCTGGTCGGTGAGCGGCGCGACCTGACGTCTAGCGAGATCGGCCGCATCCTCGACATCCAGCGCGCCAACATGGTGCCGCTGCTCGCGCGGCTCGAAGCGGCCAGGCTGATCCGGCGCGAACCGATCGACCGCAAGTCGCAGGCGATCCTGCTGACCGCAGCCGGTCTTGAGCGCCTGGCGCAGGTGCGCGCCATCACTGCGCGGTTCGAGGACGATCTGATGGGCCGTATCCCGGCCGAGCACCGCGACCACTTCCTCCCGGCGCTCCACGCGCTGGGCGGCTAACCGGCGGCGAAGCTGGCCCGCATCCGCGTGGTGTCGGCGGGGCAGCCAGTGAAGATCGTGAAGGCCGCCGCGGCCTGGGCAACGACCATGCCGCTGCCATTGAGCGTCCGGCAGCCCCGCGCCCGTGCCGCCTTGAGCAGTTCAGTTTCCAGCGGGAAATAGACGATGTCGACCACCCAGTGCCGGGGCTCCAGCAAGGTGACGTCGAGCGGCGGGGCGGGATTGGCGGCCATGCCCATCGGCGTGGCGTTCACCACGCCGTTGATCTCGGCGAGGTCCAGTCCGGCCAGGTCACGCGCCAAGGCCCGCCCCGCGCCATAGCGCGCAACGAGGGTTGCGGCGAGTTCCTCAGCCCGCTCCCGTGCCATGTCGGCGATCTCGAGCACGCCGACGCCGGCGGAGAGGAGCGCATTGGCGACGGCCGATCCGGCGCCGCCCGCACCCAGTTGCAGGACTCGGTCCTGCTTGCGACCCGGAAGGCCCGCGACGAGGCTGTCCCGGAAACCCGACATGTCGGTATTATGGCCGATCAGCCGGCCGCCGCGCAGGGCGACGGTATTGACCGCGCCGACCGAGGCGGCGCTGTCGTCGAGTTCGTCGAGCAGGGGGATCACCGCCTGCTTGAACGGATAGGTGATATTGACCCCGCTGTAGCCCTCCGCGGCAAGGCGCCGCAGCAGCGGCCCCAGTTCGCCGTCGTCGAGCCCCCGCGCCGTGAAGTCGAACAGTTCGTAGGTCAGCTCCAGCCCCTGCGCCCGCGCTTCCTGCTCATGCAGCCAGGGCGAGCGGGAGGCGAGGATGGACCTGCCGATCAGTCCCGTCCGGATCATGGGTGAGCCTTTGCCCTTTCGCGAAAGGGAGCCGGCAGGCACTGCTGCGCCTGCCGGCCCAGGGGGGTGGAGAGCTTAGAACTTGGCCTTCAGGCCGACGTAGAAGGCCCGGCCGATGATGTCGTACTGGGCAACGTCGGTGCCGGTCTGGCTGCTGGCCACGAAGGGAATGCCCTTGTTGAACAGGTTGTTGACACCGGCGCGCAGCTCATACTTGCCCCCGGCGAGGCGGAGCGAGCCGAACATGTCCCAGGTGGCGTAGGCCGGCACGCCCACGGCCACGTTGGCGGGAGTGGTGATCTTGCTGATGTCGGCCATGGCCGACTGGTATTTCCACCGCAGTCCCAGGCTGATCATGTCCGAGCGATAGCCGAAGGTGGTCAGCGCCTTCCACCGCGGGATGGCGCGCGGCGGGATGCTGCCTTCGGCGGCCGAGCCGTTGCTGATGCCGGTGAAGTTCAGGTAGGCCGCGGTCGGCGTGGTCTGCACCTTGTAGCTGCGCACATAGCCGATCCCGCTGTCGACATAGAGTTTGCCGCTGGCGGCCAGGAACGGCGCCGGCACGCCCCAGTGGAGCTGGATCTCGAAGCCGTCGGTCTTCAGCGCGCCGAGGTTCTGGTACGGCGTGTTGATGGCCAGCAGCTGCCCGGTGTTGGGATCGCGCTGGATCGTCTGGCACAGGACGTTCGTCGCCGAATAGGTCGGGTTCGAGCCGTCGAGGTTGTAGCAGCCGGTCAGGGCGTTCAGCGCCGGATAGGGCGAGATCACGTTCTTGATCGAGATGTTGTAGTAGTCGACCGAGAACGACACGTCGCCGAGCAGGCCTTCGTTGCGCGGGGCGTTGAAGACCATGCCGAGGTTGAAGGTGTTGGCCTTCTCGGGCGTGACGGCAAGGTTGCCCGGGATGGTCTGGCCGACGGCGGTGGTCGGGAACTGGTAGGTCCCGATCAGCCCGGCCGGGACACCCTGGGCGACGCAGAGCGCCGCCACCTGGGCGCCGTTGGCGCCGGTGCGGCCCAGCGAGCGCACGTCGCAGGGATCGCCGATGGCGCCCGGAGGGGTGCCGATCTGCTGCTGCTGGCCGAGCGGCGGCGAGTAGAGCTCGGCGATGTTCGGGGCGCGGACCGCGCGCTGGAACGAGCCGCGGAACAGCAGGTTGTCGGTCGGCCGCCAGCGGGCATCGAGCTCATAGCTGGTGACCGAGCCGGTGACCGAATAGTCCGAGACGCGCGCCGCGGCGCCCACAGCCAGTTCCTGCATCAGCGGCTTGCCCGAAACCAGCGGCACGTCGACCTGGCCGGCGAGTTCCTTGACGCTGATGGCCTTCTTCGAAACGGGGACCTGCGCGGTGAAGGCTTCGACATTGGCGCCCGGCGCAAAGCCGGAGTTCGCCGTAACGTCGGAGTCCGGCGCGAAAGAATAGGTGTTGCGCCGCCAATCGGCAACGATGGCGAGCTGCGCCGGGCCGGCGCCGAGGTCGAACAGCTTGCCGTTGATCTGGGCCTGGACCTGGGTCTGGCTCAGGCGCTCCTGGCTGAAGGCGTCCTTGGTGATGTAAGCCTGGCAGGCGGATGAGAGCGAGCGGGCATTGGCGTCGCCAAAGGGGTTAAACCCGCCGGCGCAGAGCGAGCGGCCGCCGTCCGCCGCGTTGAGCAGGGTCTGCACCCGGCTCTTGAGCACGGCGTTGTGCATCACCGAATTGTGGATCGATTCGTCGTAGGAGACGAAGCCGTCGAAGCTCCAGCCGTCGGCGATCTGGCCCTTGATGCCGGTCAGGTATTGCTGGATCTGGTAGTTCTCGTCCCAGTTCTTGTAGGGCACGCCGACATAGCGGGCGTTCCACGAGAACGGTGCCGCAGCATTGGGCCGCGAGGCGAGGACCGTCTTGAGATCGGCCGGGATGAACGGGTTGGTGACCGGGATCGTGGTCAGGGTCGGGAACTGGGTCAGGCTGCCGCCGCTCGCCGTGTTCACCGACAGGTCGACGTACATGAACTGGCCGTAGAGGGTCAGCGACGGGGTCAGGTCATAGTCGGCCTTGAGGAAGGCCGTGCGCCGATCGAGCGCATTGATCAGGTTGAGCTGCTGGCCGACCGGCATGCGGACGTTGCCGCCGACGATCGCGTAGCCGTTGGTGCCATTCGGCCCCTTGTAGTTGAGCGCGCCGGTCTGGGTGAACAGCGTGCCGTCGTTGTTGAACCCGAGGTTCGAGCCGAGCGGGTTGCGCGTCCCGGCCACGCCATAGGAGTTGAACAGCGTGGTCAGCACGGCGCCGTCGGGCGCATTGCTCGCGCTCGGCACGAAAGTGCCGGTGCCGATGAAGCTCGACGGCACCTTGTCGGCGAAGAACGAGCGCTGGCTGCCGTTGAGCGGGTCCTGCTTGGTGTAGGAGAAGGCGGCGAGCACGTGGCCGCGATCGTCGGCGAACCTCGTGCCGAGGGTAACCGAGGCGGCAAACTTCTTGGCATCGCCCTTTTCGCTGATCGACTGCATCACGTCGGCGGTCACGCCGTCCATCGCGCGCAGGGTCTTGAAGTTGACCACGCCCGACATGGCGTCCGAACCGTAGATCGCCGAAGCGCCGCCAGTGATCGCATCGACGCCGCCGAGGATGGCATCGGGCAGGATGTTGATGTCGACGTTGCCGCGGATGTCCGAGACCGGCAGGCGGCGGCCGTCGAGCAGGACGAGGTTGCGGTTGGTGCCGAGGCCGTGGAGGTTGATCGAGGCGCGGCCGCCCTGGCCCTGGCCGCCAGTCGCGGCGTTGCCGCCGACGGTGAAGCCCGGCATCTGGTTCAGCGCGTCGACCACGTTGGTCTGCCCGCTCTGCTTGATGGTTTCGGTGCCGAGGGTGACGATCGGGCTGACCGCGGTGTTGTTCGGGCGCTGGATCAGCGAGCCGGTGACCACGATCTCGCGCGGGTCCGCGGGAGCCTCATCGGCCGCAGCCGGGGCGGCGGGGGCCGCTGCAGCCGGGGCCGCAACAGCATCGGCCTGGGCCATGGCAGGGGCGGCATAGACGGTGGCGAGCGCCATGGCGCTGGCAGAAATGGCAAGGGTTGCGCAGGTGGTACGCATCTCAGGTTCCTCCTCCCGGCCGACTCAACCGTCGGCCTTCCTGAACGCGCATTTATGTTACGAACCGGTTCCTGTCAAAACTCTTGTAACCACCTCGTCACAAACGTTCAGGCTGTGACCATTTTGCCACGGGGCGACAGGCGCGCGACGAGGAAGGCGCAGGCGGCGCAGACCAGGAGCGGGCCGCAATAGGCCGCGAAGAGCAGGGGGAACGAGACCTTCGCGTCCATCAGCATGCCGCCCATCATCGGGCCGATGATCGCGCCGCTGCGGCCGATGCCGATCGCCCAGCCCACGCCGGTCGCGCGGATCTCTGGCGGGTAGGCCCCGGCGGCGAGAGGCCAGACGCCGTTGTAGCCGCCCTGCAGCAGCACGCCGATCAGGAAGGCGACGACGAGCGTCCCCGTCACGCTCATCGCCAGGGTGGCGAAGACCATCATCGCCACGGCCGCGCCTACCAGCATGGCCGGGACCAGCTTGCCGAGCGGGACCCGCAGCGCCAGCACGCTCATGCCCACCGTGCCGACGAAGGCCCCGAAGTTGTAGAGGGCGCCGGCATAGATCCCGTTGGTTTCGGAAAGCCCCGCCTGAATCGCCAGCTTGGGAATCCAGCTGACGATGAAATAGAGCACCATCAGCCCGAAGAAGACCGCGCCCCACAGCGCGATGGTCCGGGCCCGGAAGGCGGCGACGAAGAGGTTGGCGACCCGCCCTCGCCCAGCCGCGTGTTCGCCTTCCTCGTGCGGCGCCGGTTCGGTCAGGATCGCCCAGGCGGCGGGCAGCAGAACCACGGTGATCAGGCCCGCGCCCAGGAGCAGCGCCCGCCAGCCATGGACCGGCAGGAGATGGGCCACGAGCAGCCCGGTGAACACCGCGGCGAAGGGATAGCCGGCCTGGACCACGCCGACGGCCAGGTCCTGCTGCGCCGCCGGCGCGCTTTCCGCCGCCATGGCCGCCATGGCCGCGAGCACCGTGCCGATCCCGGCGCCGACCAGCACCCGCAGCATCAGCAGTTCGCCCGGCCCACCGGCGCGGCTCGAGGCGACCATCCCGGCGCTCATCAGCACCAGCGCGGCGAGGATCACCTTGCGCCGGCCGATCCGGTCGGCCAGCGGGGCGATGCCCATGCCGCCGATCGCCATGCCGAGCAGGCCGGCGCTGAACAGCCGCCCCATCACCTCGCCGCCGATCGCCCATTCGGCCTGGAGCCGCGGGGCGATGAACGAGAGGATGGTCACGTCCACCCCGTCGGCCATGTTGATGGCGAAGCACAGCGCCACGATGGCCATGCCGCGCGCGGTCCATGAGGCCGCGCCCCATTCTTCTGCCGACGCTGCGCTTGCCGGAATGCCAGCCATGTGATTCCTCGTCCCTTGTCTATGCGGCGCGAGAGACGGGAACGGCTCAGCCGGCGGGACGGGCCCGCCGCGGCTCAGCCCTTTGCCGTCACCCAGGCCAGGATGATTTCGGCAGCCTGCTTCGCGCGCCGTTCGATCGCCGCGGGGCTGGTCATGTCGACCCCGAAGTTGTGAGCAAAGGTAAACTGGTTGGATACGTTGTAGAAGGCGAGCGCAGTCATGTTCATGTGCAGGTCGACCGGGTCGATCCCCTTGCGGAACACCCCCTCGGCCTCGCCCCGCGCGATCAGGTTGCGCAGCAGTTCTATCACCCCCGCATTGGCGCTGGGGAGGTCGGTGATCTGCTTGAGGTGTTCGGCCCGGTGGATGTTCTCGTTCATCACCAGCCGCACCAGCTCGGGATGTTCGGAGTGATAGCGCACGTCGTGCTCGATCAGCCGGCGCAAGGCATCGGCCGCGCTGCCGCTGTCGAGATCCACGGTCAGCTCGCTCTGGCGCACCTGCCGGTAGGCCCGCTCGAGCACGGCGCGGTAGAGCTCCTCCTTGCCCTCGAAGTAGTAGTAGATCTTGCGCTTGGTCGACTTGCCGGCGATCTCGTCGATCCGCGCGCCGGCGAGGCCCTTCTCGACGAACTCCTGCGTCGCCACGTCGATGATCTGGTTGATCGCGGCCTCGCGCAGTTCGGCGCGGGAGCGGCGCGGGGCCCGCTGGGATGCGTGGTGCGCGGCGGCGGCTGAGGCCACGGGCGGGTCTCCGGAAAGCGTTTCGATTGCAGGCGATAGCCGCGACTCGGCGCCGCGCGCAATCGCGCTGCGTTCCCGTCCCGCCAGCCGCTTCACCTGCACAGGCTCGCTCACGCCGCCCGCTCTCCCGTATTTGTGATACGAACCAGTTCCTATCATTTTTGCTTTTGTCAAGCAACGCACCGTGATAGGCATCGCCCAGCGGCCACCAGAGCCGCGCCGGCAGAGCAGGAAGGCAAGCCCAGGCCATGTCCGTTAGCGCCCAGTTGTCCCCAGCCGCGTCGGGGATCAAAACCTCGATCGCCACGGTCTCGATCAGCGGCGCGCTCGAGGCGAAGCTGCACGCCATCGCCGCGGCGGGCTATGCCGGGGCGGAGATCTTCGAGAACGACTTGCTCTCGACCAACCTTTCCGCGCGCGACATCGCCGCGCTGATGGCCGAGCTTGGCCTTGCCTGCACCATGTTCCAGCCCTTCCGCGACCTTGAAGGCCTGCCCGAGCCCCAGCGCCAGCGCGCGTTCGACCGGCTGGAGCGCAAGTTCGACGTGATGGGCGACCTCGGCACCGACCTGCTGCTGCTCTGCTCGTCCTGCTCGCCCCAGGCCGATGGCGACCGCGGCCGCATGCTCGCCGACCTTGCCGAAGCGGGCGAGCGCGCCGGGCGCCGTGGCCTGCGCATCGGCTACGAGGCGCTCGCCTGGGGCCGCCACGTCAACGACCATCGCGAGGCCTGGTCCCTCATCCGCGATGTCGATCATCCCGCGCTGGGGCTGGTGCTCGATTCCTTCCACTCGCTTGCGCGCCGGATCCCGTCGAGCTCGATCGGCGACATCCGCCCCGACAAGCTGTTCATCGTCCAGGTCGCCGACGCCCCGGTGCTGGAGATGGACTACCTCGGCTGGAGCCGCCACTTCCGCTGCATGCCCGGCCAGGGCGATTTCCCGCTCGACGACTGGGCCGACGCGATCCGCCGCATCGGCTACCAGGGCTACTGGTCGCTCGAAATCTTCAACGACCGCTTCCGCGCGGGCTCGGCCAGCGGCGTCGCGCTCGACGGCTACCGCTCGCTGCGCCTGCTCGAAAGCGGCGTGGCCCGCCCCGCCGTCCCGGCCTCGCCGCTCCCGCCACGGGTCGCCACCTGCGGGGTCGAGTTCGTCGAATTCGCCGCCAGCGAGGTAGAGGCCGCGGCGCTCGGCGAGATGCTCCGCCCCCTCGGCTTCCGCCCGACCGCGCGCCACCGCTCGAAGGACGTCACCCGCTGGACACAAGGCGAGATCAACCTCGTCATCAACTGCGAGCCCGAGGGCCTGGCCCATTCCTTCGACATGGTCCACGGCGCCTCGGTCTGCGCGATCGGCCTCGCCACCCCCGACGTCCCCGCCGCCCTCGCCCGGGCCGAGGCCATGCGCGTCCCCCGCTTCGAACAGGCCGTCGCCCCCGACGAGTGGCCGATCCCGAGCGTGCGGGGCATCGGCGGGAGCCTGCTCTATTTCGTCGACGAGGCCAGCAAGGCGGCGATGTGGGCGCACGAATTCCCCCATGCGCTGGAGCCGGCCGCGGCAGAGCCCTTGCTCACCCGTTGCGACCACGTTGCACAGACGATGCAGTCGGAGGAGTTCCTCAGCGGCCTGCTGTTCTACGTCAGCCTGCTCGACGTTGCGAAAACCCCCCAGGTCGAGATCGCCGACCCGATGGGTCTCGTGCAAAGTCAGGCAGTTGAGAACCCCGACCGCACGGTGCGCTTCACCCTCAACGGCTCGCTCGCCGCGCAGAGCCTGTCCTCGCGCTTCATCCAGAACTACTTCGGCGCCGGCGTCCAGCACCTCGCCTTCGCGACGCAGGACGTCTTCGCCGTGGCCGATGCCGCCATGGCTGCCGGCCTCCCGCGCCTTGAAATCCCACGCAATTATTACGAAGACCTCGAAGCGCGCTGGGGCCTCGATCCCGAACTCGTCGAACGCATGGCCGCGCGCGACATCCTCTACGACCGGGATGGCGACGCCGAATATTTCCAGTTCTACAGCCGCGCCTTCGCCCGCCGGGTGTTCTTCGAAGTGGTCGAGCGCCGCGGCTACGACGGCTACGGCGCCGCCAACGCCCCGATCCGCCTCGCCGCCCAGGCCCGCCACAAGCCGGAGTATCTCGGTTGATCAAGCCCTTGCCCGCAGCGCTCGCTCTGGCTGCGGTTCTCTCGTCTCCCGCCCTCGCCGCCGAACCCACCCTCGCCTTCGCCTTCGAGGAGACGGTGACGCTCGGCGCGGACGTCCATCCCGGCCCCACGGCGCTGGGCGAACGCAACATCGTGCCCATCACCGGCGGCACCTTCGAAGGCCCCGGAATCAAAGGCACAATCATTCCCGGCGGCTGGGACTGGCAGCTGCGCCGCGCCGACGGCTGCACCCAGGTCAAGGCCGACTACATGCTGCGCACCGACGATGGCGTGGTGATCAACGTGGTCAACACCGGCGTCTCCTGCCGCGCCCGCGATCCCCAGGCCGTGGTCCGCACCCACCCGGTCTTCGAGGCGCCGCGCGGCAAGTACGAGTGGCTGTCGCAGACCGCCTTCATCGGCACGCTTGACCCGGTCAAGCTGCCCGACGGCCAGCGCGCCGTCCGCATCCGCATGTACCGCGCGAACTGAGGGAAAACCCATGAACGTCAAGCACCTGATCGCCGCTGTCCTCTCCGTCGCGCTGGCCCTTCCGGCAACGGCCGCTCCCGCCCCCAAGTCCTACCGCGAGCGCATCTTCGCGTTCGGCGCGGAGCCGAGCATGGCCGACAAGTTCCCGCAGGTTCCCGCCAGCTTCCCCGGCGGCGTCACCGCCTGGCGCGACGTGACCTACCAGCAGCTTCCCGGCTACCGCCCGCAGATCGTCGACATCTACGTCCCCGCCACCAAGGGCCCGCATCCGCTGGTGGTCTATGTCCACGGTGGCGGCTGGATGGGCGGCCACACCCGCCAGTCCGGCGCCTACAGCGATTTCCCCAAGGTCCTCGCCAGTCTCGCCGCCGAGGGCTTCACCGTTGCCAGCGTGGAATATCGCCTCTCGCACGAGGCCGCGTTCCCCGCGCCGCTGCAGGACGTCAACGCCGCCATCCGCTTCCTGCGCGCCCATGCCGCCCAGTACCGGATCAACCCGGACAAGGTCGGCATCTTCGGCGGCTCGGCCGGCGGCCACCTCGCCTCGCTCGCGGCGCTTGCCTGCCGCAACACCGAGATCGACCCGGCCTCGGCCAACGACCATTGCATCGATGCCGCCGTCAGCTGGTACGGGGTGATGGACTTCGCCTCGCTGCCGATCGCCAAGGGCTCTCCGCCCGCGGTCCTGCTGGGCTGCGACGAGGTGCCGTGCCCGGCCGATCGCCTCCGCGCCGCCAGCCCGGCCACCTGGGTCAGCGCCAAGGCCCCGCCCTTCCTGATCATCGCCGGCGAGAACGACCACACCGTCCCGCCCGCCCAGTCGCACCTGCTCGAAGCGAGGCTGAAGGCCGCGGGAACCGACGTCACCGCCATCTACTTCCCCGGCATCGACCACAGCTTTATCGGCAAGAGCCCCGAGGAAACTGCCGCCACTTCGCTAAAGGCGGCGAACGCCACCTTCGACTTCTTCCATCGGAAGCTCGGCGTTCCGCGCAAGTGAAGCTCTTCCTCGCCTTCCTCGCCGGACTGGCGAGCGCCCCCCTTGCCGCCCAGGCACCTGCCGCGACGCCTGCCGCCCCGCCCACCGACACCTGCCCCGCCGACCACGCCCTCAGCTACATCTGCGGCCCGGAGAAATCGGAAGACCTCGTCGCCCTCCCCGGCGAACGCTGGGTGGTGACCAGCGGCTTCGCCCCCGGGGCGGGGCTGAAGCTGGTCGAAGCCGAGACCCGCCGCTGGCGCAAGTGGTTCACCGGCGCGCCCGATCAGCTCGCGCCCGATCGCAAGGCCTTCCCCGCCTGCCCCGGCCCTCTCGATCCGGCCCTGTTCAATGCCCGCGGCCTCGGCCTGCGCCAGATCGCGCCCGACCGCTGGCGCCTGCTCGCGGTCAATCACGGCGGCCGGGAATCGGTCGAAGCGTTCGACGTGGTCATGCCCGCGGGCGCCGCCGAGCCCCGCCTCGTCTGGCGCGGCTGCCTGCCCATGCCCGCCGGGCAGGTCGGCAATGCCGTCGCCAGCTTCGCCGACGGCACGATCCTCGTCACCGTCCTTACCCGTCCCGGCACCACCATCGCCGATTTCGTCGACGGGCGGATCACCGGCGCGGTCTGGCAATGGCAGCCGGGCGCCACCAGCTTCAGCGAGATCCCCGGGACCCAGCTCCCCGGCAACAACGGCCTCGAAGTCGATCCCGACCAGCGCCGCTTCTATGTCGTCGCCTTCGGCTGGCACGCCCTCGTGGTGTTCGACCGTACCCGCCCCGGCACACCGGTTGACCGCATCGACGCCCCCGACTTCATGCCCGACAACGTCCACTGGAGCCACGGCCGCCTGCTGCTCGCCGGCATGCGCTACGACGAACCGGCCTGCGGCGGCCTGCGCCCGGTCGTAAACGGCAAGGCCGATCCGATGCTGTGCCATCGCGGCTGGATCGTCGGCGCGCTCGACCCCGCCCGCCACCGCATCGCCACCCTGGCCTACGGCACGCCCGAACCCGGCTTCAACGGCCTGTCCACCGGGATCTGGGTGGGCGACGAGCTGTGGCTCGGCTCGTTCCAGTCCACCCGCCTCGCCATCGTCCGCCAGGAGCCCCGCTGATGCCTTCCAGCCTGGTCGACCGGCGCACCCTGATCTTCGGCACCCTCGCTGCGGGCCTGCTCCCTGCCGGAGCGCTAATGGCGCAGACCGGCCAACTCACCGCCCGGGAGGTCTTCCGCCAGATCAAGGCTGCCACCGGCCAGCCGTGGGACCCCAATCCCACTGACGACCGGATCATTTTCGGCGATCGCAATGTGCCGGTCACCGGGATCGCCACCTGCTTCCTCGCCACCATCGAGGTCCTGCGCAAGGCGAGGGCGGCGGGGCTCAACTACATCGTCCCCCACGAGGCGAGCTTCTACGAGCGCTACGACGATTTCGCCGAATCCGCCGTGGCCGACGATGACCCGGTGCTCATCGCCAAGCAGCGCTTCCTCACCGAGAACGGCATGGTCATCCAGCGCCTCCACAGCCATGCCCATTCGCGGCCCGGCGATGCGATCATGCTCGGCCTGATCGCGCGGCTGGGCTGGACCGGCCAGCGGATCGAGGACCTTGTCGGCATGCCCCAGGTCCGCCTCGCCCCGGCTCCCGCGCGCGAGGTGGCGCTCCACGTCAAGGCCGCGCTCGGACGGCGCACGCTGAGGGTCTTCGGCGATCTCGACCGCACGATCTCGACGGTCTCGATCTCCGCCGGCATGCCGGGCGAGAACGCGCATATCCGCCAGCTCGAATCCGGCACCGACGCGGTCCTCATGGGCGAGGTGCGCGAGCCCGAGGTGCTCGGCTATGCCCAGGACATGGCAGACAGCCGGCGCATCACCGTGTTCCTCTCCGGCCACACCAACGAGGACGCCGGGATGGGCGTGATCGCCGACTGGCTGAAGACGGTCTTCCCCGCCCTGCCGGTGCAGTGGCTGCCGATCGTCGACCCCTATACCACCCCGGCCTGACGGAGCCCCTTCATGCCTGCGCTGACCTGCGACGACGTCTCCGCGCTGCTCCGGACCGAGCTCGGCCCCGAAGCCCACCGCCACCTCGGGATCGATGCCCCGGCCAAGCGCGACACGGCGATCCCCGGGGGCTCCTACCGCGCCCCGGGCGCGCTCGTCGACGGCTTCCGCGCGGGCGATGCCGACCAGCCGGTGACCGGCGTGGTGGTGACCGCGCGGGCCTCGACCAAGGTGCTGCACCGGGCCAAGGCGCTCGGCTGCAACATGGTGATCAGCTGCCAGGCCTTCCTCGGCGACAGCCAGGATCGCCCGGTGGCCAAGCCCGAACCCGCGCTCGCCGAAAAGCTGCGCTTCATTGCCGAGAACGGCCTCGCCGTGCTGCGCCTGCAGGACCCGCGCCTCGCCCCCGCCGGTCGGGCGATCACCGAGGCCCTGCCCCGGGCGATCGGCCTTGCCGCACCGCTACCCGGGCTCAACCCCGCTGCGGGGCTGGTCTACCACACCACTGGCCAGACCGTCGGCAGCCTCGCCGCCAGGCTCAAGGCCGCCTTGCCGACGGCCGCCTTCCGCCTCGTCGGCAATGCCGCCATGCCCGTGCGCGGGCTCGCCTTCGCCACCGAAACCAACCGCCCCAATGCCCTCGCCCCGCTGCTGGCGCGGCCTGACGTCAATCTCCTCGTCGCCGGTGAAGTCCACGAGACCGAGACGACGGCCTATGTCCTCGACGCTATTGCCATCGGCGAGAAGAAGGCGCTGCTGCTGGTCGGCTCGATCGCCATGGAAGAGCCTGCGGCCCTGACACTGGCCGCCTGGCTCCGACCCCGCTTGCCGGTGCCGGTACATCACGAACCGTCCCCGGAACTGCTGCACGCGGTCTAGCGCAGGCTCTCCACGGCCTGGTACCACGCACCGTTCGGCCCCTGCACGGTCGCGACACGGGCCTCGCCAAATCCGGGAACCACGGTTCGAACCGCCGCGACCCCTGCCGCCCGCGCCACCTCCCCGGCATCGCGCACCCGCAGGGTCGCCCCGAGCAGGCCCCGGTGCGGCGGCCGCGAGCGGGCGCGAAGCGACTGCTGCGAACCCGGCGGCAGCCCATAGTCGATGACGCCGAAGTAGGGCTCACACTTGCGGAGGCCGACGTTCCATGCGCGCAGCCGCATCCGGGTCGCGCTGCCGACCATGGCGTCGAAGCTGGCGTCCTCCAGCCCGTAGCGGTGGATCACCTTGAGTCCGAACACCCGCTCGAAAAAGGCCAGCGTCGCCGCCGCGTGCTGCACCGGCCCAGAGATGCTCTGGGGCTCGCTCACCAGGCGGTCGCGCACCGTGGCAAGGTCCTCGAACAGCGCGGCATCGCCCGAGATGAGGGCGCAGACCACGCCGTCGGGTCCCCACAGGTGCGCTTCCTGGAAGCGGCCCTCGGGGGCTCTCGCGCCCGTCGGGCCAGCGATTGTGGATGCGCAGGCGGAAGTCGGCGGTGCCGTCGTCCGGAAATTCCGAGTGGGTGTCGACCGCATGTTCGTCGAGGATCGCGCCCGCCGGATCGAGGT
>Ga0207667_10003392_pt1 | contig 19655 bp, 16 predicted proteins | sample KBSCornC52_FD_184301 | JGI IMG/M metagenome (GOLD analysis project Ga0207667, IMG submission 184301) | Corn rhizosphere microbial communities from Kellogg Biological Station, Michigan, USA - KBS Corn C5-2 (SPAdes) (version 2) | ecosystem: Host-associated > Plants > Roots > Rhizosphere > Soil ...
TGCCGTACGTGTTCTTCGCGCCGTTGAATTTGGTAGCCAGGATCTCGGGATGCTGGTGTGCCATCCACGCCGGGACCGAATAGGTGGGCGTGCCCATGATCACCTTGATGCCGGCCTTGCCCATGGCCTCGACGACGCGGTCCATCCACGCGTACTCGAAGCGGCCGTCTTCGGGCTCCCACAGGCTCCACGTCGATTCGCCGAGGCGCACCACGTTGAAGCCGGCGGCCTTGATCATCTGGACGTCCTTGTCCAGCCGGTCGTAGGGCATGTATTCGTGATAGTACGCCGCGCCATACAGCACCGTGGGGAAATCCGGCTGCGCGGGCGTCGCCGCTACCGACGACGCGCAGGCCGCTGCGGCCAGCGCGCACCCGATGGCGTACGACAGGAGTCTCCGTCTGAACATCTTTTTGACCTCTTCTGTTGGATATATCTGGACAATCGATCATTGTGACCGCCCGGCGCGGTCGTGCGCAATTACGAAAACCGCCAGCGTCGGGAACGATTTGTGGCACGGTTCGCGCTGCGCAATTTCATGTGCTGTCTTGACGATTTTCACAATTGCGGCGGTGCGGCGGGACAACGAGAATAGCGATCAACAGCAGATCATCAGCTGATCAACATCCGATCAAATCGATCGATGGTTGATTGCCGCCGTGTGGCACGCCGCGGCGCCCGCAGGTGGTAACGCGACAGTATGCCTGAACGCAACCTCGTCGATGATGGCTGTACCGAATTTCCCACGAAGGGGAGGCGAACCGCCCGGTTCGCCTTCCCGGGGCACCGAGTAGTCTCCTACCGCCTGGCATGGTAGGTTTTCGGGGCGGCTTTTGCCGCCCCATTTTTTTTGCCCTTCGACCGAACGCTGTTATGATTCATGCGGCACCCGCCGCCCGTGGTGCCGCACGAAACCAATGACACCCGTACGACGATGCATGAGTTTTATAAGAAGTCGCTGCTTGCCCTGATTGCACTGCTGCTCGTGGATGCGCTGCTTGCGGCTTTCTGCATTTACCGGAGTCAGCCGACCTATACCCTGTCGCCGGTGCTCCGGAACGGTGTGCGGTGGGTTGCGGATCCGATCAGCGACGCCAACCAGGGTGGCACGTCGACGGCGCAGCTGCGCACCGCCGGACCGGATACGCTTGTGTACGACTTCCGCCTCAGGAAAGTCGCTCCCTTTCCCTTTGTCGGCGTACGCATCGGCGCAATCGACGCAAGCGGTAAACCGGTGACGGTGAACCTGTCGAACTACGACACCGTCACGTTCATCGCCCGCTGCACACCCGCCGATCCTCTGATGTTCAGCCTGTCTTCATTCGACGACAGAATTTCGAAGCCCGGTGACTTCCTTACCTACCGCTCGCCGGGGACTTTCTTTTCGTGCAACGAGCACGGCGTGCCCGTCACCCTCGACCTGCGCCGGATGACCATTCCGCACTGGTGGTATGGCGTGATGAAGGTGGACGTGACATCCCAGGGTTATGCGCTCGACAAGGTCGGGACATTCACGTTCGGATCGTCTTCGCAATCGCCTTACGATATCGATTCGCACGTCGAGATCGGCAATATGGTTTTGCACGGACATGATTATCGTTATATCGCCGCGCTGGTTATTGTCGTGCTGGCTGGTTTTATTCTGTTTACCGTCTGGTTCTTCCGCATGCATGCGCGTACGCTGGCCGCGAGCCTGAATGCCCAGATGAAAAAGGATTTGCCGCTCGTCGCGTATCGTCAATTGACGGCGGAACCGTATCGGGACACGGAAAAGGCAAACGTCCTGAAATTCATTGCGACGAATTACACCAATCCGGAACTGGACCTGGAAAGTATCGTGGCCGGTACGGGGGCGAATCGGAATAAAGTGAATGACCTGCTGAAATCCGAACTGGGCATGACATTTACCGGTTATCTGAATAAATTGCGGCTCACGGAAGCGGCGCGGTTATTGACGGAAAAGGGGGCCGCGACAGTCGCCGAAGTGGCGTATTCCGTCGGCTACGCCAACGTTTCGTACTTCAACAAGCTGTTCAAGGAAGAATACGGCTGCACGCCGAAGGCATTCCGGACGCTTGCGCCGCAACAGGTTCCGCCCGCCGAGGCCGCGTCCGTCGACGCGCCACCGTCTTAAGTGTGGGAACCGGCTGATCCGGTCTTCAACTCTGTGCAGAACTGATGGAAATTTCTGCACGGTGCTAGAAATTCCCGTGCTTGCATTAGGGTCGCCGAGGGCGGGCGACCTATCCTTGAGGTGAAGGGGTGTCGCCGCCGGCGCCCCGGTCTATGCTTCGAGGAAACATCCATGACTGTGCATGCTCCGTGCCTAGCCTCTATCAGAGCCGCGTGCCCGCAACGGGCACAATATTCCTGCGGCTGGAATGACTCATTGTCTTTTCATTCAAATTCCACTGTATCGGCGTGTGTTCCGAATCGCCTGATTCGTTACGCCCGCCATGCCGACTGATTGCTTTTCTTTCTCGTTGTAAAGACGCATCACCCACGCTGCCTGTCGTGCCAGTGGTAGCGGTGTCATCTGGTTTTGCCGTGCTGCATCGGTTAGACCGGTCTATAATTTAAAAAAAACAAAAAAATGCATCAAGGAGACGAACGTGATTGGAACCAAAAAGCGCGCTGATTGTCGTCGTGCATATGTCACCGAACCCGTGAATGGAGCCGCGTGATATGAAATCGACGAAAGCCTATCGAATTGCACTTCTCTTCAACGCGAATAAAACTTTCGACCGCGAAGTCATTGCCGGTATTGCCGCGCATTTGGCCGGTACGCGCGTCGCATGGGATTTATTCATGGAGGAGGATTTCCGGCTCCGCCTGGCCGGCATGGATCGCTGGCAGGGCGATGGCGTGATTGCCGATTTCGATGATCCGGACGTCGCCCGCGCCTTGGCGAATTGCCAGGTCCCCGTCGTCGCGGTGGGCGGCTCCTATGCGAACGAGGGCGCCTACCCGGCCGGCGTACCTTATGTGGCGACGGACAATTTCAAGCTCGTCAAGCTGGCGCGCGATCACCTGATCGATGTCGGCCTGCAGCGTTTTGCGATGTTCAGCCTGCCCGAGTCGGAAGGCAGCCGCTGGGCGCAGGAGCGCGAGCGCGCATTCCGCGCCCTGATGGCGGAAGACCGCATCGAAGCGGAGATCTTCCGCGGCTGCGAGACGAACGCGGCGTCGTGGGACGCGGCCATGCAGGGCCAGATCGACTGGCTGCGCAGCCTGCCCAAGCCCGTGGGCGTCATCGCCGTGACGGATGCGCGCGCGCGCCAGCTGCTGCAGGCCTGCGCCATTGCCGGTATCTCCGTGCCGGAGCAGGTGGCCCTGATCGGCATCGACAACGATCCGCTCGTGCGCATGCTGACCCGTATCCCCCTCAGCTCCGTGATCCAGGGGACGCAGGAGATTGGCCGCACGGCGGCGCATCTGCTGGAACAGATGCTGCACGGCGTGCGCCTGGCGAATACCCGCATCATGGTGCCGCCGGCCGGCATCAACGTCCTGGCGTCGAGCCGTTACCAGGCCGTCAAGCATCCGCACGTGATGCGGGCCTGCCATTACATCCGCCAGTATGCGTGCCAGGGCATCAAGACGCACCAGGTCGCGGAGTACGTCGGGGTATCGCGCTCGTCGCTCGAGGTGTATTTCCGCCAGGAGCTCGGCTGCAGCGTGCACGACATGATCCTGCGTTCCAAGCTCGAGGCTGCGAAGGCGGGCCTGGAAAACGGCGAACGCAGCATCGCGGACGTGGCGCTCGGGTGCGGCTTCACGTCGACCCAGTACATGCACCTCGTGTTCAAGCGCGAACTGGGATGCACGCCGCGCGCCTGGCGCGACCGCGCGCTGCACGAGCGCACCGGGGAGTCCGCCGCCGCCTGAATCCACGCGTCGGCGAGAATCGTTCGCCCGGTTGGTGATTTTCGCAATTGAATCGGCGCGCGCTCGCCCTGAGAATGGTTTCATCATCGAAATCAGAAAATCAGGAAGCCAGCGGCAATGACGATCCATCTCATCCCGGGCGCGCCGGCCGGTCTGGCCGGCGAGCGCTCGTTCATGCTCGAGAACGCGGCAGGCATGGCCGTGACCATAGGCGAGCGCGGCGCCGCGCTGAAAGCATGGTATGCGCCGGACCGATATGGTCGCATGGCCGACGTGTTGCAAGAAGGCAACGGAATGGCGACGCCGTCCGGCGGGCGCACCGCGCGCTGGGAAGGCCGCGAGGCCAACGGCATCGTCTCGCTGGCATTGACGTCGGGCGGCGACGGCGCCGGCATGCTGGTCCATTACCGTCTCGACGACGATGGCGGACTGACGGTCGAGTACCAGGCCGTGGCCGGCGTCCCGGTTCCGCTGGGCGCCCTCGCGCATCCCTCGTTCAACCTGAGCGGCGGTCAGGCCGACGTGGGCGACCACATGTTGCAGATCGACGCCGACTATTTCGAGGAAGTGGGCCCGGGCGGCACGTCGGCCGGCGTGGCCGCCGTCGGCGGGACGCCGTTCGACTTCCGCCAGCCCGCCGCGATCGGCCCGCGCCTGCGCTGGACCGACACCCAGCTGCACCGCGCCGGCGGCTTCGATCACTGTTTCTGCGTGCGCAACCACTTCACGGGCGGGCAAGGCGCGTTGCGCGAAGTGGCGCGCGTGTTCGATCCGGCCTCCGGACGGCGGCTGCAGGTCTACACGACCGAGGCCGCGGTGCGGTTCAGCAGCGTCCCGGAGGGCGCGATCGGCCTGCCGGCCGGCACGCTGCCGGGCATGGACGCGCTGCGTGTCGAAGCCCTGCCCAGGCCGGGCCTGATGAGCGCCGGCTGGCCGCGCGTGATGCTGATGCCGGGCCAGGTGTACCGGCAGACGACCGTCTACCGGCTGTCGCTGCAGGTGTGAACCCCGCCCGTCAGGGCAGGGTGATCGTCAGGTTGGCCGCGCGCGGCGCCATCTTGACGACGTCGCTGTACGCACTCATCCGGGCCTCGCTCGTGCGGCCGAGCGACGTGCGCAGGCCCACGTAGCCCAGCACGCAGATCAGGCCGAATACGGCATACAGGACCCAGAGCGGCACGTCGCTGCGCAGTTTGTGGCGGATCTGGTCCGGGCGCTCCGCATGGGGCGCGAATCCGCCGCGCCGGCCCTTCATGTGCGCGATCTCGTCGCCCAGGCGCGACGTCAGGTAGTTCAGCTTTTCCGTCCCCTCCAGGATGTAGCGGCCCTGGAAGCCGAGCAGCAGGCACATATGGAACACCTCCAGCGCCTGCACGTGCGCGCTGCCGCGCGTACGCAACTGCTCCAGCCGTTCGAAGAAGTGTTCTCCCGCCAGCTGGTCGCCGAACAGCTGCAGTTGCAGCGGCCGGCGTTCCCACGCGTCACGGATCGTGAAGCCCGACCTCAGGATGATCTCGTCGACGGCGGCGCAGAACGCGTACTTCGCGGCGTCCACGTCGTCCGGCGACGCGTTCTGGCGGCGCGCATTGCGTCCGAAGTCATCGAGGAACTGCGTCATCCTGCGCGCGAACGCGGCGTCGTCCTGCGGCCCGTTGCCGTTCTTGAGCATGAACAGGGCGTAGAAGCCGTCGTACATCAGGTCCAGTAGCGTCTGCGGCGCCGCCGGCGCCGGGACCAGGGTTTGTGCGGCGATGAGGGAAGGGGCGGTTGCGGTCGTCATGGGGGTCTCTCTGCTCAGGAAGTCACGGCCACGAGTTCGGGCTTCACGTCGGACATGCTGCCGGGGACGTAGATCGAGATCGACTGCGCCTGCAGCATGCGTTCGTATATCTGTCCCTTGGCCTCGATGGCGAAGTACACGGCGTCCGGCCGCACGGGCACGGCCGCCGGCACCTGCGGCGCGTGCACGAGGCGCACGCCGGGCATCGCGGACAGCACGAATTTCTCCACGTCGTCCGGCGCGCCGATCTTCAGGCGCAGCGGGACTGTGTCCACCCGTTCGCTGGCAGGCATGTCGCCCGTCACCGCCAGGTAGAACGTGGTCTTGTCGTCGATCTTGCCGGAATCGAGCATGCCATGCCAGTACGACGGCTTCACCTCGTGCAGCGCGATGGCGAAGTAGCGCGACGAGATCACGGTGTCGAGCAGTTCGCGGATGATCTGGTGGAGGGTAGCGAACGCCGGGCCCGGGTCGTCGTGCCGGTAGGGCGGCAGGTCGGCGAGAGTCCGGCTCTTCGAGAACGTCATCAGGCTGCCGGCCAGCGACAGCAGCTGCTCGTACAACCGTTCCGGATGCAGCGACGGATGGTGGAAATAATGCGCCAGCGTCGCGCACGCCGTGCTGGCCGTGTGCAGCAGCCAGAACGACGCCATGTCGCCGGAGCGGAATTCGATCACGTGCCGGCTCGGCTCGCGGTGGTGGCCGTACAGCGCGCTCACCTTGGCCTGCAGCGCATCCAGCAGGCGGCGCAGCTGCAGGAACAGGTGCGGCGCGCTCTTGATCGTCAGGCTGGGCGGCATGAACGTGGCATCGAGCTCGAACCCGCCCGTGGCCGCGCGGCGCAGGCGCAGCACGGGCACGTGGACGTAGGCGTCGAGCGGTTCCGCGTCCGACACGAGGCGCACGGTCTTGCGCAGGTAGGTCAGCCGGGCGCTCGCCGCCTGCGTGTACAGGTCGGGGGTGTCGCGGTCGAGCTGGCGGAAGCGCGCCGCGTTGCCGCCTTCCGTCCCGTGCGCGCCGCCGTTCGCGCTGAAATTCGCCCCGAACGGCTTGAAGCCGGGCAGGGCGGCGTGGTACGTCACGGTCTGCACGGACTGCGGCAACTGGCCGAGGTCGACGGCATCCGGCAGTTCGTCCGCGCCCGGCGCGGCATACAGCTCCCCGTCCGGAAAACGCAGTGCCAGCTCGAGCACGCGCAACGTTTCGTTTGCCAGCGCGTCGCGATCGACCTGCAGCGCGCCCACGCCCCATGCATAGGGGTGCAGCAGCGCGGCCGTGCGATGCAGCCGTTCCTCGTGATAGTGGTCCTGTTGCTGGAAATGCTGGGGGCGGAGAAACAATCCCTCGCCCCATAAGATTTTGCCGCTCATGCGTTGGCCTTCCCGGTGCTGCCGATTATCAAAATGGCAGAAGAGTAACATTTCTTACGGATTTGTAGCGCACGGTTATGACACAAATTTTCTTTGTGATAATTTGTGAACATTCTCTAGGGATAGACGAAATTCCTTTGGGTTACAAGCGCAATCATAGAGAAATAGTGGAAATTAGTGAGCATTTCATTTGTCACCGACACGCGTACGATTGGCAAAAATTATGAGCTTGATCAAAAAGACATTTCTGATAATATAAAAAAAGTTTTACAAAGTTGATGCGAAAGCATCATTTTTTTTACATTGCGAGGACCCGCATGACCCCTGCATTTCCAGCCGGCCGGATGGGCCGTTTCATCGGCGCCGCCGCCTGCGCCATCGTGCTTTCCGCCTGCTCCACGACGAAGCCCGTGGTGGCCGAGAAGCCGCCCGTCCCGACGATGGAAGAATTGCTCGCGAAGGCCAGCGAGGCGAGCAGCGCCGGCCGCAAGGAAGACGCGGTGACCTTGTGGAAGCAGGCTGCCGCCGCCTACCCGGCCGACAAGGCGCCGTGGTCGAGCATCGCGCAGACCCGCTACGACGCCGGCCAGTACGGCGACGCCATCGTCAGCGCCCAGGAAGTCCTCGTGCGCGATCCGAACGACCGCCTGGCCAACAGCATTATCGCCATCAGCGGCCTGCGCCTGTCGACCCGCGCGCTGGCGGACCTGAGCCGGCAGAACAACCTGTCCGGCTCGATCCGCACCGAATCGCAGGACCTGGCGAAGCTGCTGCGCGAAAGCCTGGGCGAACAGGTGCTCGTGCCGCCGCCGGTACCCGCCGCGCCGGCCAGGGCCGTTGCCACGAAGGGCCGCGCCAAACCGAAAGCGAAGCCCGCGGTGGCGGGATCGACCGGTGCCGATCCGTTCGGCGCGCTGAAATAACACTTACGTCCAACTCTCGGGAACAGTCCATGTCCAGAAATTCCAGTGTGCAGAAGAAGCTGCAGAAAGTCCGCCCGCCGCGCGTCCAGATGACCTATGACGTCGAGATCGGCGACGCGATCGAGAACAAGGAGCTGCCGCTGGTCGTCGGCGTCGTCGGCGATTTCGGCGCGAATCCGGACGCGCCGCAAAAACGCCTGAAGGAGCGCAGCTTCGTCGGCATCGATCGCGACAACTTCGACGAGGTGCTGAACGGCGTGGCGCCGCGCGCCGCCTACCGCGTGAAGAACGAACTGACGGACGAGGGCGGCGAGTTCGCCGTCGACCTGACGTTCCGCTCGATGGACGACTTCCGCCCCGAGGCCGTCGTGAACCAGGTCGAACCGCTGCGCCGGCTGCTCGAGGCGCGCACGAAGCTGGCCGACCTGCGCAACAAGCTGGCCGGCAACGACAAGCTCGAAGACCTGCTCAACGACGTGTTGAACAGCACCGAAACGATGGCTCGCCTGGGCCAGCAGACGACGAAGGAATGAGCATGGCCGCGATCCTCAACGACGCCACCGCAAACGTAACGGCAGCCGATGCCGCGCCGCCTGCCCTCGAAGCCGACCTGCTCGACCGCATCGTCGAGCAGAGCAAAGTCGCCAAGTCCGGCGCCGAGCATGCGCGCGCCCGCGACCTGATCGCCGAACTCGTGAACCAGGTCATGGAGGGCACGGTCGTCGTGTCCGACAACCTGGCGGCCACCATCGACGCCCGCGTGGCGGAACTGGACCGGCTGATCTCGGCCCAGCTGTCGGCCGTGATGCACGCGCCCGAGTTCCAGAAGCTGGAAAGCAGCTGGACGGGTTTGAACTACCTGGTACGCAATACGGCGACGGGTCCGAACCTGAAGGTCAAGATGCTCAACGCGACGCGGCGCGAGCTGGTGAAGGACTTCCAGAGCGCCATCGAGTTCGACCAGAGCACCATGTTCCGCAAGGTCTACGAAGAGGAATTCGGCACGTTCGGCGGCGCGCCGTTCGGGGCGCTGATCGGCGATTTCGAAATCACGCGCCAGCCCGAAGACATGTATTTCATCGAGCAGATGTCGCACGTGGCCGCCGCTGCGCACGCGCCGTTCATCACGGCCGCTTCGCCCGAGCTGTTCGGCCTGGAGAGCTATGCCGACCTGGGCAAGCCGCGCGACCTGTCCAAGGTGTTCGACACGGTCGAATACACGAAATGGAAGGCGTTCCGCGAGTCCGAGGATGCGCGCTACGTCGGCCTCACCCTGCCGCGCTTCCTCGGCCGATTGCCGTACAACCCGCTTGATGGCGCCACCACCGAAGGCTTCAACTACGTCGAGGACGTGGACGGCACCGACCACCACAAATACCTGTGGTGCAATGCCGCCTACGCGTTCGGCACGAAGCTGACGGGCGCGTTCGAGGACTATGGCTGGTGCGCCGCGATCCGCGGCGTCGAGGGCGGCGGCCTCGTGGAAGACCTGCCCACGCATACGTTCAAGACGGACGAGGGCGAGATCGCGCTGAAATGCCCGACCGAGATCGCCATCACCGACCGCCGCGAGAAGGAGCTGTCGGACCTCGGCTTCATCTCGCTCGTCCACTGCAAGAACACGGATTACGCGGCGTTCTTCGGCGCGCAGTCGGCGCAGAAGGCGCGCAAGTACGCCAGCGACGCTGCCAACGCGAACGCCGTGCTGTCCGCGCAGCTGCAATACATCTTCGCCGTCTCGCGCATCGCCCACTACATGAAGGCGATGATGCGCGACAAGATCGGCAGCTTCGCCGCCGCCGCGAACGTCGAGGACTTCCTGAACCGCTGGCTCACGCAATACGTCCTCCTCGACGACAACGCCAGCCAGGAACAGAAGGCCCGGTTCCCGCTGCGCGAAGCGAGCGTGCAGGTGTCGGACGTGCCGGGCCGTCCCGGCGTGTACCGCGCCGTGTCGTTCCTGCGTCCGCATTTCCAGCTCGACGAGTTGTCCGTGTCGCTCCGATTGGTCGCGGAGCTGCCAGCATCGAGCAATGCCTGACCAACCCCATCAACTGAGTACAACCTGAAAGGAAGAGAACAACATGGCAATCGACGTCTACCTGCACATCGACGGCATCAAGGGCGAGTCCGCCGACAACGCGCACAAGGACTGGATCGAGGTCAAGAGCGTCCAGTGGGAAGTCCTGCAGCCGAAATCGGCCACCGCGTCGACCGGCGGCGGTCACACGGCCGAGCGCACCGAGCACAAGGACATCGTCGTCTCCAAGCTGGCCGACCTGGCCACGCCGATCCTGCTGCAGACCTGCTCGTCCGGCAAGACCATCCCGAAAGCGAAGTTCGAGTTCCTGCGTGCCGACGGCCAGGGCGAGCGCGTGAAGTACTTCGAGATCGAACTGGAAAACGTCCTGATCAGCAGCGTGTCGCCGTCCGTCGAGCCGGGCAACATCCTGACCGAAGATGTGGCAATCAAGTACTCCAAGGTCAAGTGGAAGTACACGCAGCAGAAGGTCAATGGCGGCACGGGCGGTAACACCTCGGGCGGCTGGGACCTGTCGGCCAACAAGATCGCCGCCTGATAGCGCACCGGCACAATGTCCGCCAAAGGATTCCTGCCCGGTTTGTTCGACCGGCTCATCGAGCATTCCGGGCAGGGCCCGGCGGGCATCGTGCCGCGCGTCTCGCTGGACGAGATGAAGGATTCGGTGGCGCGCGACCTGGAGGCGCTGCTGAACACGCGCATGGTCGCGCCGGAAGACGCCTTCCGGCGCTTCCCCGAATGCGCGCGTTCCATCGTCACGTACGGCCTGCACGATTTTGCCGGACTCTCGCTGTCGAGCTTCGACGACCGCGCTTTCATCTGCCGCAGCCTGGAGGCCGCGATCGCGCGCCACGAACCCCGGCTGCGCAACGTGCAGGCGCGGCTCGAACTGCGCGACGACGCCGTCAACCGGCTGAATTTTTCGATCACGGCGCTGATGGTCGTGAGTACCGCGCACGAACCCGTGAACTTCGACGCCGTACTGCAGCCATCGAGCCAGCAGTACACCATCAGCAAGGCACGCCGCCAGGCGGCGCCGGGAGCCTGAGTTGGACCAGTTACTACCGTATTACGAACAGGAGCTCGGCTTCCTGCGCCGCCACGCGCGCGAATTTTCCGAACGCTACCCGAAAATCGCCGGCAAGCTGCTGATCGGCGGCGAGGTGTGCGAAGACCCGCACATCGAGCGCATGATCGAATCGTTCGCCCTGCTGAACTCGCGCATCGCCAAGCGCCTGGACGACGACTACCCCGAATTCACCGAGGCGTTGTTCGAGGTGCTGTACCCGCACTACCTGCGTCCGTTCCCGTCCTGCTCGATCGCGCGCATGGACTTCGGCCCGGCCGCCGCGCAGCCCGGCGCCTCTGGTGCGATCCCGCGCGGCACGCAGCTCGCCACGCGGTCCGTGCGCGGCGCGCCGTGCACGTTCCGCACCGCCTATCCGGTGACGGTGGCCCCGCTGGCGCTGACCGGCGCCCGCTTCGACGCGATCCTCGACGCGCCCGATGCCGTGCGTCCGCCGCCGCAGGCCACGGCGGCCATCGCGATCACCCTGTCCGCCACGGGCGCGGCATCCATCGGCGCGTTGGGCGTTTCCAGCCTGCGCGTGTTCATCGACGGCGAACCGTCGTTCTGCGCCGCGCTGCGCGATGCGCTGTTCATGCGCGCCGTGTGCGCGTATGCCCAAGGCGGCGACGGCGACGGCGACGGCCACTGGGCGCCGCTGCCCGCCGTGCCGCTGCGGCCGGCCGGCTTCGACGACGACGATGCGCTGATCGACTTTCCGGCCCGCTCGCACACGGCGTACCGGCTGCTGACCGAATATTTTTGCTTTCCCGAGAAGTTCAATTTCTTCGACATCGACCTGTCCGCGCTGGCGGCGGCGCTGCCGACGGGCACCCGCACCATCACGCTGCACCTCGGCCTGTCGGGCCTGCGCGCCGATTCGAACACGGCACGCATCCTCGGCCTGCTTTCCGCCACGAACCTGCTGCTGGGCTGCACGCCGGTCGTGAACCTGTTCCGCCAGCGCGGCGAGCCGATCCGCCTGACCCACACGACCGACAGCTATCCCGTGCTGGCGGATGCGCGCCGGGCCTGGGCGTTCGAGGTGCAGTCCATCGACAGCGTGCGGCTCGTGCGCCAGACCCCACAGGGCGAATCGATCGTCGAGTTCCGGCCGTTCTATTCGCTGCGCCACGGCCAGGTGCCGGACAAGAGCGGCCATTACTGGATCATGCGGCGCGATCCGCTGCTGGCCGAGAGAAGCCCGGGCTACGAAACGCAGATCGCTGTCGTCGACATCGACTTCGACCCGGCCAACGTGGAGACGGACACGCTCAGCATCGAGCTGACATGCACCAACCGCGACCTGCCGGCCGCGCTGGCATACGGCGTGCGCGGCGGCGACCTGTTCCTCGAGGGCGGGACGGCCGTGCAATCCATCGCCTTCCTGCGCAAGCCCACGCCGTCATACCGGTTCGAACGCGGCCGCGGCGCGCACTGGCGCCTGATCTCGCACCTGTCGCTGAACCATCTGTCGTTGTCCGGCGGCGGCATCGACGCGCTGCGCGAGATGTTCGCGCTGTACGACCTGCCGCGCTCGCCCGCGTCGCAGCGCCAGATCGGCGGCGTGCTCGCCGTCGAACACCGGGGGGCCACCGCATGGCTGCCGGGGAATCCGTTCGCCTGCATGGTGCGCGGCATCGAGGTCCGCCTGACCATCGACGAGGAGGCGTTCGTCGGCAGCGGCATCGACGCCTTCGCCCACATCGTCGAGCGCTTCCTCGGCCTGTACGTGCACGCCAACAGCTTCACGCAACTCGTGATCGTTTCCAACAAGACTGGACAGGAGTTGCTGCGATGCCAGCCCCGAAGCGGAGATTTGAGCCTGCTGTGATCGAGCGGCTGTTCGCGCAGCCGTATCGCTTCCAGTATTTCCAGGCCGTGCGCCTGATCGAGCTGTGGCTGCGCCGGCGCGGCATGCCGGAAGAGGGCTTGCTCACGAATTTCCTGCGCTTTTCGAATTCGACGTCGCTCGCGTTCCCGGCCAGCGAGATCGAGGCATTGCAACCGGAACCGCACGCCATCGCCCCCGACCGCGCCGCCCTGGCCACCGCGCTGCAAGCGCAGGCGTTGCGCTATGTGCGCGTGACGCCCACGTTCATGGGTTTGCTGGGCAGCGGCGGCGCGCTGCCGGCCCACTACACGGAACGGATCGCCGCGCACATGCGGGACGAGCGCGACGACGGCCCGCGCGCCTTCCTCGACGCCTTTTCGACCCGTACGCTGACGCTGTTCTACGAGGCCTGGCGCAAATACCGCCTGGCGTTGAAATACGGCGGCCGCCAGGACGGCTTCCTGCCGCTGCTGCTGGCGCTGGCCGGCATGGGCCATGCGTCGCTGCGGCGGCGCCTGTCCGACCACGGCGGCGTGCTGGACGAATCCGTCGCGTACTTCGCCACGGCGCTGCGCCAGCGGCCCGCGTCCAGCGCGCAGATCGCGCGCGTGCTGTCCGAGTATTTCGGCCAGCCGGTGCGCGCCGAGCAGTTCGTCGGACGCTGGTACGACGTCCCGGCGGCCCAGCAGACGGCGCTCGGCCTGGGCAACGCCACGCTGGGCGGTGGCGCGCTGGCCGGCACGCGCGTCTGGCAGCGCGACCTGCGGCTGCGGCTCGTGATCGGGCCGCTGGACCTGGCCGCCTACGAATCCTTCCTGCCGGGCGGCACCGCGGCGCGTGCGCTGGCCGCGCTGGTGACGTTGTTCACGGGGCTGTCGCTCGAATACGAGGTCAGTCTCGTGCTGCGCGCGAACCACGTGCGCGGCGTCGCGCTCGCCGGTGGCCGGCGCGCCGGCGGCCGGCTCGGCTGGGACGGGTTTCTTGTCGACGGCCCGCAGGCGACAGACCGCGCCGACGTGCGCTACGAAATCCACGCCGCCTGAACGCGGTAATCAATTCCGAGGAGACCTGATTGAGCATCAACCTGAAAACCCTGATCGGCAAGCTGGACGACGCCTGCCGCGCGGCCGCCACCCGGGCGGCGGGCCTGTGCGTGGCGCAGGGCCAGTACGAGGTGGACATCGAGCACCTGCTGCTGGCGCTGCTCGAACAGCCAGCCTGCGACGTGGCCGTGATCGCGCGCCGCTGCGGCGTGTCGCTGGAACGCCTGGGGGCCGACCTGCAGGCGGAAGTTGCCGGTTTTAAAAGCGGCAACACGCGCACGCCCGTATTCTCCGAGCGCCTGCCGAAGCTGTTCGAACACGCCTGGCTGATCGCATCGCTCGACCTGCGCGCCGGCGGCCATGCCGCCATCCGCAGCGGCCACCTGCTGCAGGCGCTGCTGGGGTCTCCCGAACTGTCGCAGCTGGCGCACCGCGTGTCCGGCCAGTTCGCGGCATTCGACCTGGAGCGCATCAAGCACCATTTCGACGACATCACGGCCGGATCCGACGAAGTTCCCGCCGTGGCGGATGCGCCGGCGGAGGGCGAGGGCACGGACCCGCTGGGCGATCTGCAGCGCCAGTCGGCCTCGAAGACGCCCGCGCTGGACCAGTTCACGACGAACCTCACGCAGCGCGCGCGCGACGGCAAGGTGGACCCCGTGATCGGGCGCGACGCCGAGATCCGCCAGCTCGTCGACATCCTGCTGCGCCGGCGCCAGAACAACCCGATCCTGACGGGCGAGGCGGGTGTCGGCAAGACGGCCGTCGTCGAGGGCCTCGCGCTGCGCATCGCCGCGGGTGACGTGCCGGAAGTATTGCGCGGTGTGGAAATCCACGTGCTGGACCTGGGCCTGCTGCAGGCCGGCGCCAGCGTCAAGGGCGAATTCGAGAACCGTCTCAAGAACACCATCGCCGAGGTGAAGAAGAGCCCGCACCCGATCATCCTGTTCATCGATGAGGCGCACACGATGATCGGCGCGGGCGGGCAGGCTGGCCAGAACGATGCCGCCAACCTGCTGAAACCGGCACTGGCGCGCGGCGAACTGCGCACGATCGCGGCCACCACGTGGAGCGAGTACAAGAAATATTTCGAGAAGGATCCCGCGCTGGCGCGGCGCTTCCAGGTAGTGAAGGTCGAGGAGCCGAGCGAGGAACTGGCCTGCGCGATGCTGCGCGGGATGGCGCCGCTGATGGAACGTCACTTCAACGTCCGCATCCACGACGAGGCCATCGTCGAGGCCGTGCGCCTGTCGCACCGCTACATCAGCGGCCGCCAGTTGCCGGACAAGGCCATCGGCGTGCTCGACACGGCGTGCGCGCAGGTGGCGCTGGGCCGCGACGCGGCACCCGCGCGCATCGAAGACCTGGCGCGGCGGCTGGAGCGCATCGATGCCGAACGCGTCGCGCTGGAACGCGAACAGGCGGCGGGCGAGGACGCGCACGACACGAGACTGGGCGAGCTGGCCGCGACGCGCGGCGTCGTGGAGGACGAGCTGGCCACGCTGCGCGCGCGCTGGGAGGCGGAACGCGATCTCGTGCAGCGCATCCGCGCAGCGGAAGATTCACGCAGCCTGCGCGAGGCACTGAAGGCGGCTCAGGGCGAGACGCCGCTCGTGCCGCTGCAGGTGGATGGCCACGTGGTGGCCGGCATCGTCGCCGGCTGGACCGGCATTCCGCTCGGCAGGATGGTCCGGGACGAGATCCGCACGGTGCTGAACCTGAAGGACCTGCTGGAACAACGCGTGCTGGGCCAGCCGCATGCGATCGATGCGGTGGCCCAGCGCGTGCGCACGGCGCGCGCACACCTGGACGACCCGGACAAGCCGCAGGGCGTATTCCTGTTCGTCGGCCCGTCCGGCGTCGGCAAGACGGAGACGGCGCTGGCGCTGGCCGACGTGCTGTACGGCGGCGAGCGCAAGCTCGTCACCATCAACATGAGCGAGTACCAGGAGGCGCACAGCGTCTCCGGCCTGAAAGGCTCGCCGCCGGGCTACGTCGGTTATGGCGAGGGCGGCGTGCTGACGGAAGCCGTGCGGCGCAATCCGTATTGCGTCGTGCTGCTCGACGAAGTGGAGAAGGCGCATCCGGACGTGCTCGAACTGTTCTTCCAGGTATTCGACAAGGGCGTGCTGGTTGATGCGGAAGGGCGCGAAGTCGACTTCCGCAACACGATCATCATCCTCACGTCGAACGTGGCCTCGGGCGCGCTGATGCAGGCCTGCCTGAACAAGGCGCCGGAGGCGCTGCCGACGGTGGAGGAACTGGAAGCGCTGGTCCGCCCGGCACTCATGAAACAGTTCAAGCCGGCGTTGCTGGGGCGGCTGAAGGTCGTGCCGTTCTACCCGATCCCGGACGACGTGCTGGCGGAAATCATCGAACTCAAGCTCGATCGCATCGGGCGGCGCGTGGCGGCCAACCACAAGGCCGTGTTCGCGTACGACGAATCGCTCGTGGATGCCGTGCTGGCCCGCTGCACGGAAGTGGATTCCGGGGCGCGCAACGTCGACAACATCCTGAACGGCGCGCTTTTGCCGGAGATCGCAGGCGCCGTGCTGGCGCGGATGGCGGAAGGCGCGGCCATCGAGCGCATCTCGGTGCGGGCCGACACGCAGGGAGACTTCGAGTATGTGATCGCGTAGGACATAACCATGTATCGGAAAAATAATGACAACGATAGAAGAGACAACCGAGATGTTCAGGACGTTCGTCGAGTCGGAAGACCGCGCGCTCGCGAACGGCATCGAGAGCGACTGGTATCCCGGGAACTGGCATCGCCTCCGGCCGGAATTGCGCCGCGCGCCGCCGCTGCTGTCGCGGGACATGCTCGAGCAGCTGTACGTCCACCTGCTGCGCCATGACGTGCTGCCGAACAGGGCGGAGCTGCAGGACACGTATCCCGTGCTGGAGCGCGCGTACGGGATCCAGACCCGCTACATGGTGCACCGCGCCGGCCCGCCCATGACCCTGATGACCCGGTTCGAGGGCCTGCTGCTGTTCGGCTTCGACCACCGGACCATCATCTCGGCCAACGTGGACATCGACGATTACCTGCGCTACCGCGCGGCCTGGCTGCAGTTCGACGGCTACGAGCACATCCCGGGCATCGCGGAAGGCGGCAAGGGCCTGCTGCAGTATGCGCAGGACGCACGGCTGGTCGACCGGATCTGCCAGGTGATGGGCGCCCTGAAATTCGTCCACGACGACCGCTACGATCCGGCCTCGCCGTACCGGGACGAACATTATGCCTACACGCGGCTACCGTTCTGGGCCGCGATGTTCACGCTGTTGTTGAGCCCGTTGCGGCAGGCGCGCGACGCGACCAATGCGTTCCAGGCCGCGCCGCGGCTGCCGCGACGGCGCGAGCAGATGGAGATCCTGGAGCGCCTGAAGGTCGCCGCGGCGTCGGTGCGGGTCGAGGCCGCCCGGTTCGGCGAACGCTGGCATTGACCTCAGACAGGCGCCAGGCGGCCCTTGCGGTTGCGCTTGGCGTCGTACATGACCTGGTCGGCCTTCTCGATCAACGGGACGATCTCGTCGCCGTCGATGGGAAACACCGAAGATCCAACGCTTGCCCTGAGCGGCAGCGTGTGGTCTTCGAAATCCAGGGGTTGGTCGATCAGGGATTCAAGGCGCCTGCAATGGGCATCTGCGCCCGCCCGCCCTTCGACGCGGGACAGCAATACCGCGAACTCGTCGCCACCCATGCGGGCGGCGATGTCGGACTTGCGGGAGACCGTATCGATCCTCCTTGCGGCCTCGCAGATCGCGGCGTCGCCGGCCCGATGGCCGTACCGGTCATTGATCAGCTTGAGCCCATCGAGGTCGATATTGATGATCGCGAACTGCTGGGCGTACCGCTGCGAGATCGTCAGGCACTGGCGCAACTGGTCGTAAAAGAGCGCGCGGTTGGCAAGGCCGGTCAACGCGTCGTGCGTCGCCTGGTAATACCACTGGTCCGCGCCGACTGTCGACGCATTGTGCATCGAGGCGGCGATGAGATCGGACATCAGCTGCAGGACGCGCACATCCTTGTCGCCAAACCCGTTCGAGTGCTTCGACATGACCTTCAGGACGCCAACGGCCGCCCCGGCATGCTGGAGCGGAACGACCAGCATGGAACGGAGTCCCACTTTCCGACAGGCGCCACGATCGACGCGCGCATCGCTTTCAGAGTCATCGCACCGCATGATCTCGCCCAGCTGGACGCAAAGCCCGGACAGGCTTCCATCGCGTTTGAGGCGGAGCCCGAGCTGGCCGGCTGCGAAACCGGACGCGGCACGGTAGACCATGTCGCTTCCTTCGGCCAGCTCGACCACGGCGGCGCCGGCGTGGGTCAGCGCCTGGGTACGTTCGCACACCAGGGCCATGACGCTGCCCAGGCTCACAGCCATCTTCACGATTTCGGTCTGGATGTTGATCACCTCGAGCAAGGTTTTGCCGTCGAGGAAATCAACTTGCTTGGGCAGGCTGTCGCGGCTCATGTCTGAAGTCTCTCAAGGAGATTGGATGACTATATCGCTCGTTCGGTGTCGCGTAAAGATGTGAAAGTCGCAATAGCCGGAGGCGTTGTGCTACGGCTGCACCCCCAGCATTTCCTCGAGGTGCGCCAGCGCCCCCTGGTCCTTGATGACCGACCGCAGCCACGTATGCAGGTCCTGCTCGCCGGCGCTCGCCGCCTTCTCCGCGAAATACGAGACGGGGCTGTGCGGCTCCGTCTCGCGGAAGTATTGCGCGATCAGGCGCAGCTGGGCGATCGCGTCCGCGCGCGAGCGGATCGGGCCGGAGGTGGCGGCCTGCGGCTGCGGCACGGCGGCGCTGACGGCGACAGCCGGCGCGGCGTCGAGGGACGGCGGCTCGGCGGCAGCCACCTGCGCCGCGGCCGCCGGCGCCGGCAACCCGTGCAGCAGCGCCTGCACCGCGTCGCGCGCCTGCGCGAAGCCCGGGCTGTCCTGGCCGAGGCGGTCGTCCGCCGCCCGTTCCAGCTGCGCGAGCGCGTCCAGGCAGTCCTGCGCATCGGCGCGCAGACCGTCGACGAAGGCGGACGAACTGGCGCGCCGCGCCGCTTCCATGTCCGCCAGGCGCGGCGGCGTCTCCGCATCGCCCGCTGCGGCGCGGCGGCGCGCGCCCTCGAAGTCGACTGTCGACCATGCCGTGCCGCGGCCTTCCGTCAGCGGCACCTCGCGCACGAGGGCGCGCGTGCGCGACAGGATCCACGCAAGGTTGCCGATGCGCTGTTCCTGGTCGCCCCCGTCGGCTTCCGGGTACAGGCCCTGGTCCCAGTAGCGTTCGCACAGCCCGGCCAGCAGCCGGAATCCTTCGGCCAGGCCGCGCAGGTAGTGCCGCCTGGCGGCCGCTTCGACGAGCCAGACCGCGAGGCGCAGGTCCTTGGTGCGTTCCGCCAGCAGGCGCGCGCAGCGTTCGACGACGAAGCCCCAGTCGGCTTCCTTCAGGTCCGTGACCCATTCGCCCTGAGCGAGCGACGGGTCGTCGAACTCGCGCGCGCGGGCGATGGCGTCGAGGTCCGGGGAAAAGGCGAGGTCGGCGCCGCACAGACGGTCGGCGCTGATGGGTTCGAGGAGGGCTGCGGCGCTAAACATGGTGGCTTTCAGGATGAAATCATTGGACGAGGCGGAATTCGATGCGGCGGTTGCGTGCGCGGCCTTCGACGGTGTCGTTGCTGGCGATGGGGCGGTCCGGACCCTGGCCGCTG